>LSQX01182777.1_pt1 | contig 12983 bp, 6 predicted proteins | sample 654561 | NCBI WGS metagenome assembly LSQX01 (sample SAMN04489861, study PRJNA283612) | anaerobic digester metagenome | isolation source: 4 biogas reactors fed with cattle manure at either 37C or 55C with and... | place: Denmark: Kongens Lyngby | collected 2014 | reverse complement strand
CCTTCAAGTGAACCACACTTGAACTGGAGGTGGTTCAAGTGGGTTTTCAACTTACCCAAAAGGAGCAACTACTACTGAAGGACCAGCTAAGCCATGAGAAGATCTGTATCGAGAAGTACACCAACTACTCTGAGCAGGCTCAGGATCCTCAATTGAAGCAGCTGTTCAATGAGCACGGTTCCCACGAGCAACAGCACTACAATACCGTTAACCAATTGCTACAAGGACAGCAAGTAAACGTCCAAGCAGGACAAGGTCAGCAGCAAGGCCAAGGCATGAGTCGGAAGCCACAGCAGTCTCTGAGAGGACAAGGCGGTGCCGGTATGACTATGCAAAACGACGCCATGCTCTGTAATGACATGCTGATGACTGAGAAATACGTGTCCGGAACTTATGACACAGCGATCTTCGAGTCGGTAAACCCGAATGTTCGTCAAGCTCTGCAGCATATTCAGAAGGAGGAGCAGCAACACGGCGAAGGGATCTTCAACTATATGCAGCAGCACGGGATGTATAATCCACAGTAGCACACGATGAATGCTAAGTATTGAGAGTGCCGTTTCAGGGGCGACAGGAGCAACTGCCATGTCAGGACTGCGCTAATAGCACGACATGCAGGCAGCAGTGGCGCCCCTGTTTGTGTTGACGTGGCGGATTGGAGAACAGCCGTCCGATAATAACCTGGCATAATAAGGGAGCGATATGTTGTCAAAATGCTGTCTGTAGGGGTGCGATTGTGTGAAAATTGACAACATATTACTTTTCTGTTATTCTATAAGTAAGATCATCCGGTTCTGTACTGCTCATCTGGAGCCTGCGACAACTGTCATGTCGACTTTTCCAGGGTGTCTTTTCTGCCAACACAGTGCAACTCCGGCTCAAGTCTTTGACAGGATCCGCAAGCAGTTCCAGGCTGCCGGTGGTTGAATGCCTTATACCGCAAGGTTTTTGACTTCTGGCCTATGAGGCCATCGAGACACGACAATTGCTCACCCGGTATTCCCTTTGGGAAAAGAGAACTACAGAGCCTATCCTGGGCGTCTTATTGTTGGCTGTTGATAGTAGACTGCTGTTGGCCAAATGCCACAGGTGGATGAAACAGGAGGTTCTGCCTATGAGTCAAGATGTTCAGTATCAAACTGCAGATGTGCTTTTTGATCGTTATGGAGATAATCCAATTCTAACACCGGCTGGCTGGCCGTATCTAGTTAATGCCACTTTCAACCCAGGCGCTGTGGAGCATAACGATGAAACGCTTCTCCTTGTCAGGGTTGAGGATATGCGGGGATTTTCCCATCTGACTATCGCTCGAAGCAAGGACGGCAGGAGCGACTGGGTAGTTGATAAAGAGCCATTTTTGCAGCCGGACCCGGACATAGAGGAAGAGCAATGGGGTATAGAAGACCCTCGGATTGTCTGGATGGAGGACATAGAGGAGTACGCCATAACATACGTATCATTTTCCCCAGGCGGACCTACGGTTTCTTTGGCGACCACCAAGGACTTTCAGTCTGTTGAGAGAAAGGGTAAGCTTTTGCCTCCTGAGCACAAGGATGCTGCGCTCATTCCTCGGATGATTGGTGGCCGCTATTTGCTGATCCACCGGCCTGTTATCCGGGGTGAGGCCGGTATCTGGATGTCATTTTCGCCTGACTTGAAATACTGGGGTGATCATAGGATACTACTTCCTGTAAGGCCTGGTTGGTGGGATTGCTCCAGGGTCGGCTTGGGACCGCCTCCTATCGAGACAAACGATGGATGGCTCGTGCTATATCACGGCGTACGTGAGACAGCATCAGGCAGCCTTTACAAGGTAGGGTTAGCTTTGTTGGATCTTCACGAACCCTGGAAGGTCATTCGCCGTAGCGACCACTGGGTTTTCGGGCCTCGCAGGTCTTATGAGCGAATAGGGGATGTCCCCGGACTGACCTTTCCAACAGGGGCTATCGCTAACAGGCGAACAAGGGAAGTAAGGATGTACTACGGGGCAGCGGATTCCACGGTCTGCCTGGCAACAAGCAATTTAGACGCGATGCTTGAGTATTTAGGGATAGAGTAGCCTGATAATGACTAAGAGTAATCAGTAAGGCCTTATAGTGCCTTACTGATTACTATGTGTGTCTACCAGCCTTCTTTAGAATTCCTTCCTAAGGCAAGCGTGAGAACGTCCTTCCGACAAGTCTTCTTAAGTCCCCGTGAACTTTCGGATTAGACAGGTATGTCTGGAGGAAAGAAGCCAGTTCTATCGAAGTAATAAGTTGGACTAATTGTCTAATGTTAGGGGACCTTAGAAAGCATGTACAACTGTGAACCATATACAGCAAGCCTAACCGGACAGCCCTTTCTCTTTTCCGAAATGCGTACAGTAGCAAGAATGCGCATTGATGGGATGACAGATGACGAAATAATGGAGAAGGTCTGGAACGAGAACCTCTTCCAGTGCAACGGAAGAAAAGGAGTCCGAAGGACTATGAATGCCGTCGTCCTGAGGCTTAATGCCTTAGATGACGCTTTGCTGTCATCAGTGGCGGAAGGGCTGGCAGATGCCGCAAAAGCTCTGGTGGTTTACTCTATTATGAAAACGAGCCGTCTATTTCGTGAGTTCATGTACCACGTCTATATGCCAAATGCACGGCTATCAGATGGACGCGTAGATAGAACCGAAGTGGACGCTTTTTTTAGAATGATACAAGAGCAGGATGAAATAGCCGCGTCATGGAGCCCCAGCACTGTGCAGAAATTGAAACAGGTTATTGTGAAGATACTGGCTGATGGGGGGCTCATTAGTAACACACGGGATCGATTAATCCTTCGCCCGATCTTGTCTTTCGAGTTACGTTCCGCAATAGAGGCTGTCGGAGATGGTATGTATCTTGAAATCTTAGCCGGAGGAGACATGGTCAAGTGAGCTACAGCATCCGTAAGCGTCTGGAGGAACTCTCAAAACGTGTAAGTGATGAATCCTTTCTTCACAGACGGCGCTTAGGAAACGAAGTTGCGGTGTGGATTTTCGACTACGACCCCACCGATGAAATGCTGGTTAGAAGATTTACTGACAATATGGTCAAGAGGTCACGTGTGCCAGGCTCAGATCGGGCAATTGCAAACTTCGACCTCTATCAGATTGCACTGGATATCGCTGACTCTTCAGGTGTCCTACATAGCCTAGCTACCTTCGAAGAGCAACGCGGGCCGCAATTCTTGCAAGAGGCAATTAAGCCGATAATTACGCCTGATTCTATTATCGCATATATGAATCAGAGCTTAGGAGACGAAAAGATCGCCTTTATCACCGGTGTAGGCAAGGTGTGGCCGCTGGTTCGATCCCATACAGTTCTCAATAACTTGGGCGGACGTTTAGATGAAATACCTGTAGTCCTCTTCTTTCCTGGAACATTTACCGGAACAGGGCTCCGACTTTTTAATATTATGCCAGACAGCAATTACTATAGAGCTTTTCAACTAGTCCCGTCCAGATGACGTGCGATTTTCTGCGCTAATTCAAACGGATGTGAAGACGTGGAGGTGGTTGCGATTAAGATTCGCGACATGTTCCAGCAGCCTATAGATCGCGATATTAAAGGCGTGATCAAGGTTGGCCAGCAGGAAGATGAGAACATCAAGCAGGAGCTGGAGGAGTATGTTGTCACCGGGGAGCTTCGCAAACACATCAGTGGATTCTATGAGTCTTTCAACAAGAGTCTGGAGCGGCCATATGACAAGATGGGGGTATGGATCTCCGGCTTCTTTGGATCAGGGAAATCCCATCTTCTTAAGATCCTTTCTCATCTCTTGGAGAACCGTCATGTGGACGGAAGCCCCTCGATAGATTTCGTTGAGCCAAAGCTTAAAGACCCGTTGCTTACAGCCGAAATACGTCGTGCTGCTGAAGTCCCCAAGGACGTAATCCTCTTTAACATCGATTCTAAGAGCGATTCGTCATCAGGTCCGGATCGAGATACTGTTATGCAGGTGTTTGCAAAGGTCTTCTTCGAGATGTTAGGCCTTTGCTCAAATCCTCCTTGGCTTGGCAACATGGAATGGAAGCTCATGCAACGGGGGAAGTATGAAGAATACTGCCAGGCATATCGCGAAATAACAGGTTGTGCCTGGCAAGAGCGACGACGCACTGCGCTATTTGAAGAAGAAAACATAGCCAAAGCTATGGTTAGAATCGGCCTTTTGGACGATTCACGGCAGTACGGATTTCTGGAACATACAAAGAATTTCTATGAAATGAGCCCTGAGATTTTTGCACGCATGGTCAGTGAGTACCTGGACATGCAGAGTCCGGATCATAAGATAGTGTTCCTCGTGGATGAGATGGGCCAGTATATAGCAGGAGACCAGCGGATGATTCTAAACCTTCAGACCGTTGCCGAAGATCTTGGAACCTTCTGCAAAGGCCGCGCATGGCTCGCTGTCACTTCTCAACAGGCAATTGATGAGATAGTAGCTGAGGTTCCAGGTGAGGATTTCTCGAAGATCTTAGCGCGATTCGACACCAGGCTTGCCCTCTCTTCAGCTAACGTAGATGAAGTGATTAAGCGTCGTCTACTTGAAAAAACTCCTGTAGCTCGTGACACGCTACACTTGCTGTACGAACAAAAAGAAGCGGTATTGCGGAATCTCTTTACATTTTCGGATAATACACCCAACCAGAGGATTTATGAGTCAGGAGATGAGTTCTCCGAGACTTATCCATTTGTCCCGTACCAGTTTGACGTGTTGCAGGCGGTATTTGAAGAGGTTCGCAGGCATGGAGCTTCCGGAAAACACCTTGCGAAAGGCGCAAGATCCATGCTTTCTGCAGCGCAGTTTGGCGCTCTCACTGTTATTGATCATGAAGTAGGCGCTTTAATTCCGTTCTCACGTTTTTATGATTCCATGGAAGAGTTCCTGGAGCCTTCCATTACAGAGGTTGTAGAAGCGGCAAAGCGAAATAACGCGCTTGAGCAGCCGTTTGACGTGGAAGTACTAAAGACCCTATTCATGCTGAAATGGATTCACGAGACAATTCCTTCTACAGCGGAAAATGTGACAATTCTCATGTCATCCATGCTGGATGAGGACAAGCTTGCCCTCAGGCAACGAGTAATGGCATCTCTTGATCGCCTTGTCCGTCAGAGCCTGGTTCAGAAAGACGCAGACTTGTTTATTTTTCTTACCGACGATGAACAGGAAATTGATAGAGAGATCAAAAGAATCAACTATGAGCCATCGCAAATGGCCCACTTGTTCCATGAGACAATCTTTGGGGCAAGTGGAGTCTTTCCACCAAGGAAAATCCGTTACCAAAAGGTACATGACTTCGACTTCTTTCAGTATGTAGATGGGATGCGCTTTGGCTCTCTGAAAGCTGAGATAGGCATTTCCATTATGACTCTCTTATCTTATGGCAATATAGATCTGGACAAACAGAGTATCATGAGAAAGTCCGCTCTTAATTCGAACCAGGTCTTCATGGTTTTTCCAAATGACCCTGATTTGAGAGAACAAGCGGAGACATCTTTGAGACTGGAGACTTATCTCAAGCAGAAGTCCCGCACGAACCTGCCCTACAGTATTCTGCGCATACTTGAGTCTCGAGAAAAACAGTATAAGAGGTGTAAAGACGAATTCGCCAGATCGGTGGGAAGAGGTATAGCACAAGCCACGTTCTATGCCGATGGTTGCAAGTTGGATATTAGGTCAAGCGAACCGAGTGTGAGGCTTACGGAGTCGTTAAGGACTGTCATTCCGACTGTATATACCAAGATTAACTACATCCACAGGCACTATGAGACCACAAGCGCTCTTCTACATTTGCTAGGTGAAAGCGTTCTGACACTGGAAAGGGATGACCCTAACGAACTGGCCTTAGATGAAATGAGACAATATATTTCCGACTGTGGAGCCGGATCACTTAAGATTACCATGAAAACCTTGATAGATAGGTATACCACGATGCCCTATGGCTGGCTGGAATATGATATTGCTGCTTGTGTCATCACGCTTCATCGACTAAATGAGATAACCTTGATCTACCAAGGAGAAAAGCTAGCTTCCAATGACCGCAGCATCATGGGTTATCTAACCAAGTATTCAGAAATGGACAGGGTCATCATCAGCCATAGAAAGCCTGACGATCTTGAACTGATGAGAATGATTAGAGACATTGCGCTGGAGGTTTTTAGCAAGCCTAATCTCCTCAGCGATACCGAGGATGATCTCGTTAATGCCTTTAGAGGCATTGTAACGGAGGAACTCAGTAGGGTAACGGAAATAAAGGCCCACTATCATAAGAATAGGAATTACCCGGGTATCAGTATTATCCAAGACTGGGAAGGCATGCTGAAGAAAGTCTCTAGCCTAAAAGACCGTAATGAACTCAAACAGTTTCTCAGTAGTTCCAGGGAAGAGATGAGTCGGATGGCCCACTCTGAGGCAGCAAAGGTAAAAAGCTTTTTCTCCGGAACGCAAAAGGATTTCTTTGATAAAGGCGCCAAAGCTTTTCGGGTTTTTGATGATAATTCCATGATCTTCACGGGCCAAGAAGCAAGAGAAGCTGGATACGAACTTGGAAGCATTATCGAGTCTCCTGAACCCTACGACCATATTCCTAAGATACCAGGGCTCGTTGATATTATTGAAAGAGAGTATGTTTTAGGCTGTGATAAAGCACGCGCTGAAACAGTCAAGATTATCAAATCGTGCATCACAGAGGTTATTGATACGCTAGAGAGCATTGGCGAGTCGGCTGGAGATTCAATTGAAGGTATTGAAGATTCCGTGAGACGAAAATTCCAGACTCTCCTTGACACTGTGAACGCTTCCGGATCCTATGACAGGATCCTTGCGTTGCGAATTAACGCCAACTCTCTTAAAGAGACGATGATTTCAGATGCGAAGAAAGCCTTGGCGTCCAGGGGGAAGACCCTGCCTAGCACCGCAAGTCTTAAGGAAGTGCTAGGTAGACTTCGGGTATCAGACGGTGAACTAAAGACCGTTGATGATGTGGATCGGTTTGTCAAAGAACTGGATACCTGTCTGCGAGATGAGATTTCCAAGGGTGTAGTGATAAAACTTCGTTAACCGGGGTGATGAGCATCAGTGGATAGAGCGGCAATAGAGAGGTTTGCAGTTTCCACAAGGACTCAACTGATTAGTGAAGTTGAGCAGCGCTTGTTTGAGCTGGGTTTGTCCAGAAAGAATATAGCATCCGGCAGTATCCCCTCAAGTTCTGAGCTCGAGCTTGCAAACGGCAAGCTTCTTTGTGAGGGCTGGAGAGAGAAACGCAAAAGGCTCGTAAGGGAGCTGGGGGATAACCGGTACGATCAAGTAGTGGAGCAAACTGCATATACTTGGTTCAATAGATTCGTCGCCCTACGATTCATGGAAGTCAATGGCTACCTTCCCAGCGGGATAAGGGTGATGTCCTCTGCCGGCGCTGACCCGAAAGATGCCAGGGTAAAACCTGATATCATCCGCCATGCCACTTCGACTCCCCTCGATATTGATCCTGATAAAGCGCGAGACCTCAGAATGGCAGGGGATGACGAAAGCCTTTATAAGTACTTGCTTATGGCCCAGTTTCGTGAACTCAGTCAAGCTTTGCCGTTTCTGTTTGATAGGATAGAAGACTGGACAGAGCTTCTTTTCCCAAGAAACATGCTATCAGAGGGTTCAGTGGTTCGCAGAATGGTAGCTGAGATTCCGGAAGAGGATTGGCTTGATCATGTGGAAATTGTCGGCTGGTTGTACCAGTATTATATTTCAGAGAAGAAAGACGAGATTTATGCAGGATTCAAGAAAGGTAAGAAGGCAACTAAGGACGATATCCCATCAGCCACACAGCTCTTTACTCCAAATTGGATAGTCAGATATATGGTGGACAACTCTCTCGGCAGGTTATGGCTGGAAAGCAGGCCTCAATCGAAGCTCAGAGAGAAAATGGAGTACTACATTGACGAGGCTGAGCAGGATCCCAAAGTTAGAGCAGAGCTTGAGAAGCTAACACGGAAGAACATCGACCCCAGAGAAATCACATTTATGGATCCTGCCTGCGGCAGCGGACACATATTAGTGTACGCATTTGACTTGTTCTATGAGATGTATCTCGAAGCCGGGTATCCTGCGAGCAACATCCCAACTATGATACTGGAAAAGAACTTGTATGGGCTTGACATAGATGAGCGCGCAGTCCAACTAGCCTCGTTTGCGCTTCTAATGCGTGCCAGGTCAAAGGATCCGCAGATTCTATCTAAAGGAATACTCCCAAATGTGCTTGCTATAGAAGAGAGTAATAACGTATCCCCTGAGATAATCGATTTGCTTGTAGATTCTCTAGCTAAACAAGGTAAGCAAGAACAACAGCGAAAAGACCTCATGTATCTCCTTGAAGTATATAAAGATGCCAAAGAGTACGGGTCGCTTATACGTGTTGGAGATATCAACCTTGAGTGGTTGCCTGAGGTGATAGCCTGGGCTATTGAGGAGGCTGAAGGAGGCAGACCAGGTAGCCCGAAACTGGATTCACGCACAATCGAGCGGCAGGTGAATCTAGTATCCCGCCTTGCACGGCAGGCGAAGATCATGGGCGGGAAGTATGATGTAGTGGTTACGAATCCACCGTATATGTATAGACGCAATATGAACAATACCCTGAAGGAGTATTTGAAGTCTGCATATGGGTCTAGCGGGTCAGATCTGTTTGCCGGTTTTATGGACCAGTGCATGCATTCAACTAAGCCATGTGGTTTTACTGCAATGATTACACAACACTCATGGATGTTTCTGTCTAGTCTCGAGGAGCTTCGGAGAGTAATAGTCCAATACAAGATGATAAGCTCGATGTTACATTTAGGGGCCCGAGCGTTTGAAAGCATTGGTGGAGAAGTTGTCCAGTCCACCGCTTTTGTGGTCAGGAACATACAGATTTCCAATTACTACGGGACTTACATACGCCTGGTTGAATTTGATACAGCCATGGAGAAGATTGCTAACCTTCACAGCGAAGCGAATCATTACATATTCCGCACGGACGAGGCAGCGAGAATTCCAGGCTCTCCAATAGCCTACTGGGCCGGGGGGAACGTGATCAAGGCATTTGAGAAAGGTGCGCGACTTGGCGAAATCGCTCCTCCCAGGCAAGGGATGGCCACGTCTGATAATAATCGCTTCCTTCGACTTTGGCACGAAGTTGAGCAACTTGGCATTGGGTTTAGCATGGACTCGCGGACGGAAGCTGAGGCAAGTGGCTGCAGGTGGTTCCCATACAACAAAGGCGGGGAGTTTAGAAAATGGTATGGGAACAATGATTACCTTGTCAACTGGGAAAGCGACGGACAAGAGATTCGTAATCTTAGGAACAAGAGTGGTAAACTGCTATCTCGTCCTCAAAACATGGACTATTACTTTCTCCCCGGCATCACATGGACAGATGTGAGTTCAAGTAGATTTGGTGCCAGGCACGTTAATGAGGGTTTTCTCTTTGATGTGAGTGGGAGCAGATGTTTTCCACGCTCTGAAGATGAGCTATATGTTCTGTCGTTTCTTTGCACGAAGCTTGCATATGAGTTACTGAAAATCGAGAACCCAACATTGCACTTTCAGGTCGGCAATATCGCGGATCTACCAATCCTTTTCCCTTCCTCCCCGGATATCCGTACCCGTATAGAGTCCCTTGCAGAGGAATGCATCGACATCGCAAAGCGGGACTGGGATTCGTTCGAGACCTCGTGGGATTTTGCGAGGCATCCGTTTCTGGTGTACGGCGCCGGAGCCAGTACGATAGAAGAAGCTTACTCACGTTGGGAGAGGTTCGCAGATAGCGAGTTCATCCGTATAAAGCAGAACGAAGAGGAAATGAACCGCCTGTTCATAGAGATCTACGGGCTTCAGGATGAAATGACCCCGGCAGTTTCGGATGATGACATTACGATCAACAGGGCAGATAGAGACCGCGATGTGCGCTCATTCATTTCATATGCTGTGGGATGTATGTTCGGCAGGTATTCATTGGATGTAGACGGGCTCGTACACGCAGGGGGAGAATTCAACTGGAGCCAGTATGAGCGATTCATCCCGGACCAAGACAATGTCATTCCTGTCCTGGATGATGTCTACTTCCCTGAAGATATAGTCTCGCGATTCGTAGAGTTTGTTAAAGTCTGCTTCGGAGAGAAGCACCTTGATACGAACCTTGACTGGATTGCAACGACACTCGGGAAGGCCTCAGGAGAAACCTCAAAAGATATAATCCGCAGGTACTTCTTGAACGACTTCTACCGGGAACATACTCGTATGTATAGGAAGCGTCCTATATACTGGATGTTTTCATCAGGAAGAGAGAACGGATTCAAGGCTTTAACATACATGCACCGCTATCGTCGGGATACTGTGGCGCTTGTAAGAACCAAGTACTTGCTGGAGCTTACCGGCCGCGTAGACGCTAGAGTCAAAAGCCTCCAAAGATCAATAGACAGCGGTAACCTTGGACTCACCAGATCACAAGCTATGAGACAGCTTACCAAGCTTGACCGGCAGCTTGCTGAACTCAGACAGTACGATGAGCATATTCATCACCTGGCCGACCGGATGATACCCATCGACTTGGATGATGGAGTAGCAGTGAACTACGGGAAGTTCAAGGACGTGCTGGAGGTGATCAAGTGAAGCTGTCTGATATAGAGAAGACCCTCTGCGCCATATTCAACAGCCATCCAAGGGAAGGACACAAAAGACACATTGTTTTCTGGTACGATCCCGAAGGTGAATTCGTTCAGGATATAGATGAACTGAAACTTCCGGATGTGCGAGTTTGGAAGCTTACCGGCAGGAACTGCTATGCTACGAAAAGGCTGCTTGAGATTGAAGATACGAGCAGCAATTTCCTAATCTACAGCCCTCGGAAGAGGCCGGACCATATGGATAATTGGCTTCTTGATATAGAACTATACTCAGAGCAGTTTACCGCAGACAAGACCCTCGCGATTATGCGCGAATTAGGCATGGAAGACCACGACCTCAGGGAGATTATGCATAAGTACCGAAAGTTCTTCCGAAGCCGGGAAAGGCTCGAGAAATTCAAGTCGCTGGGAGTATCAAGTTATTCTAAGAAATCCATTGAGACAGGCATGATGTCTGTTCTGGCCAAGCAACAGGTCGCAGATGGAGACGCTGTGTTTAGAGCTTTGCTTTGCGACGGGTTGGATCCTGAGAAAAACGATACTTACAAGGCTATCAAGGACATGATCGGCTTGGAAGTCCTGGAGGGACATGCAAAGGATGACTATGGCTATTCGTCGGCTGATCTTAATTTAGAGAGGCTTGCCATCACAATCTTCGTTTCTGCATTAATGCACCAGGTGGATGTTGATATCCCTGAAAGCTGGAAGGCTTTTGCCTCATCCAAACGAGCCAACTGCTACATACTTGTGGAGGGCTTTAGTAGACAACCCGATGCCAGAGAGGCTTACGAGAGGCTGGCCCTATACGTATCTCAGGCGCTAAATCTCGGGAACCATGTGGCAGAGTGGGATCCCGAAGATTATGTGGATTGCGGGATATTCAGGGAATTTGATATGGCTGTCATTGCGCGGATAATCGAAGGGATGCTCCATGCCATAGATACCTTTGATTACTGGATTGACCTGATAACAAGAAGGCGCACAACGAGGTGGTATCCTGTTTTCGGTGAAATCTATGAAGCGCTGGGCTGGGCCATTGAGGTATTCGGCCTGAAGACACAGTGGGAGGCAGGCCTTACACGGGGCAATGCGAGAGAGCTATTCAACTTGTACACAGAACGGTACTACCGGATGGATCAAGCCTATCGAAAGTTTTACTTAGCTTGTGACAGAGCTCAGAGGCCTGACTTGCTGCGCGGTGTCCGTGATCGCGTGGAAAACATATATGTTAACTGGTTTTTGCAGGCTTTGGGGGTCTTATGGAGCGAGCGTGTCGAAGAAGAACTCAAAGATGGGTGGGTAATAAGCGGTGTGAAGCAACAGGATCTGTTTTTTTCTCATCTCATTCCCCACCTATCAAGGGACGGGCGCGTGTTCGTCATTATTTCAGACGGACTTCGGTTTGAAGCTGCAGAGGAACTCATAGGAAGGATGCGCAAGACATTTAGTGGAACTACGGAATTGAGACCACTGCAGGGAGTGCTTCCGTCACTGACATCCATGGGAATGGCAGCCTTGTTGCCGCACAAGAATGAGCTAGGTATCGACATTAACGGGTTTGCAGTAGTGGACGGTAACAGTGTAGAGGGCACAACGCGGAGGCAAGCCATACTTGAGAAAACAGGATATCCCTCAATAGCCTTGGGCCTTAGCGAACTGCTTGACATGACTACGGATGAGATGAGAAGGAGGCTTGAGGGTAGAAGGATCGTCTATGTATACCACGACAGGATAGACGACACCGGGCACAATCAGAACGAAACAGATGTGTTTCAGGCGGTCGACAAGGCGCTGAGTGAAATTGAAGAAGCAGTGAAAGCGCTTCGTAATAAGGTGAGCGCGACAAACATCTATATTACAACTGATCACGGATTCATCTATACCCGCGATCCGCTGGATGAAAGCGACAAGATTTCAGGACTTGCCATACCTGTTAACATACTTGACAGAAGGTGCGCGCTTTCTCCTGAGCCTGTGTCAAACAGCGGGGTTCTTTCAATTAGGCTTCCGTATAAGGATCCAGAGGGTAAAGAGGTATATGTTTTAACCCCCAAAAGTTATGTCCGGTTCAAGAAGACAGGATCGGGACTCAATTATGGTCATGGCGGGACAAGTTTGCAGGAAATTGTGATCCCTCTGATTTGGCACAGGAATGAGAAGAGAGCTGCAGGTCCTCCCTCTAAAGTAAAGTTGGAGCTAATATCAACAGTGAATAGAATAACCAATAGAGTCTTTACCCTAGAGTTTCTGCAATTGGAGCCTGTCAGCGAGGACGCCTTGCCTCGTAAGGTTGTGGCAAGGTTTGTTGATGCC
>LSQX01325241.1_pt1 | contig 12985 bp, 8 predicted proteins | sample 654561 | NCBI WGS metagenome assembly LSQX01 (sample SAMN04489861, study PRJNA283612) | anaerobic digester metagenome | isolation source: 4 biogas reactors fed with cattle manure at either 37C or 55C with and... | place: Denmark: Kongens Lyngby | collected 2014 | reverse complement strand
ATGATTGTATAATTAAACACAAATATTAAGATTTTTTAAAAATTTTTATAGTTTATATTTACATTCAATTCTTATAAGTACAAAATATGCTAAAAACTGTTGGGATATAATGGCTGCTATGATTAAGTTTAATTATATTTTATGCAGACTAGGAGTAGGTGAAAGGGATGAAAAGAATGGGTTTGACTATAAGAAGAATATTGATAATGATGGTTTCTGTTTCTATGCTTTTAATTTCTGTTGCTTGTCGTACAGATAAACAATCGAGCAACTCTGGGGATGAAACGTCATCTACAACCTTTGAAAACAGCGATTTTACTGATTCAACAACAGATGGTACCGAAGTCGATAGCGGTGATTCAAGCAACCAACAGACAACATCAGGCAACAAAACCAATTCTGGTAAGACAACAACAACCGTAAAAAAAGAGAATTCTACTACTGAGCCAGTTACCATTTCGGTTGGCATTTCTAATCATGAATCACCTGAATTTAATTATATTATCCCGGTTTTCAAGAAAAAGTACCCGAACATAAATGTTGATATTCAGATATTGCATAGTTCTCTGTATCAGATAACCCCGAAATGGACTGCATTAGCCGCTGCCGGTAAGTTGCCTGATGTTGTTATAGGTTCGGAAAATTTTGGATATATAATACAGCAGGGTTGGGCCTATCCTCTGGACAATCTTCTTGCTGCTGATACAGATAAAGATGACGTCTTTGAGGTGGGGTTGGGTAGATATACCTATAACGGTCATTTATTTGCATTGCCGTTCCGTTTACAGTTCAATACTATTTTTGTCAATCTCGACCTTCTAGAAACTCTAAACCTGAAAAAGCCTGCATATAACTGGACTATTTCCGAGTTCATTAGTCTTGCCAAGGCAGCTTCCACAACTCAATATTCTGGAATTAACTACATATATAATTCAACCAATCCGCAATATGGTTTAGATAATAAGTTAATGTGCGCAATGCTACCTTCCGGTTATGATCAGTACGGATATAATATGAGTAAGCATACATTTAACCTTCGCGCAAATAATGCTTGGGTAAACAGTATAAAAGCTATACAGGATTTAAGGAGTAATAAACATACGGTATCTGATGAGCTTAAAGATCCTTCCAAGCAAATTGATGACTATGATAGAAAATTTGGCGTTGATGCGGATGCCTTTGTTTCCGGAAAGGTGCTTTTTGGAAACCATAATACATGGGAATTTGGCTGGTGGAAAAGTAAACTAGGTTTTAAAGGCGATATTTATCCTGTTCCTACTCAGGACGGTATAAAACAACGGATACAAACGCATGTTGATTTTGTATTTATTTCTTCTGCAGTAAATGAAAAGAAATATAAACAGGCATATCAGCTAGCGCGTTTCCTGTCTTACGACAAGGATGGCTGTTTGGCGAGGCTTGAATATTCTGTAAATAAATCCGAAGCTGAGTATGGGTCCTTCGTATTGTATCTGCCAGCAACTGAGAATAAGACTGTTATCAGTAAATTTAACAGTTACAGTGTATTCCCGGACGGATTGAAATATATGCTGAATCAGGTTGTTCAGAATCCTCAGCAAACCTTAGTCGCCGATTGCGATAAGGTTGTTCCTGACTTCTGGAACAATGTTGTACAGTATCGTGAACAGGCAGAAGAAAAAATTTCTAAAGGAACTGATCCAAGTTCCCTTGTTGTTGATCTTGAAAATAAAATAAATAAAGCTATGGAAAAGACATGGGATTATCTGACTAACAAAGTCAAAAAGAATTTGGAAAACTTTTATAAAAATCACCCGTACGAGAAAAAAATAAACTGAAGTTTGGGCCCTGCACACGGTTGGGATTGTCTAAATCTTAAGTCGTGTGCTTTTTCCGGACCAATATAAAGTTATTATACCGATTGAGGATATTTCCTTTCTTGGAGATGACATTTTAATGAAAATACCTCTATGGAAATCAATTCTGGTATCTGCTCTTCTTCTGGCATTTTTATTATCAGGCGCTGGAGCTATGATAATATCAATTGAAGGACAATCCTTTACTTTTAAGCGGCGGATCACAGCAGATACATCCCTAATAAATTGGATTGACTGTGATGGACTAAATATTGTTGCGTCCGCAGATGTAAATAATATGGAAAAACAGGAAGGAACTCCTGTTTTTGAAAAAGAGAATGCCTGTTTACAGCCCGGCGAAAGTGTGTCAATTGAAGTTTTTGTACCTGCAGAAGGTGACTATGCTATTTTGCTGGAATACAAGGTGCTGGATGGGCAGATGGAAAACAGTACGGCTACCGTTACTGTCGGTAACCAAACGGTCAATACATTTATATACGGATTATGGCAGGATGAAACCAAAATTTACAATCATGACCGATACGGGAATGAAGTGACCCCTAATCAAAGGTTTTTAGACGAATATGTTACAGATTATGTCAGAAATGCAAGGTTGCTCGACTTGACACCTGTTACATTTCATTTTAAAAGCGGAACTAGCTTCGTGGTTTTGGGGGACTGTGATGTTAGTATAAAATTGCGTACATTGAAACTGGTGGCTTTAAGCGAGGCAATTTCGTATGAAGAATATGTGAGTTTCAATCCAATCAACAGCATGGCAAAAAGCATGATTGTTATCGAGGCAGAAGACTATGCTGTGAAATCTGATTCATACATTCGCTGTCAATCAAAACAGAATGCAGCGGTTTATCCATATAGCCCTTACAAAAGACTGCTTTCCACTATTGATTGCGGTTCCTACAATTCAGTTGGACAACGGATCGTATGGAATTTTACTGTGCCAGAGGATGGGTGGTATTATATTGCTTTCCACTTTTCCCAGCCTCAAAAGGAAGGAATGTCTACTTATAGGGATATTGAGATTGATGGCAAGGTGTTGTTTTCGGATCTTGCCGGTGTTGGTTTTCCTTATACTGGAAACGGCTATAAGAATTTAATTGTAAAAACAAAAAAGGATAATGAGCCGGTAAAAATTTATCTTACCAAAGGTGTACATACATTTGGACTGTTTACTCATGCACCCAACTTGCAGGCATCAATTGATGAGATAACCTCTATTATTTCTGAACTGACGGATATCGGTCTGAGCCTTAAACAGGTCGCAGGGAACAGTCCGGACAGAACGCGTTTGTGGGATATTGAGACCTATATACCGGGGATTATCGATAGGCTGAAGGACCTTCAGAGTAGATTGCTTGCATTATACGATGAAATGGGGAAGCAGATGGGGGCCACCCCCTCCAGTTGCATAGATTTAAAAACTGCTGCCGGTATCATTAAACAGGCATTAAAGAAGCCCAATAAACTTCCTGCCAAGATTTCAGAGCTTAGCACAGGAAACGGTTCAGCTACTGCACTTTTAGCTTCATTACAAAACAAAATCAGGCAGCAGGGAATTGCTTTGGATCGGATATATCTATTCGGCGATAATCAGAAACTGCCAAGAGAGTCAGCTAATCTTGCAGTAACATTTTCTTCTGGTGTTAAGAGGTTTGTTTATTCACTGTTCAACAGAGACAGCGCGTATGCTGTGACAACAGCTAAAAATGATGTTTTATCAGTATGGGTAAACAGGTCTGTTACTCATGTTGAAACACTTCAGTTTTTGGTGGACTCATATTTTACTCCTAAAACGGGAATAAAAGTGCAGCTTTCAGTTATGCCGGATGCCAATAAACTTATACTGGCAAACGCATCTGATACTTGCCCTGATGTTGCTCTAGGAGTAGGCTATGACATACCTTATCAGCTTGGTTTGCGCGGAGCAGCATCAGATCTGACCAATTTTGCGGATTTTGCAACGTTTGCAGAATCTAGTTTTAATTTGGCTGATTTGGAACCTTATGTTTATGACGGGAAGTTTTATGGATTGCCCGAAACAATGCAGTTCTATGTTCTTATGTACAGAACAGATATACTCGAAAAACTCGAGCTTTCTGTTCCTCAAACGTGGTCTGATGTTGTCAAAATTATGCCTGTGCTGCGGCGAAATGGTATGACTTTTTATATACCCTTATCGTCTTATACAGGTGTGAAAGGATTGGATGGGATATTACCGTTCTTTTTCCAAACTAATACAAAGCTTTATTCTGAAGACGGGTTAAGAGTTTCCTTCAATTCTAATGAGGGAATACGGGCATTTGAAACTCTTACTGATTTGTACTTATTGTACGGCGTTCAAAATAATATGACCAGTTTTTACAATAACTTCCGTGCAGGAATAACTCCTATTGGTGTAATAAACTTCTGGAACTATATACAGATTTTATATGCTGCGCCTGAAATCGCTGAAAACTGGTCAGTTGCCCTAGCACCAGGTACTATGGATGAATCCGGTAATATAAATCGCCAGCAAATGTCGGTGGATCGCGGGGTACTGATAATGGAAAGCAGCAGGCGTAAAGATAGTGCATGGGAGTTTTTGAAATGGTGGCTTTCTGATGAAACTCAGACTGAATTCAGCAGGACAATGCTGATTAAATTCGGATCCGATTTTATTTGGAACAGCGCCAATAAGGTTGCTTTCTCGCGATTGCCTATACCGTCTGACCATCGTACCGTGATGATGGAACAATGGGCATGTTCAGAAAATTACCGTAATACTCCAGCTACATACATGCTTCAGCGCGAGCTGAGCGATGCATGGTATTCAGTTGTGCAAGGGAGCACTCCGGCTCGTATTGCTCTGAATAAAGCGGCAGTAAATATCAACGAGGAATTGCGGACAAAAATGAAGGAATTTAATTATATAGATGCTGATGGGAATGTGTTGAATAATTATGATATTCGTCCCTTATCGGAAATTCTGGCAGGCCTAAGGAGGGACGGATGATGTTAAAAGCAATAAAAAGCAAAGTATTTGAAAAGTATTCACCGTACTTTTTAGTAGCGCCGTTCCTGTTGCTTTTTATCACATTTATTATCCTGCCGATAATTATTGCCATATTACTTTCGTTTACTGATTATAACAGTGTACAGCAGCCAAGGTTTGTTTTTCTCGATAATTATATTCGTATCTTAACCAGTGATGCGGTTTTTGCAAGAAAAATCCTGCCAAATACAATTATATATTCCCTGATTGTGGGTCCTGGGGGATATTTTCTTGCGTTTGTTGTGGCATGGGTTTTAGCCCAGTTTACGAAAATTCCCCGTACAGTCCTTGCGGTATTGTTTTACTCGCCATCAATGACGGCTGGAGTGACAGTCGCTACCATATGGAGAGTAATGTTTTCCGGGGACCGTGTAGGCTATTTAAATTATTTGTTGCTGGAAGCAGGTATGATCCAAGAGCCGGTTTCCTGGCTTCAGTCTGAAAGATATCTACTTCCGATTATGATTCTGGTCGCTTTGTGGTCCAGTATGGGGATAGGTTTCTTGTCAATACTATCCGGGATATTAAATGTTAATCACGAACTGTATGAAGCTGCAATTATAGATGGTATCAGGAACCGTTTTCAGGAAATTATTTATGTAACTATCCCTTCTATTCGTCCTCAGATGTTGTTTGGAGCTGTAATGTCCATAGTTGGTACTTTTAATTCCACCGGATTAGGTGTTCAGCTTTCTGGTTCAAATCCTACTCCCGGATACGCTGGCTCGCTGATAGTAAACCATATAGATGATTACGGTTATATACGTTATGAAATGGGGTATGCAGCGGCCCTATCTGTTGTGCTGTTGATGATAATAAGCCTGTTTTCGCGTGTTGCGTATAAACTGTTCAGCGATACAGATGACTGACGAACAAAGGAGGCGTCATTTTGGCAGCTTACCGGACAGTAACAATAAACCCAAAAGGATTTGAACGAAGCCAAATAAAGTTTTATATTTTTTTGTTCCCATACTTTGTAATAGTAATTTTACCGATAATATATATCGTTTGTTCAGCTTTTAAACCAATCGAAGAACTTTTTACATACCCTCCGCGTTTTATAACGTTGCGTCCCACTTGGAATAATTTTATCAGATTGTTTGAGGCTTCAGAGAACACTATATTTCCATTATCCCTTTATCTGTTTAACAGCGTTATAGTTTCGTTATCCGTCATTATTTTAGGGATAGCTATATCAGTAGCAGCAGCCTATGCAATTTCCAAGCTTCATTTTAGAGGCAGGGAAATCATCAACAAAGCAAATACACTTTCGATGATGTTTGTGGCTACTGCAGTTAGTATACCGCGCTACCTGATAATTAAGAAATTAGGGCTTTTGGATACCTTTGTTGTGAATATTATTCCCTTATTGGCAACACCGGTGGTGGTTTTCCTTCTAAAACAATTTATTGATCAGGTTCCCAATGCAATACTGGAAGCTGCACGGATAGAGGGTGCAAATGACTATCAAATTATTGTTAGAATAATCATTCCGATTATAAAACCTGCCATTGCTACCGCTGCAATCGTACTGTTCCAAAATTCTTGGAACGGATTGGAAGCATCAAATATGTTTATTAACCGCGAGGCTCTAAAGACTTTTGCCTTTTATATGAACTCTCTTTCAACTATAGATAACAGTATTGCAGGTCTTGGATTAGCTGCTGCAGCAGCGTTAATAATGTTTATACCAAATATTGTATTGTTCATTTTAATGCAGTCTCGTGTTATGGATACCATGGCAAGCTCTGGTATTAAATAAGGGGAAGAAATTAATGGATAATAATGGATTTATCCCCCGTGTCCGAATTGTCTGTTTGATTTTAACAATACTGTTATCGACAGTTTTTGTACTGCCTGCTTATGCGTCTGATGCCACTAACTATACATATACAATTTCGGCTGACGGGGTTTGGATTAGGACTCAGGATGCATATCTTGTTTCAACAGTTCTCATGAAAAAGGAAGAGCTTTTTCAACCCGAAGATATATTTTTCCATAACGATACGCTATATATAGCTGATACAGGAAACAGTCGTATCGTAATTTATGATATACATACTAAAAAATCTGAAAGCATAGGTCAGGATGTTTTAAATTCTCCTACGGGCGTTTTTGTAACAGATGATGAATTAATATACGTTGCGGACACTTCATTACAGGCAGTTGTGATGTTTAACCGTTCTGGCAATATTATCCGTAAATACCAACGCCCTATAGCAAAAACATTCGGAAGTCAGACACAATTTGCGCCTGCCAAGGTTGCTGTTGATTCATATGGGACACTATATATAGTTTCTGAAGGTTCATATGACGGCATGATCCAAATGGATAAGGAAGGCAATTTTTTGGGTTATTTTGGTTACAACAATAACCCTCGAACCTTATCTGAGTATTTAATGGAGTTGTTTTTTACAGATGAGCAGAAAAGCCAGTTGTTTAATCGTGTCCCTTTTACTTTTAAAAATTTGGCTATGGATAAAAAAGGTATTGTCTATTCGATAACTCAGTCTGTTTCAGGCGATGCAATTAAAAAACATGATTATTCAGGGAAAAACCTACTGCCTGATGATATGTATGATGAAGAGAATTTTGTGGATATTGCAATAGGATTATATGGGCAGATATATGCATTAACGCAAACTGGGCTTTTGTATGAATACGACAGCGACGGAAACCTGTTGTTTTCTTTAGGCGGGCTGGCCATTGCCCAGGAGCGAAATGGCTTAATTACTGCTGGTTCAGGCCTTACCACTGACGAATATGGGAATGTATATATTCTGGATCGCGAACGCGGAACAGTCCAGGTTCTGACCCCTACAGAAATTACTGTTGCCATCCACAAAGCTTTGAATGATTATAATAACGGGTATTATAATGAGAGCTTTGAAATATGGGAAGAAATATCCAGGCTTACTGGTGAAAGCCGAATTGCATTAAATGGAATGGCAAACTGCCTGTTTCAATTGCAGGATTATGATGCTGCCGCGATGCATTACAAAAAAGCGGAGAACCGGGATGGTTATTCTGATGCCTATTGGCAGATTCGCAGTCGTAGAATCGGAGAATCAATGCCAGTTATAGCAGCGCTGATTATCGGATGCATTGTTGCCTATATTGCCTTTAAATACTCAGTATGTAGACGGCAGAATTTGTACAATAACAATTCTAAATTAAAACATGATGTTCTTCTGGCGCTAAAGGTATTGCGGCATCCAATTGACAGTTTTAATGCTATCCGCAGGCAGGGAGCGGGAAGTATTGGAGTAGCAACACTATTATATGTTCTCGGATATGTTGTATTTGTGGCCAACTTTGTATTCAGAGGATTTGTTGTAAGTACGCATACACCTGAGAATACTTCACTGTTATATGTATCAGTCCTTTACATAGTTCCTGTTGGCTTGTTTGTATTCAGCAATTTTTTTATAGGCGAAATTAATGAAAGTGAAGGTCGTTTTCGCGACATTTATATTGCTACGGCTTATGTTATGTCCCCATTTATAGTTATGATGCCATTCTTATTGGCAATTTCACACTTTATCACTAATGAGGAAAGCAGATTATTCTTCCTTGTTACGACAGTGGTTTATGTATGGGTGTTTGTTCTGTTGCTGATTTCCACCAGGGAAGTACATGCGTATTCGTTTCCAGAAGTCATTAAAAACTTACTGATTACCTTGTTTATGATGGCAGTCATTGTTCTGGCTGTTTCCCTCGTTGGTATGTTTTGGGATCGATTAATCGAGTTTGTTTGGTCGGTAGCCAAGGAGGTAAAGCATCGTGTTTCGTAATTCAAAATTGTTATTGGTTATTTCCGTTGTTTTTTTAACCCTGTTATTCTGTCAGGCAGAAATACCGACCAATATAACACAGTGCACCGGAGTGATTGATGTTGATTCCATAAATAATCCATATTCGTCTATACAGTCCAACCGTTTCACGCATGTACAAGATACTTCTAGGAATTTGTTTAAATTAAATACAGACGGGTTTAAGCTTGTAGCTGACAATCGAAACTTTTCACTTTTTGTAAAAGAAGAAATTGCTTCTATACGTATACTGGATAAAAAAAGCGGATATGTCTGGGGATGCTTAGAAACAGATTATCCCGATAACCTCAATGAGTCATGGGCTGCTTTTGCAAACTCTATTGTGAGCATTGAGTATTTGGATGACAATGCGAATTTAAAGAGAATGGGAGCAGGTTATGAAGAGGCTGAATGCAAATTTATATACGAAACAAATGGTTTTAAATGTAAAGTAAATTTTCAGACATTGGATATCTCGTTGGTTGCAAGGGTTGAGCTTACATTAAACGGGGTAACCTTTTCGGTGGATGAAGCTACCATAAAAGAAAATGGCAGTTATTATATTGCCAACCTTTACTTTGCACCGTTTCTGGGTTCCTCAGTAGAGGACACCATTCCAGGGTATATGTTTATTCCTGATGGTTGTGGAGCCCTTATGCGTTTTGGTAAATCTGCAAGCTACCTGTCAGGGTATTCTGCCCGGGTATACGGTTTTGACTACGCTATAGATAATATCCTCGAAGTTAACAATCTTGAAGCAACCCGCCCAAACGACTTTTTAAAGAACGCAGAAATCGTTTCTGTTCCTGTCTATGGAATTGTACATGGTGTAAAGCAAAATGCTTTTTTGGGGTTAATAGAAAGAGGAGCCGAATACGCCTTAATTACTGCAACTCCTGCCGGATTCACAACTGATTACAATTGGGCGAGCGTTGGCTTTATTTATCATCAGCTTTACCAACTGCCGACTCAACGCAACGGTTCTGGCGTACAGGTAGTACAGGAAAAACGTAACGTGGTAAATCCTAAGCTTTCAATTTATTTTCTTAGTGGGGAAAGTGCTGATTATGTTGGGATGGCTCGCCTGTACAGCAAGATTCTGACAGACTCAGACATGCTCCATGAAAAAATGGAATCGGTTCCGGCTGGAATAGCCCTTGATTTTCTGATGAGTGACATTCAGGAAGGATTTTTTGTACCATCTGTCAAAACCATAACATCTATAAATTATATTGAGCAGTCCCTTAGATGTTTAGCTGAGTCAGGAATATCCGATCTTCATTTAACGCTAAAAGGATGGCAGCCTAAAGGCCTTAACGGATATAAGAAAAACAAAATTTTTCATAAAACAAATTTTGGAAAGTTTGAATTGCTCAAATCATTAAAAGCTGTTTTAGGAGAAAATGGAAGACTGTCATTGTATATAGAACCATTCCGGGCAAAGGAACCCCAAATTCAGGAATATATTGACGCTGCTATATCGCTTTCCCAGTCTCCAATTACTTTATCGAGGGAAGACAAATCGGTTTATTTATGGAAGACCTGGTTTATCAAGTATCCCCTTGCTTTGAAACTTCTGGCTGAGCAATGCGAAGTATTAGTAAATAATGAATTATCAAATACAGTGGCGGTTGACGGTGGCAATTTACTGTATGGGGAATATCTGGAGTCAGGTTTTACCTCAAGAAGCGAAGCCCTGAATAATATAAGAAAGACTTTTGCTGCGTTATCTTCTAAACAGAACATGTCAGTGTTCAATCCAAATGACTATCTGTTTGTTTATACGACTGAATACCGGAATATGCCGATGTCGTCAAGCCAGTATTTGTATGAAACTGACACCGTGCCTTTCCTGCAAATTGTGCTTTCAGGCAGAATAGCCTTATATGCACCCTATGCCAATGACAGCTTTTATTCAGAAACCAATATTTTGAAATGTATTGAGTATAATTGCTATCCTTCATTTCTGTTATCTGGAATAAAAAATTATGATATGAGGAAGACAGCCAGTTCAGAGCTTAGCTCAACCTTTTTCGATGATTGGAAAGAGAAAGTTGTTAAGATATACAATCAGATAAACTCAGTACTTTCAAATGTCCAAGGAAAACAAATAATTAACCATGAAATACCAAAGACAGGACTTGCAGTTGTGACATATGAAGATGGAAGAATGATAATAGTTAATTATCAACAAACCGAAGCGGAGTGGAAAGGTGTAACCATACCAGCACTTTCAGCTGTATTTCTAAGTAAGGGGGAGTATAGCCAATGAAGACCCCTAAGATGACATTGCAAAAGCGTTTGGGATTATCAGGCTTATTGTTTATGATTCCATGGCTGATTGGTTTAGCAATTTTTGCAGCATATCCATTGTTTTATTCCATTTGGTTGAGTATTTGCTATGTGGAATTCAGTATTGATGGTATTGAAACCACTCCGGTTGGATTTAAATGGTATGATGAAGCCTTAACAAAAGATGTGAATTTCATCCCCGGGCTTATTGAAACTCTAAAATTCATTGGATTCTTAACCCCAATGATTCTGGTAGTATCTGTTATTTTTGCTCTGCTTTTAAACAAGGCTTTGCCAGGGCGAGGGATATTCCGCGCTTTGTTCTTCTTTCCAGTAGTTTTTATAAATGGTCCAGTTATGAATAAACTCATTAATAACAAGGCTACGGCCATTATTACCTCAGCGCAGTATTCAGTTTATCAAGTTATTGAAACCCTGCCTAAAATTATATCTACTCCCCTATTATACATATTTGATAACTTTGTCATGATGCTATGGTTTTCAGGAATACAGATTCTTATAATGATTACCGGTCTGCAGAAAATCAATGCATCCCTTTATGAGGCAGCCACGATAGATGGTGCCAGCAAGTGGCAAATTTTTTGGAAAATTTCATTACCATGCTTGCGTCCTATGCTATTGGTTGCTGCGGTTTATACAATTGTTGATCTTTCAGAATATTCAGAAAACCCTGTAACTACGTATATACAGAAATGTCTTACGATTACTGAAAAACCTTATTCTTATTCGGCAGCCATGTCATGGATATATTCCTTAGCTGTTTTAATGTTGTTGTTACTTTCCTTTCTGATCCTGAAGGAAAGGAGAAAAAAGAAAGTAGAATGACACTTAAAAAATTTGCTTTCAGCCAAATAGAAAACAAACGGGACACGTTAATAAAAACAACTTCAAATATCGTGAGTTATTTTGTCTTAATCGGTATTGGGTTTGTTTATTTGTATCCCATTTTATACATGATTTCTCTTTCGATTATGCATTCCAAAGATTTAATCAATCCCATTATTAAATGGGTTCCCACTACAATTACCCTCGAAAACTTTAAGTTAGTCTACCGTGTCCTGGATTACTCAAAAAGCTTATTAACCACGTTATTGATTTCAACTGTATGCTCAGCCTTGCAAACAATTGTATGTGCATTAACCGGCTATGCATTAGCTCGTTATTCAGTTCCTGCAAAAAAGGTTTGGATTTTGATTTTGCTTATTCTGTTTATTATACCCTCAGATGTGGTGCTAGTACCGAGATATGTTCTGTTTAATCAGTATCATCTGATAGGTCGCATGTCCTCAATGTTTTTGCCTGCATTTCTTGGACAGGGGTTGAAAAGTTCATTATTTATACTTTTGTTTATGCAAAGTTTTAGTTCTTATCCACGTTCATATGATGAGGCTGCGCGTTTGGATGGCGCAAGCAATATTCGGCTTTTTTTAAATGTGGGATTACCCCTGTCAATACCGATTATTGTTCTAACAGTATTATTTACATTTATCTGGTATTGGAATGAAACCTCGCAGTTAAACCTGTTTCTTTCTGGGGCTTATAAGACTCTTCCGCTGCAGTTGGAAGTATTTAATTCGGTTTTTAGTTCCATGATGCAGTCGGCAGGTAGAGGGAATCGTTTAAATGAGGCTATCCAAATGGCTGCCACCATATTGGTTATTTCACCTTTGGTATTTCTTTACTTTTTTGTTCAAAAAGGGCTAATTAGCAGTATAGAAAGCGCCGGTATTACAGGAGAATAATTAAAAAAAATACGGCTCTGTAAAGTTAACATGAAAGAATAGCAGCCAAAATCGTACAAATGCTTCATGCCACAAGCAGAAACTCCCGTTTTTGTTTATTTGAAAGCCTGAGACCAGCGACTTGAGCCGTAGTCAAACCATTCAAAGCAGAATGAGGGCGGACGAAGTTAAAGAAAAAAATGAACATGGAAATCCAATTGTTGGCAGAAGCAAAAGATGAAAGGCCTTGTT
>LSQX01240182.1_pt1 | contig 12985 bp, 12 predicted proteins | sample 654561 | NCBI WGS metagenome assembly LSQX01 (sample SAMN04489861, study PRJNA283612) | anaerobic digester metagenome | isolation source: 4 biogas reactors fed with cattle manure at either 37C or 55C with and... | place: Denmark: Kongens Lyngby | collected 2014 | reverse complement strand
TACCTCGATAAAAAGAGAAAATGAACATATACAGGAGAGTTGCCCTGAGAGTCAGGGTAACCCGAACTCTTATCTCTCCTCAGAGCCTGAAATTCAACCTGAAGTAATTATAGTCCGCTATGGGGAACTAGCTCTAAAAAGTACAGGAGTCAGGAACTGGTATGAGAAAGTTCTTATAAAAAATATTGAGGCAATGCTGGATTCCAAAAACATTCCATATTCCCAGATCCGGAGGGAATGGGGCAGAATATTTATCGAGACTAAGGATGTCCGTGCAGCCGAAGCTGTTGCTGATGTTTTTGGGGTTGTCTCAACCTCCCCTGCATTGAAAGCAGAACCTACCCTTGAGAACGCAGCCAGTTTATGCGCTGCCCTGGCTAAGAACCTGGTCTTAGAAGGCGAGTCTTTTGCAATCAGAGCCAGAAGAAGCGGAAACCATCCCTTTTCCTCAATAGACGTGGGCAGAACTTGTGGAGACGCTATTTGGGAGATTCTAGAAAAAGAAGGAAAACATCCCAGAGTTAACCTGAGTTCGCCTGATAAGGAAATCTTCGTCGAAATGCGGCAAAATCTGGCTTACGTTTATCTTGAGACATTTAAAGGAGTAGGAGGACTTCCTCTTGGGACTCAGGGCAGCATGGTAGTTTTAATGTCAGGCGGACTTGACTCTCCAGTTGCTGCCTGGCTTATGATGAAACGTGGAGTCATGATAATTCCAGTCTACTGCAATACTTCTCCTTATGCCGAAAATGCAGCAAGAGAACGTGCCTTTGATTGTATTCGACAGCTTCAGAAGTGGGCAGCTGGCTATCAGTTTACGACTTATGAGATCCCTCACGGACCGAGCTTACAGGCATTTATTGACATCTGCAACCGGAAAAATACCTGTCTTCTCTGCAAACGCATGATGTACAGAGAAGCCTATGAGGTCATGAAAAAAGAAGGCGCAAGCGGAATTATTACCGGATCTTCCCTGGGACAGGTAGCTTCCCAGACTGCTGCCAATATGTATGCCGAAATCTATCAGCTTGCTATCCCCATTTATCATCCTCTGATTGCTTTTGACAAAACCGAAATTATAGATATTGCCCGCAAAATCGGAACATATGAGATTTCCAGTCAACCCGCAGGCAGCTGCACTGCTGTTCCCGAGAAGCCCGAAGTAAAGGCAAATTATGACCTAATAGTAATTGAGGAAAGAAAAATAGACATAGAGGCCATGGTTTCCGATGCTATGAAAGCAGCAAAAGTTCTTAAACTCTGAAGAAAGGGTAATGAAAATGCTTTACAGGAAAATGCCAAAGAACAGGGATGAACTTTCTATACTTGGGTTTGGGTGCATGCGGCTTCCGCTTAAAGATGGAAAAATAGATGAGGAAAGAGCCACACGCCAGATACGTTATGCAATTGACCAAGGAGTGAATTACATAGACACGGCATGGCCGTATCATATAGGAGAAAGCGAACCTTTCCTTGGTCGGGCTCTTGCCGGCGGATATCGCGAAAAGGTCAGGCTTGCTACCAAACTTCCTTCTTGGATAATAGAAACCAGAGAAGACATGGACAGGATCCTGAATGCCCAGCTTGAGAGGCTCAGGACAGATCATATCGATTATTATCTTATCCACGGGCTTGTGGGAACTTTATGGGACAAAATGGAGAAGCTTGATGTTCTGGACTTCCTTGACAGGGCAAAGGCTGAAGGTCGAATTGTCAATGCAGGTTTTTCTTTCCATGGATCAATTGAGGACTTCAAGCAGATTGTTGACGCATACTCGTGGACTTTCTGCCAGATCCAGTATAATTTCCTGGATGAAAAGAATCAGGCAGGTACAGAGGGGCTTGAATATGCAGCTTCGAAGGGGCTAGGTATTATTATCATGGAACCCCTCCGTGGAGGCAAGCTTACAAACCCCGTGCCTCCTGAAGTGCAGGAAGTTTGGAATAAAGCGCCTGTGAAACGCACACCTGCAGAATGGGCTCTCCGCTGGGTGTGGAACCGCCCCGAAGTCACTGTTGTGCTTTCAGGTATGAACGAGGAATACCATATTGAAGAGAACCTGAAAATTGCAAATGAAGCCTATCCAAATTCCCTGGCAAAAGCCGAACTACAGCTTGTAAAAAAGGTCGAACAAAAATACAGAGAACTTATGAAGATCGGTTGTACTGGCTGCAGATATTGTTTACCCTGCCCTTCAGGCGTAGACATTCCTGGCTGCTTTGAAATCTATGATAATTTGTACCTGTCAGGCAATGATAAAGAAGCAAAGTTGGCGTATGTAGCAAAACCAGGTGGGATAATAAGAGGAGATGTGCCAGGGTATGCTTCCCAGTGCGTTCAATGTGAGAAGTGCGTTGAAAAATGCCCCCAACAACTGGATGTCCCTTCCCTTCTTGAAGCCGTGGCTGAGAAGTTTGAGAGAAATGATCTCAGAGAATGGAGGCTTATGGCTAAAAAAACATTTGGGAAAGATTAAAAATCACTTAAAGAAGCAATAACTGCTTGATTTCTTTTATTATTTATTCTTCAGAATTCCTTGTTTTTTCTTCAGCATTCCTTGCCTATTGAGAAAGCCTTTCCAAGATTACACCCAATACTGTAGTAGCTTCGGTTTCCCGTATCATATATAACTGGCTTGATTTTCTCAATATCCGGATTTTTGTTTTCGCCAAACACAGATTCGTCAACTTTAATATCCACGATTTCTCCTACGAACAGAGTATGAAGCCCTATTTCAAGGGTATGCAAAAGTTTGCACTCCAGAGCAACCGGGAACTCTCCTACATAGGGAGCAGGCACAAGCTCACTTCTTACAGGCGTAAGACAGGTTGCCTCAAACTTATTTTCATCCTTGCCACTTGCAATTCCAAAATAATCGGTTTCCCTCACAAAATCTTCTGACGGGATACTAATGGTAAAAGCTTTATTTTCTATAATACCCGCATAGCTGTAAGTTGCTTTTCTTAAGGATACACTAATACATGGAGGGTTCGAGCAGCAAATTCCTCCCCAGGCTACAGTCATGGCATTGGGCTTTCCATTCATATCGTAAGTACCGACAACCCAGGTTGGTGTCGGAAAGGCAAGTGGCTTTGCTCCTATTGATTGTTTCATAGTTTTAATTTTCTTTCCCAATACAAAACGCTTTCGTGATTTATTTTCCTGTATATTATTACTTATAACCTTCAAGGTAAAATTCAAATTCTTTGCAGCCAAACTTTCATATATTTTTATATTTGTAACTATATATTCTCACTCATATTCTTCAGTTCTATACTCTATTTCTGTATCTAACCTACATCCGCATCTCTGATCTACCTCTGTATCTAAATTAGAATTCTCACTTAATATCTGACAGAATCGGAAGTCGGATAACAGTTAAATTTCATTTTTAATTTCATATAGTTGCCGTTATATAATATGTGAGCTATAGGGTAAATACAGGAGTATTAAATTCATTACTCCCCTTTGCGGACGAAAATACAGAATAAAGGGGCAGTCCGGTTAAGGAAAAAATGAGGGGGTGCAGGATTGCGAAATATAAACAAATACGGTAAGTTGCTGCTTAGCGCGTATATAATGAAGAAAATTAAGTCAGGCCGGTCTCCAAGTAGTAAGGGAACATTATGTAAATATGTTAAGTTGGCCCTTGGGGCATATCTCCTTAATAAACTTAAGTCAGGAATAACTCAAAAAGAAGGAGAAATTGAACCGGAAGAAGAAATGGTATTGGGCGAACCAGCTGAGATTGAAGCAGGTGAAGTTAAAGCAGGTAGGGGGTCTTCAATGAGAGTAGGTAAAATAATTCTGGGTGCACTTGCAGGCGCTACACTCATATATGCTGTTAAAAAGCGTGCTGGAAAAAGAAGAGGTCATAAGATTGAAGTAGAATGAGCTTAGGGGAGGATATAAACCTTCACAAAGTGAACAAAATTGCATAAATTCCTACTGGGTACACTTACAGGAGCTGCAATTATAAATATGCTATTAAAATACATATTTGATGCAACACGTTCCTCCTGGAGGCTTTTAAGTTTATCATTCTTTACTTATAAAAACAAGTTGAAGTATAAACTGACTTTCCGCGGTTATATAAGATGTACAATTTTTGTGTACATCTGCGGAAAGTATGTGATTGAAAGTATGTTGAAAGTACGTGGAAAGTATGTGACTATTATTTTAATCGACAATTGCTTTTAATGGACTACCTGTTTTTTAAATCGATCTCAGCTCCAGGGCTCATCAAGGATATTAACGTTAACTTTTTCTATCCCACCAGCACTCAGGACTTTTCGCCGGACCTGCTCCTTAAAGTACTCGATCATGGGACAGGAGCTTGTTGTCAATATAAGGTTTACATCCACATTTGGACCGTCGACTATTACTTCCTTGACCAAGCCAAGTTTTACGATATCCATGCCTACCCCAGGGTCGATCACTTCTTTTAGCAGGGAATAAATCTGTTCATCCTTAGGTATCGTTCCTTGCGGAGTTTTCCCCTGTCCGGAAATTATTTCTTCATGTGCCTAAAGTTGATAATCTAACCTGCTCAACAATTGTAGGATAGCGTTTTGTCCTCTCCAGAACTATTCCTCCCAGCACAACTCCCATATAAATCAAAACGTCGTCACCTACTTCAGCAGTTTCTCCTATTACCACACCAGAACCGTGGTCTATGAAAACTCGTCTTCCAAGCTTTGTCCCGGGATGGATTTCAATACCTGTCAATATTCGACGTCGTAGCCGAAATCTTCTACTCTTTCAGTAATTTCCTGTTTGCTAACCTTGTCAGGATCAAAGGTTACCACAGCGACTTTTTCTGAAAGCCTTATGTCAAGTTTTTCTATACCATTAACGCCCTCCAGGGCTTTACGCACATTCGTTGCACAGTTGTTGCAATCCACACCTAAAACCTTTAAAGTTTCCATCTTTATTACTCCTTTTTTCCTTAAGTTTGTAGATTCAGGTTTAGTCTTCGTGTTTCACTCTCAATAATCTCATTGCATTCAGAGTAACCAGAAGTGAGCTGCCCATATCCCCTATTACAGCCAGCCACATAGTTAGCCATCCTGGAATGACAAGCAGAAGAATTAATCCTTTGACTATCAAGGCAAAAGCGATATTTTGTTTGATAATGTCCAGAGTTTTCCTGCTCAATCTGATTGTATCGGTCAGTTTTGTAAGGTCATCTGCCATCAAAGCGATATCTGCAGTTTCCAGTGCAGTATCAGTTCCTGCAGCTCCCATTGCGATACCGACTGTAGATATTGCCATAGCAGGGGCATCATTGACACCGTCTCCCACCATAGCCACCTTTCCATGTTCGGCAAGTAGATCCTTAATCGCATCCACCTTGTCTTCAGGCAATAGGTCTGCCCGGAAATCATCGACTCCTGATTTTGTGGCGATAGCACGGGCAGTGCTTTCATTGTCTCCTGTAAGCATAATGACTTTCTTGATACCTGCTTTTTTCAGCTTACTGACAGCCTGCCCGGAATTTTCCCGCAGTATATCTGCAACAGCTATGAGCCCCAAAATGCGTTTATCGTCTCCCAGCATCATTACAGTCTTTCCTTCATTCTGCAGACGAGAAACCTCATGTTCTACAGGTTCTACATCTATTGCTTGTTCAGTAAATAATCTGGAATTACCGATTTGATACATCTTGCCATTAACTGTTGCTTTGGCACCTTTGCCGGGAATTGCCTCAAATACTGATATACTGGCTAATACACTGGAGATTTCAGCCCCTCGTTCTTTTGCGTATTTTACAATTGCTTCGGCAAGAGGATGTTCTGATCTGCTTTCAATTGCCGAGGCTATTGCTAAGAATTCTTTATCGGGTAAGCCATCTATCGGGATAATATCCGTCACCTTAGGCTTTCCTTCGGTAAGGGTACCTGTTTTATCAAAGGCAATTACTGACAAATTTCCGGCTTCTTCCAGATACATACCACCTTTAATAAGTACGCCATTTTTCGCCGCGTTACCGATTGCGGATACAATGGATACAGGTGTAGATATCACCAGTGCACAGGGACATGCTACCAGCAGTAAAGCCATGGACTCGTAAAACCATTTTTCAAATGGTTGTCCAAAAGCCAGTGGAGGTACTGTAGCAACTAGAGCAGCCAGAACTATAACAGCAGGAGTGTAATATTTCGCAAACTTATCGATAAATTGCTGAGATGGTGCACGCTGCACCTGAGCTTCCTCAACCATGTTAATAATTCTGGATATTGTATTATCTCTGGCTAGTTTGGTGACTTCAACTTCAAGCGAGCCGCGTTCATTTATCGTTCCGGCATATATTTCGTCTCCAGTCTGCTTCTCCACAGGAATAGACTCTCCTGTAATCGGGGCTTCATTTACAGTAGAGTAACCAGTAGATACTTTGCCATCCATAGCAATTCTTTCTCCGGGGCGGACAATTATATGGTCTCCTGTTATAATTTCTTCTACTGGTAACGCTATTTCGGTCTGCCCTCGCCTGACTAATGCTTCATTTGGGGTAATTTCCATTAAAGCCTGAATAGAATTCCTTGTTTTATCGAGAGTATAGCCCTGCAAAGCGTTTCCAAAAGAGAATAGAAATACAACACCTGCGGCCTCTTCAAACGAACCGATAAGGGATGCGCCGATGACTGCTATGGTCATCAGGAGATTCATGTCAAATTCCCATGCGTTAATAAGGACAGAAATGCCATTCTTAGCTGGTAGAAAACCCCCGAGAATAATTCCGGTCAGAAATATCCCATTAACTGCTAGTTCAAGTGCTCCAAGTTTTCCAGCAGTAAATCCCAAAATGAACATAATGAAGGAAATGACAGTGGGCTTTACGTATTGGTTCGTTTTCCAAAAACTGACTGGTTCTTTTTTTGTCCTCAGTCCAGTATCTACTTTTCCCGAGTAACCCATTTTTTCAATTGTTGACAGAACTTCTGTCACTGATCCGTTATGAGTTACCGTCATTTTAGAAGCGCCGAAATTTACTTGTGTATTTTTGACTCCAGGAACCTTCGATATGCGTTTTTCTAACTTAGCTGCACAGTCGGCACAATCCATTCCTATGATGCAAAAATCAGTGGTTTTAGAAACTTCTAAAATCTCTTCTATTTTTTTCTCCTCTTCCCGTGCTTCATAACCTAATTTTTTAACTTTATCTATTACCTGAGTAATGCCGGTTTGTTGAGGATCATAGTCTACGTTAAGTCTTCCAGTAGGGAAAGTAATTGTAGCGTTAGTAACACCTGGTATACGTTTAACAGCTTTTTCCACTTTGGCTGCACAATCCGCACAGTCCAAACCTGTAACAAGAAATTTGGATGATATAATCGATTCCGTTATTTGTGCCTCCTGGATCACAACTTATTCTTCGTTTTTTAACTTTTATTCAGTAACATGCTCCAGCCCTTGAGCGAATAATTTCTCAATATGATCATCATCCAGGGAATAAAACATGATTTTACCTTCTCGCCGAAACTTAACAAGGCGCAGAGTCCGGAGGATTTTAAGCTGATGAGATACTGCCGATTCAGAAGCACCAATAACAGCTGCAAGGTCGCAAACACAAAGTTCTCTGGTCATTAAGGAAAACAATATCTTCACTCTTGTCGGATCTCCCAGAGCCTTGAATAGTTCTGCCAGCGAAATAGCTATATCTTCGCTAAATAGAGCCTCTTTTACTGCTTTTACTGCTTCATCGTGTATACAATTGATTTCACACCTGTCTAATTCTACCATGAATAACTCTCCAATATGGCTACTTTTAAATGCTATTATATATGAACATGTGATCATATGAATAGATACTTAGATATATTAAAATTTTTCCTTCAATTGAAGAAATTTTTTAAAAGCATTTAATGCAGCTCTGATAAGAATATGAAACTATCATGTTATGCATCCAAAAAAATTAGACATTGATGTCTCTGAATAACCCAATAAATTAAGAAAAAATATAACCTGAAATAAAACAAAAAGTCAATTCCTCCAAGAAAGTTCTGAAATCCAATATTGGGGGAATCGATATATACTCTGCTTTTGTATGACTTGTGGAGAAAAAGAGAGGATAAAACTAACTTCACATATTGCAGAACAAAGTTTCTCTGCAGGCATAAATAAAAAATTCATAAGTTATCCAAGTTCAACTTTCTAATGTAAAATCAATTAGTGTGGGAAACAAAAGAAATAGGCTTCTCTAAATGAATCCCCTTTTTGAGATTACCCAAAAAATGGTAAAAGGCCTCATTTTTGAGGCTTTTTATTACCTTCTAAAATATCAAATTGAAAATTATTTTCTACACTCAATATGCAAATAATCAAAGTTCCGGAGAACAATTAGAATGAGAACAATTAGAATATTGTTTCAGGTTCTCCATGTGTTTTCTTATTCGTTCCAAAATATATGTTTCTTTAAACCAGAGTTACAAAATCAGGGTGCAGTTTAAAAAAGGGTTTCGTAGAAAAGCCCTGCCTAAACTAACTTTAAAACGCTGTACTATAAGTAAAAACATCTGTACCTGGCTGTTCAGCTGTTTACATCAACCGATGCTTTCTAAAGTATGCTCAATAAACACTCTGACCTTTTAACTAACTTATCAGAGTAATAAGCGTTTATTTAACGGACTACCTGTTTTTTAAATCGATCCCAGCTCCAGGGCTCGTCAAGGATGTTAACATTAACTTTTTCTATCCCACCAGCACTCAGGACTTTTCGCCGGACCTGCTCCTTAAAGTACTCGATCATGGGACAGGAGCTTGTCGTCAATACAAGGTTTACATCCACATTTGGACCGTCGACTATTACTTCCTTGACCAGTCCCAGTTTTACGATATCCATCCCTACTCCAGGATCGATCACATCTTTTAGCAGGGAATAGATTTGCTCATCCTTAAGTACTGCTCCCTGCGGAGTTTTCCCCTGTCCGGAAATTACCTCTTCATGTGCCCTGAACTGGTCTTCTAACCTGCTCAGCCGGTCAAGTATCTGACCTATCACAATAAGTCCAGGGTCAGGCAGTTTATCATGGTCCAGTTGTCCTGCAGAAGGGGATGGCCGCGGTTCCGCAATTCTTGCAGGAACTCCAACAACTGTAGCTCCGGCAGGGACCGCTCGGATAACAACCGAGCCAGCACCTATTCTTGCGCCTCTGCCAACAGTGATTGGTCCGAGTACGGTTGCCCCTGAACCGATAACCACATCACTTTCAATTGTAGGATGGCGTTTTGTCTTCTCCAGAGCTGTCCCTCCAAGCACAACTCCCATATAAATCAAAACGTCGTCACCTACTTCAGCAGTTTCTCCTATTACTACTCCGGACCCATGATCTATGAAAACTCGCCTTCCAAGCTTTGCCCCGGGATGGATTTCAATGCCTGTCAACATCCTGGAGATATGTGAGAGCAAACGGGCCAGAAAATAGAAGTGTCTATTCCAGAGCGAGTGGGATACCCTATGTATCCAGATAGCGTGCAGGCCAGGATAGCAGCAGATTACCTCAAGCGTAGACCTTGCTGCGGGATCTTTTTCAAAAACGGTCCTGATATCTTCCCTGATTCCCATTCGAAATCTTCCGGTATTAATTGTCAAAACGATAATTTTCAAATCGATAGGTCAGCCAGCTATTAGACGGAGCAGTCAGAAGTCGTTAATAATTCAGTCAAATAATTTCCGATAAATTAGTCAAACAGGTCAGTGCTCAGATAACGTTCTCCCGTATCCGGCAAGATTACAATAATTGTCTTCCCGCTCATTTCTTCCCTGGATGCGACCTGCAGAGCAGCGTAAGTAGCAGCGCCTGAAGATATCCCTGCAAAGATGCCTTCTTCCTTTGCCAAGCGTCGGGCTGTAGCAGTTGCATTGTCTCCGGTAACTTGGATGACTTCATCGACCAGTTCAAGTCGGAGTACCTCAGGAATGAAACCTGCACCGATGCCCTGAATCCTGTGTGGGCCAGGATGCCCTCCACTGAGTACAGGAGATTCGGCAGGTTCGACTGCAATCGCCTTAAAAGAGGGTTTCCGTTTTTTGATGAGACTTGCAATGCCTGTAATAGTCCCGCCTGTTCCCACACCTGCTACAATGGCATCGGCTTTTCCGTCAGTGTCTCTCCAGATTTCCTCGGCAGTTGTCAGTCTGTGAATTTCAGGGTTTGCAGGGTTCTTGAATTGCTGGGGTATAAAGTAAAGCGTAGGATCATCTTCAGCCATCTGTTCAGCTTTATTGACTGCTCCTTTCATTCCTTCCACACCCGGAGTCAGGACAAGCTGTGCTCCCAGGGCTTTCAACAGTTTTCTCCGTTCTACTGTCATTGTTTCAGGCATAACCAGAATGAGCTTGTAGCTACGGGCAGCACAGACGCATGCAAGTGCAATGCCGGTGTTGCCACTTGTGGCTTCAATAATAGTGGTGCCTTTTTTGATTTTCCCTTCACGCTCGGCTTTTTCAACCATTGCCAGCCCTATTCTGTCCTTCACACTTCCCATAGGATTAAAGGATTCCACTTTAGCTAACACATCCGCGTAAAGATCCTGTGTTATATGGTTTAACCTGACAAGAGGGGTATTACCAATTGTCCAGGTTATATCGGAATATATTCGCCCCATGTTTCTACCGTCTCCTGATGCTTGTTTTCCCAGATTCAATTTAATTTTTATTCATTTAGATTATATTATAAACAGCCAATAATGTATGTTTTTCATTCAAACCTTTTTTAAGTCTCGTTATAACTTCTCAAATACCGCTTCAATCTGCCTGAAATTCCAGTGTTTTGACTTTTTAACTTTTAGTTTCCAATACTACTACACACTGACAATTCGCTGACAATTAGGGGAAGTTCACAATTGTGAATTTATCTTATACTAAATATAGTTGTCGAGGAGGAAGTATTAAAAAACATTTAATAGTTAAGAAGAACCAAGAGGTAGAACATAAAAAACCATAAGGAATCTAGATAATTAACATAATAAGGAAATTTAAAACATAAAGTATAATAAAGGAATTGACAAAGTCCGATTTTTGCCTCAGATTCTTCTTATTTTCCGTTTAACTATTATCGGTTTGTGTTTCCGGGCCGCAGCCGCTATTACATTTATTTTCAATTTCTCTAGCACTTACACAGATTTCACAGATCCTTACAACAAAGTCAGAGGCGTTATTGTCAATTAGATCCTGAGCAAGTTTTTCAATCAGTTCTTTTGTCTCGCCCTGAAACTCAATCCTGTATCCTCTTTTCCCCGAAATATACTGGGAAACTGCCGATGGGGCAATCCCCAGCAACTTTGCCGACGTTGCCTGTGACTGTCCTTTTTTTACGAGTTCGATTGCAAGATTGGCCCTTATTGCGGGAACCAGATCCCACACAATCTTCTGACACGGAGTTTCCATACTTTATCATCACTTTTCGAGATTTTACAGTTGAGAACGAATATATCTTATGTAGGTATATATTATTATCATTTTAAAAAATAATAATAAGTTTACCAACACTGGCAGCTGGAGAAGTAAACACTTTGAGAGAGCGACTCTTTTTTAACAATTTTTAGAACTCTTCGAAAACACTCCGGGATTTCTCTTACATATTCGTTGAGATTTTCTCATCAAATTCATAGTTTCTTCCATAGTATCTTATGATAAAACTTAAATAGTCATAATTGTTACTGATATTCACGATTGTGAAGGTGTAAGTGTGACCATTAGAAACCAGATCATTTACATGGACAACTCTGCTACAACACCTGTAAGAAAGGAGGTTGTTGAAGAGATGATTCCTTACATGACAGAAAATTTCGGAAACCCTTCTTCTATCTATGAGATAGGAAAAATCTCAAAACATGCAGTAGACAGGGCAAGGGAAAAAGTTGCCTATGCTCTAGGGGCTGAAGAGAATGATATCTTTTTTACATCCGGAGGTACGGAATCCGATAACTGGGCAATTAAGGGAGTAGCCTTTGCAAACCAGAATAAAGGAAAACACATAATCACTTCTTCTATCGAACATCATGCAGTCCTGCATACCTGTGCCTGGCTGGAAGGGCAGGGCTTTGAGGTAACATACCTGCCTGTGGACAAATACGGAACGGTGTCCCTTGAGGAACTCAAGAACGCGGTCAGGGATGACACCATCCTAATTTCTATAATGCTTGCGAACAATGAAATTGGGACAATCCAGCCTGTTGAGGAAATCGGAAAAATAGCAAAAGAGAACCGGATATATTTCCATACGGATGCCGTGCAGGCAATAGGTCATGTTCCCATAGATGTCAAAAAAATGAATATTGACCTTCTCTCTCTTTCGGGGCATAAGTTCGAAGGACCAAAGGGCTGCGGAGCTCTCTATATTCGAAAAGGAACAAAAATAGAACCTCTTCTGCACGGCGGAGCCCAGGAAAGAAAACGCAGAGCTGGAACTGAGAATACCCCTGCCATTGTGGGCCTTGGAAAAGCTATAGAGCTTGCAACAACCGAAATTGAAGAATCAAACAAAACCCTGCTTAAGCTGAGAGAGCACCTCATTAAAGGTCTTCTTAAAATCCCGAAAACCCATCTCAATGGACATCCCACACAGAGGCTCGCAAACAACGTAAATGTCACGTTTGAATACATAGAGGGCGAATCGCTCTTGCTTTTACTGAATGCGAAAGGAATTTTTGCATCTACTGGAAGCGCATGTAACTCTTCTTCTCTTGAACCCTCGCACGTGCTTATGGCCTGCGGAGTTCCGCACGAAATCATTCACGGTTCACTTAGGCTTAGCCTCGGAAGGATGAATTCAGAAAAAGATGTGGACAGGGTACTTGAGGCTGTGCCTGAGATCGTGCAAAAACTGAGAAATATGTCCCCACTGACTCCAAAAGAGTACAGGATGCTTTAATAAGCACCACTGCACGATGCAGGATAGAACTGAAGATTATTTTATAGGAAAATTTAAAAGAAATTGAATAATTTTTTGAATAACTTAACAATTGAAAAATAGATTGTAA
>LSQX01252669.1_pt2 | contig 12986 bp, 11 predicted proteins | sample 654561 | NCBI WGS metagenome assembly LSQX01 (sample SAMN04489861, study PRJNA283612) | anaerobic digester metagenome | isolation source: 4 biogas reactors fed with cattle manure at either 37C or 55C with and... | place: Denmark: Kongens Lyngby | collected 2014 | reverse complement strand
TGCCAGCCCGCCGTTTGCCGTTGCGAGTCGAACCGGGCGAGCAATGTCAGCTATAGAATAGCTGCGCTCGCCCCTCCTGGACGACTTCGTCCTCGCCCGCTCTACGGCTCTTTTTCCTGTGCGAGAGCGATGTTCGCCGCGTGCCTCCCGCTCCCCCGTTCTGTAAGTCCTACTCCTCGCCAAACTGCGCGAACTCGTCGCCATCGAGGTCGAGAATGCTCTCCCCCGCCTCCAGGCGCTGAGTCACGTACTCGTCGGCGGCCATCACCGCGCGGAAGACCTGGGTGTCGAGCGGGTCCCCTGCGTTCAGCCCCGACACCTCGCGCAGCACGTAGTCCGCGCCCTCCGGGTAGACGTGGTTGGCGAAGTCCCGATCGTTCTCATACATCTCGCCACTCTCATCCACCGCGCGAAAGCGCATACCCGCCGCCGCGCAAAGAGCCGTCCACGGCGCATCGGTATTCCAGCGGGCATCGAAGCGCAGGGCGCCGATGATGCGGTCCTCACGCCCGAGCTTGCGCCGCACATCGCGCCCCACACGGTAGATCGTGTCGCCCAGCGCCTTGTTCTCAAAGCGCTGCAGCAGGTCGTCCACGTGCTCGCGCTGGTTCTCCTCGGTGAACTCGTCGGGGTAGGCTCGGATCAGCGCGCGAGCCGACTCCATCATCCCCGCGCGAGTGGCCGGCCCGACACTCGGATGCTCCACGGCCTCCCACGTATACACAAGATCGGGCGCCTCAAGGTGCGCGAAGTAGGCGCAGAGCGCGTGGCCGAGGTTGTGCACGAAGAGCTTGCGGTCCACGTAGGCCTTCATGTTCTCCTTTGGCGCAAGCTCGGGCACGTCGGGGATCGGGTTGAGGAAGCCCTGCGCGTCGCAGATGAGCGTGTTGTAGGCCTCGGCATACACCAGCAGCGGATCCTGCTGGCGCACCTCTTCGCTCATGATCGGGACCATCTTGCCGATGGAAGTCTCCACCGCGCCGAGCATCTCGCGGATCGGGAAGCCGGGAGGCAGGTGCTCGGCCACGCCCTCATACATAGCCTCGGCGGCGTTGCGCATGTTCTCGCAAATGATCACGTCGAGCGGCCCATTGCCGGCGGCCCGGCGTCGCACGAGGCCCGCGGCGAGGTTGGGGTAGATGTAGGGAAGCGCGGCCGGCCCTACGGCGGTGGCTGCCACGCGGCAGGTGGCAAGCTCCTCGGCCACCGCACGGGTGTTGCGACCGTCTACGCCGCGCACGTTCTCGACGGTAATCGTCGCCGGCTCGCGGTCCTTCACCTCGACGACGTAACTGCCGCGCGCGTTGAGCGCGTCAATGATCTCCTGGCTCACGTCAACGAAGACGACCTCGCAGCCGGCGCGGGAGAATATCTGGCCGACGAAACTGCGGCCGATGTTGCCGGCCCCGATCTGCACGAGCTTGTCCATGGGACTACCTTCCTTCGTGTGGCGGTTCACGGCAGGTGCGTCCGGCTACCCGCCCAGGATCTTCTTCTCCTGCTCGGCGGACCAGCCGTCAATCTCCTCGAGAGGCTTACGAACGCTTGGGTAGATGATCCCCTTGCCCTCCATGCGCTGCTCGCGGACGGCCTGCAACAGGTCGCGCGCGGCATCGAGGCCACCCACCGCAGATACGTAGTTGCCCGGCTGGATGCGTCCCGATGCCACCATGTCCAGGGTCTCGATGATGTCCGACGGGTCAGAGCCGGATGAGCCGACCACTGATATCGATTCGTAGTGAATACGCCGCGCATCCACCGAGATCATGTGATCGTCGGCCTTCACGCCGCCGAAGAGGTTCGTCACGCCGCCCTCGCCGAGGTAGTCGAAAGACTTCTCCTGGATCGGCCTGATGCCCAGCGCGACGATGCAGTCATCTACGCCACGGCCACCGGTGAGATCGGCGATGACGCTCTCAAGCTCGTCGGGCGTCGTCAGCACGAGGTTGATCCCCGCCGCTCGCGCGCGCTCGCCGAAAAAGCGCCTCGCGGTCTCGCGCCGGGCGTCATTGGGCTCGGAGACGATCAGGTTCGCCGGCTCGTAGCTCATCGCAATCTCGACATGCCAGAGGCCCATCGGCCCGGCGCCGAGCACGAGAGTGGTGCCGCCGCGCAGCATCCCAAGTTCCGCCCGCCGAGGCGTCTCGGGCGAGTCCTTGATGATGTGGAAGCTGTGCTGCTGGGCCGCCACGACGCAGGAAATCGGCTCGGAGAGAGCCGCCGCAAAGTGCGGAATGTCACCCTCCGGCAGCGGCAGCAGGCACGAGCAGCCGATGACTTCCGGCTCAATGATGACATACTCGGCGAAGAGGCCCGGGAGGGTGTAGCCGACGGCGATCTTGCGGATGCCGCGGCCGCCATTGGCGTAGCGCTCTCGATAGCGCGAGGGCGCTGAAGGCACGGCAGGCTGCACGGCATAGCGCCGCCCGACCTCGATGACATCCTGCCAGTTGCGGCCGACTTCGACGGGCGTAACGCAGCCCTCATGACCGAGCGTCACCGGCCACTTCGCCGGATCCCAGCCATGCATCAGCGAGTGCTCCGGACCCTGGTCAATGATCTTGCTGTCTGAGGCGCAGGCTGCGGCACATTCCACGCGGCAGAGAACCTGGTCGGCCTCGGGCCGCGGCACCTCAACCTCCCGTAGCTCGACGGTGTCCATGCCGACCCCGGTCAGTTGCAGCGCCATCATGGTCTCGGGTATCGAGTTGCCCATCACTCCCCGCCTCCCTGGTTCTGCATCATGCGCGACAGTGCGTTCAACCACTCGTCGGCCATAGTTTCGATCGAGAGTTCGATCAACTCGTCATCGCAGCACTCGATCTCAAGCTCCGGATCGTCATCGGTCTCTCCGAGACGGATCGCTTCAACGCCGTGCTCGGCGCAGAGCGCCTCAAAGCGCTCCTCGCTGCCCGCGTGCACCTCGAGCACGAAGCCGGAGGTCTCGCTGAATAGCGCCTGATCGGGGCGCAGGCCGTCGAGGATCGGGTCGATGGTGACTTCGGCGCCGACATTGCCGCGGCCGAAGGGGCCCATGCACATCTCAGCGAGCGCCACCGCGAGGCCGCCGTCGGAGATGTCCTGGCAGGCGGCCACGAGACCCTCGGAGATGGCGTCGGTGACGGCGTAGATGCGGGCGCGTTCTGCTTCCCACTCCACCTGCGGCACATTCGCGCCGAGGCCGAGGCCGAGCGCCTCGTAGTAGGCGGAGCCGCCGAGTTCGTTCTTGCGCGCGCCCAGCAGGTAGATCGTGTCGCCCGCCTGCTTGAATTGCACTGTAACGGCCTTCGAGTAGTCGTCCATCACGCCGACACAGGCGATGATCGCCGAGGGCGCGACCGAGGTGCCGGTGGCCGATTCGTTGTAGAGGCTCACGTTGCCCGAGATGACCGGGACGGGCGTCTCCTCATAGCCCTTGAGCCAGAGGTTGTTCGCCGCATCGGCCACGCCACGGACGCCCTGGCGGAACTCCCAGAACTGCGTGGGCTTCTCAGGGTTGCCGTAGTTGAGGCAGTCGGTGAGCGCCTGCGGGACTGCGCCCACGCAGGCCACGTTGCGCATGGCCTCCGCGACCGCCGTTGCGCCGCCCCAGTAGGGGTCAATGCGCCCGTAGCGCGGGTTGCCATCAACCGACAGCGCCACGCCCGCGCGGCAGCCCTCCAGCGGGTGCGAGACACCCGCGCCCGCCTCGCCCGGCCGCAGCACCGCGTTGCCCTGCACCTCCGAGTCATACGCGCGGTAGATGTACTCGCGCGAGCAGACGTTGGGGCTGCCGAGCACCTGCAGCAGCGCATCCGCGAGGTTCTCAGGCTGATCGAACTCCGGCTCAGTCTCGGTCCACTCCCGCGGCTCTTCCTTGCGGTCGTAGGAGATGCCGGAGGTGACGGCCTCGACCGGCGCCTGCGTGACGATGGTGTCGCCGATGCGCACGGTGTACATCTCGTCTTCGGTGTAGCGCCCGATGATGCGCGCGCAGGCCCCTTCATACACGTTCGGCAGGTCCCAGTCCTGGTTGTAGATGTCCAGCACTTCCTGCGCGAAATGCTCCGGCACCGCGAGCACGTAGCGCTCCTGCGTCTCTGCGCACATGACGGTCTCCGGCAGCAGGCCCTCGAGGCCGGTGTGTACCTGCTCGAGGTCGATCTCCACGCCGAAGCCGCCGGCTCCCGCGATCTCCGATGAGCCGCAGGCCAGACCGCCGCCACCGATGTCCTTCATGCCGATGACGATGCCCTTCTCCCGCGCGCGATCGCGCACTGCCTCATTGGCCTTGCGCATTGCGAGCACGTTTTTGAGGAACGGGTCGGGCACCTGCACGGCGCCGCGGTCGTCGGACTCGGCCTCCTCATCAAAGATCTTCGAGGCGAAGGCCGATCCGCCGAAGCCCGAGTCATCGGTGGGCTTGCCGACGAGGATCATCACATAGGGCTCCTCGCGAGCCTCGGGCGGGGCGGCTGAGTGAATGATGTCCTCCTCGGCCACGACGCCGAGCGCGACTACGTTCACGAGGCAGTTGTCATCGAAGGTCTCGTCGAAGTAGATGTCGCCGCCGAGGTTCGGCACGCCCAGCGCGTTGCCGTACTGCCAGATGCCGTCCACGACGCCCTGCACGATCCAGCGGGTGCGGTCGAAGTTCGGCCCGCTAAGGGCGCCGAAGCGGAGGGGGTCGGCGGTGGCGAAGACGCGCGCGCCCATGCAGTCCACATCGCGGACAATGCCGCCGACGCCGGTCGCGGCGCCCTCGACGGGCAGCACCTGCGACGGGTGATTGTGGCTCTCGTGCGCCATGACGATGCCCCAGCGCCGCCCTTCGTGCTCGGTGAAGAACACGATGCCGGCGTCCTCCTGAGGACCGAGGATCACGTTCGGGGCATCGTTTGGCAGGAACTTCAGCGAGGGCTTGGAGGACTTGTACGAGCAGTGCTCGCTCCACTCGACGTTGAAGATGTGCAGCTCCACGAGTGTCGGGTCGCGGCCGATCAGTTCGGCGATCTGCCGCGCCTCACCCACCGTCAGCCCGACGCCGTGCTCGTTCAGCACGGCCTGAAGTGCCTCGTCATCCAGCTCAGATACGGCTACTTGTCGCTCATCAATGGCCATTGCAGCTAATCTCCTTCACTGCATCCGCGACACATTCGGTTGCGCGCGGACGTGTCAGACTATGCGTTTGCCAGTGCGAATAACTTGCTCGGCGAGACTCCCTCGCGGAGGCCGCGCCAACGTCCAATCAGGCAGAAAATGCGGCTCGAGATCGCGATGGCAGCCGAGGCGCAGACGGGTGCCAAGGCGCGCCCGGCCCAGCAGCCCAAGTTCGGCGACATCCGGTGAAAAGACGGCTATGTCTATGTCGCTGAACTTGTCCGCATCTCCTCCGGCGTACGAACCGAAGAGGTACACGGCGCTGACCCGGATTCGCTCACTCAGACGCCGGGCAGCCTCTCTGACCACTTCCTCTACCTGATCATGCTCGACAACCATGCGACGATCCTTTGCGGCCGGTCAAGTTGTCACGGCCGGACATGATCGAGTAGCTCGCCGCCAGCGCTCCAGCGCCAGGCGCCGGCCGGGTGCGGATAGTTGTCTCCGGCGACATCGTTCCACCAGAACACGCGCACGAGAATTGTATCATGCCTCGGGAGCGCCTGCAGAGCCACCTCCGCAACCAGCTTCGAGATCTCCTCTGCCTGCCTCGTGCTTGCGTAGACGTCCACATCCGCGACAAGCTCGAAAGTGCCCCCGGATGGTCGCAGCCCGATCCAGAGACCGCGCATCTCGATGTCTTGCTTATCAAGGCGCACCCGAAGAGAGCCGCTGACCGCGCTCTCCGCCGCCTCGTAGGCACTGACATCATACAACAACTCGGCGTCCGAGTCGTAATCGTCTTCAGTGGTGCGGTGAGTGCAGCCGCTCGGCAGCAGAATTGCGCTCAATATTGCGGTTGCAAATACCGCGACGATCCGCGCCACCACCGCCACCTCCTGTCCCCCAGCGTGGTGAGAGATGGCTCCATGGGTGCTGTGTCAGCCAACACTCACTTGGGCTCTTTTGGGCCTCTTTTGGGTCGTTTTAGGTTTTTTTGGGCTGTCCGGGATTCTGACCTGAATCCAAATGCCGTTGTACGTGATTCAGCTGCGTCGTTCTCCTCTTCGCTCAGCGGCTCGATTCCTCGTCAATTTGCACGATGGGAAACCATCTCGCTGATTTGGTTCTCCCGGCGCAGTGAATGAGGCCGGCGTCTCGCATCTCTCTTATTATATTATGCTGCGGACCTGATCACGGGTGAGATGGGGAACAACGTCCATCATGTCTCTCATACGACTGCCTTCTTTACGGTTCTCCTCAATATGCTGCAGCAGCAATAGCTTGCACTTTTTCCGATTTAGGCCAGCAACCCGAGTGTATACACCACGTTGATCAACGAAACGGTAATAGTCCTGCGATAGAATGTGCCTGGAGCGCCCTCTGCGCTCAACTACGCCAGCATCAAGTAGCTGGGGTAGGCGACTTGCGAGTTCTTCAGGTACCCGCTCATCGCGTTTCAGTAGATCGAGGACTATCAGGTCCTCGATACTGAACCTGACGCCCTTCTCGCGATCGACAGCCTCCAGAAAGCGGACGAAACTGGGATCGCGAACCTCTCCCGGCAACGTGACGTAGACCTGGTTATGGCTTGTGCGGGAGTAGTCCGGCAGGAGCTTACCCTCGCGCAGACAGTCCTCGAACATAAGATCAACGCCCTGACCAGATCGTTCGATGAGGCCACACTTCTCGAGCACATTCGCGAGAAGTGGATTGCGGGGCACCTGCGCGCGGAGAATGTTGTCAACGGTCACGCCCTCAGGCAGTCCGCCGGGGCTGACGACCTCGAGCTTGCGCGGAAACTGCCTGACGAACACTGGACCATGAAGGCGGTAATCCCGGTGACTTACCGCATTCAGGAGCGCCTCACGTACCACCCTCTCATTGAGGACCGGTATGTCAAGGAGCCACAATCCGTCCTGATAGTGCTCAACGTCATTTCGGAGGTTTGCTGCCTCCCAAATGCCATCGTGACACAGCAGGAACCCTTCGTGGAATTCCCGCCGCTCGTTATGTCGTATGTTCGCCTCGTCCGAGCGGTACTCAAAGATGATCTCCGCCCACGGAAGATGCGCGGCAATCGCGCTCTCGGAACCGACCAGGATCAGCGAAGCATATGTTGGTTGCCCATCGCGCAACAGGCCAAGGTCGGCCAACATCTGCTCGTCGCTCAACTGGTCGATACGGCCATTCCCCGACTTGCGTCGCCATGCCTGCCGCAGCGTTTGAAGACCCGCCGGAGAGAGGGCGGTCAAATCGGCCGCCTGACAGATCGCTGCTGAGAAATCAGGCTGGCCCTCTTCATGGATGCGCCGAATTTGGTCTGATGTCATGCCGACCAGCGCCGAACCTGAACGCATCAGGAACCTGCCCCGGCGGGCGAGAGGCGTACCGATCGGCCTTGGTGGAGCATGAAGGATGACTACGCGACCGTCAGGATGCTCCACCTCCTCTACGTCGACACGGAGGTGGATCGTATCCCTCAATCGCTCCGCGGTTCTGTGCGGATTCTGAAACGCCCTCGTGCCGACGACTTGTCGGGGTACCGCGTCGGTGACGCCAAGTATCAGCCGCCCACCACCCTCGTTGGCCAAAGCGATGCAATAATCCGCGGCAGCGTCCAACTCGAAGTGGCTCTTCGCCTCCTTAAACTCAATGTGCTCGTCCTCCGAAGGGACACCCAACAGTCGCGCAAAGTCCTCGAGCGTCGTGGCCATCTGTGAGCTCCTGCAGTACGCCAAGCTGTCTTTGCTCCCGTCACTTCGGTTACTCCCACATATTCTCCGGCTGCACGGTCTCTTCCGGCAGCAGCGTGTCCGCGTGGCCGTCGAGGAAGCCGAAGGTCGCGCGCTCGCCGTGCCGTGGCCTGACGCGCGAGAGCCGGTGCCACACATACGATCCGCCCGGATCGGATGCTTTGCTGTCCATCTCAAAGATCAGGATGAGACTGCTGTGCTGGTGCGACGTCGTCAGCTTGCTCGTCAGCGCCCCCGGCGACAGGCCGAACGCGGTGTTGTAGGTGAGCCTGTAGTTCATCCCGTAGCTGTGCGGCAGACAGACAAAGCCCGGCGTCGCCTGCGCCTCCCGGTCGCTCGGGCAGATCAGCACCTGCTCGTTCTCAATGTAGGGCTGCAGCGTCACGCACCACGTGTAGCCCTTGTCCGGCACAGGAGCGCCCCGCGTGATGGCGGGCGCCAGCCGCTGGTCATGGTCGTGCGCGTACATCCGAGCCGCCGCGAGAAGCTGCTTGCAGTTCGATACACAGGCGGTCCGGCGCGCCATCTCCCTCGTCCGAGGGAATACAACCAGCAGGATCGAGGCGATGACCGCGATGATCGCGATTGCAACCAGCAGTTCCACGAGTGTGAAGCCAGGCCGACCTGTACCTGTATAGCGGGAGCGTCTCACGTCGCCTCACCCCCCTTTGTAGTGGGTCTACGTTCGCCCCGGCGCAGGAGGAATCCTCTACCGCGGAGGAGGCGCGCGGCATGGATATACCGAAGGCATACGAAGAAGGCCAATGACGGTGCTAATCCGGAGCTAACCATGACGCTGGAGCAGTTTCAGAGCACCATAGACGACACTTACGGTGAGCGGGACGCCGAGCGGGGGCTGGAGCGGACCTTCATGTGGCTGGTGGAGGAGGTTGGAGAGCTTGCCCGGGCGCTTCGCAGCGAGAGCCACCAGCGCAAGGTGGAGGAGTTCTCGGACGTCCTCGCGTGGCTTACGACCACGGCCTCTCTCGCGGGCGTGGACATGCAGGAGGCGGCGGCACGCTTTGAGAGGGGCTGCCCCAAGTGTGACGCAAAGCCCTGCGACTGCGGTGGCAGACGTCCGTAGAACGGCGTGCTGAGCGGCCTGTGAGTTGATTATTCCGAGGGCGCTGTGATAGACTCGCCGGGCGTTACCCGGTCTCGGTGGTGGAGTGCATATCAGGAAACATCGCGTAGAGGGTGGATGACGATGGGCAGGTGGCGCGCAGGAGGTACGTTCGCCGCGCTGATCTTCTCCGCGGCGGTGGCGTTGGCACAGACAGGGCAGGCGCCGGCACAGGCACCGGACGATGCCGCTCTGTACGATGATGTGATGCTGCTGACGACGATCCGCACGCTCGGTCTGACGCAGGAGCAGATGACCAGGGCACTTGAGCTCAATGCCCGGGTACTCAACGGGCGGCAGGAGATGCAGTCTCTGCGCGAAGCCACGTGGGCGCAGAATCGGACCGACATCGAGGCGGTCATGCAGGCGTGGATGGAGGGGCGCCAACCCTCCACGCGCGCCAGCCAGGCGGCCGATCGCGCGGTCAGGCGTGCCAACGAGGCTCGCGCAGACCAGGTGCAGAGGGAATGGAACGCCGCTGAGTCGCTCTACAGCGCCCTGACGGCGAACCAGCGGCGGCTGGTGGAGAGCCCCGAAGAAGCCCGGCTTCGTTCGGAGCGACTCGCCCGCATGGGCGGCACCGAAGCCGTCGGCGAGTTTGTCGCCGCGCGGATGGATGCCATTCGCGATCTGATGCCCGAGGAGTTCAGGATGCTCGCCGCCTCGGAGGCGCGTCAGATCGCCGAGGTCATAGTCGGGCCGGATGCCGGGAACCTCCCGCAGATGGCGGACGCCGTGCTGGGCATACTGGCACAGGCCTACCAGTGGACGCCGCAGCAGTACGCGCAGCAGCGGCTCACACTCCCGGCGCAGATCGAGGCGTCGCTTGGTCTAACCGGCATCTCCGAGCGTCCGCCGGTGGAGTGGGAGGACCTTCTGCGCGTCGTGCGCAGCCCGCGATTGCAGACGGCCGCGGCCGATCTCGGCATGGCGCAGCCGCCCACGAGGCCCGTGCCAACTTTCGCTGATACAGATGACCTTCAGGACGCGCTCGACCGCGCGGATGCTCTCAACCTTTTCCGGCAGATAGGTCTGGCGAGGGAGCAGGCGGCGCAGATGAACGCGCCGCTGCAGCGCATTCAGGACCTTGGGCGGGAAGTGCTGACCCAGCGTACCCAGTCGCTGTCGCGACTTCGCACCACCCTGGAGCGCGCACGAGGGCAGCTTGTCGCGGGGGGCTCTCTCCCCGAGCAGGTGCAAAGTGCGCTGGCATCCGACCGGCAACAGCGGCGGAACGCTCAGGTCGCGCTCTACCGCTCCGTCGATCAGCAGATGCAGCTTGTCGCACAGATGCTGACGCCGGCGCAGAACGCGCTGCTGGACTGGACGCCGCCGCCCTCGGTGCGCCCGCAGCAGGAGCTCACCGAGCGACTGCGAGCGCAGCAGGTGCTCGAAGGCCGCATCGAAGAAGCGTTAGCGATGCTCCAGCGCGTGAAGTACCTTGACGCGTTCAACTTCGTTACCGGGCGCGGGCCGATCGTGAACGAGTATCTCTCGATCTACTTCCGCCCCAACACGGTAGAGTACCAGCAGGCCTATCAGATCGTGATAGCCTACACCGATGAGGTGCGCCTGATCGACGACCAGCAGTGGCTGGCCAACGGCAGGGAGATAGGCCGGCTGATGATCGACGAACTCGGCCTGATGCCGACTATCGAGCCTCTGCAGCGGCCCGGAACCGTGGGCTGGAACACGCTCTACCGGGTGCTGACGAACGAAGAGACACTGGATCTTGTGCGGGAGCTGGGGCGCTAGCGGCGTCCCGCGCCATCTGACGTCCATTTCGGGCAGTGCCTGATCTTGTGGCGGGCCAAAGCCCGGTTATTTCGCCAGGGAGTTGATTTTCGATGGAAGCTGTCGGGCCCGCCTCTGATGTGGCATCACTTCGCCTGCGCCTGCGCGATCTGCTGGTCGAGCGCGCGATCAGGTACGGACACTTCGTCCTCGCCTCCGGCCAGACCAGCAGCTACTACGTGGACAAGACGCAGATCACTCTCATGGGCGAGGGGCTCTACTGCCTCGGCCGGATAATACTCGATCAGATCGAGGGCATGGAGGTGCAGGCGGTCGGCGGGATGACCATCGGCGCCGACCCGATCGCCGGGGCTGTCTCGGCGCTCGGCATTGCACACGGTCAGCATATTGACGCCTTCATCGTGCGCAAGGAGCGCAAGGAGCGCGGCACCCAGCAGCGCGTGGAGGGGCCGCTGCCTCAGGGCGCGCGCGTTGTAGTGCTTGAGGATGTCATCACCACCGGCGGCTCGGCCATTGACGCCATCAAGGCCGTGGAGGAAGAGCGCGACGCCGAAGTGGTGCAGGTGCTCTCCATGGTAGACCGCCTTCAGGGCGGCCGCGAAGCCATCGTTGAGGCGGGCTACGACTTCACCGCGCTCTTCACCGTTGAGGACCTTGGGGTGAAAGTGGAGTAAGGCCGGGGGACGGCCGGCAATCGGGGAATGGGCAATCGGCAATCGGGAACGATCACGGCAACGGCAACGGCCGGAAACGGCAAAGGCAGCGGGCGGCGGGATAGTGCGACGGAGGCGACTCCCTCTCATGGACTGGACCATCCAGGGCGTCATTGAACTTGGCTGCTGGATCGCGCACTTCCCCTGGCGCTGGCCAACCGGACATGACGCCGAGGACTGCATTGACGCGCACCTCGACTGCAACATCCGCCACCTCGTCTGGGAACTCGGCCGCAGCGTTCTCACCTACCACAGCGACCTCCCCGGCGCCACCTGCGCGGGCTTCATGAGCGAAGAGCTTTCCGGTAGCGCACAGCGGCGGGCCGTCGATCAGATGTATCGCGACCGCTGTCAGCTTCGCGCCGCGCTGACCTACGGCCGCGAACGCGGCTGCACCGTCTACGGGCGCCTGTGCATGAACCGCCACTACTCCCCCGGCAGCCGACACCGCTCGCAGTTCGCGCAGAACAACCCGCAACTGCTCGAGCACTTCCGCGACGGACGCCTCGATGTCACCCGCCTCTGCTACGCCGAACCGGCCTACCGCCGCGAACGCGTGGAGATACTGCTGGAGGCCGCGCGCATCGGCTGCGAGGGCCTCTGCCTCGACTTCTGCCGCCAGCCACCCGCGGTGAGATACCATCCAACGTTCGTTAACCAGTGGCGTGAGGGGACAGGCATTGACCCGCGCGGGTTAACGCTCTCGGCCGATCGTGAAGGCTTCCTTGACTGGTGCCGCTTTCGCGCGCAATCGGTGGCTGCCCTGCTGGCCGAACTGAAGGCGGAACTCGATCCGCTGCGGGAGCGATACGACCGCGAGATCCCGGTGCAGGTTCGCATCCCGAATGACGGTCTGGAGGCGAACCTGATCTGCGGCTTCGCGGTGGAGGATTGGTGTCGCGAGGGACTGATTGACGAGATCGCGCTGTCGGAACTGCGCTGGCTCAGGCAGTATCAGGAGTGGGATGACACGCCTTACATCGCGCTCGGCAATGAGCACGGGATCCCCGTCTACGCCGGGAACAACTGCCTTCCCGTGCAATCCGGCGGTTGGGGTGGGGAGTGCAACCCACGCGGCGTGAACCCATGGGCGATGGCGCGGCGAGCGCTGACGGCGCACGAACAGCGCGCCGCGGGCGTATCGGTGTACCAGACGGACCTCGGTGTTCAGTGGCCGGGACAGGTGGAGGCGCTGGCGAGTCTTTCGGATCCGGATCGCCTCCGCGCGTGGGTCGAGAGCCACGACGTGCAGCAGCGTTACCCTGTGACCGACGAGAACCGCCTCTTTGGGATAGACAACCACTCGCCGCAGCCGGACCACATGGTGGATGTAGATGAGCTGTGAGGCTCGGACTATGGGAGAAATGATCTGCGAGAGGTTAAAGTTTTTTTGCGGTTGGGAAGGATGATAATGTAGTCTGGCGAATTCAGAGGGGGCTGGTGTTGGTAATCGCTCGACTTCGATGCGCACTCCAATGAGACAAGGCATCAAGGAGGAGTGAGAAGTGAAACGCAGCGGCTTTACCCTTATCGAGCTGTTGGTCGTCATCGCGATCATCG
>LSQX01178162.1_pt2 | contig 12986 bp, 7 predicted proteins | sample 654561 | NCBI WGS metagenome assembly LSQX01 (sample SAMN04489861, study PRJNA283612) | anaerobic digester metagenome | isolation source: 4 biogas reactors fed with cattle manure at either 37C or 55C with and... | place: Denmark: Kongens Lyngby | collected 2014 | reverse complement strand
TGCCCGACCGGGGCGATAAGCTTTGTCGAGTGCGAGGCAAGGCCCTACGACGAAAACGCCGTTCGGGAGGGTAAACGCGCCAAACAGACGGAAAAGCTGCCCTGCGGCTGCCCCGGCACGATGTCAAAGAAAATCAAGAGGGAACCCGACGGCGCACCTGAACGAGTTGAATCCTGCGAAAACAAAAGCCGCCTGTCGCAGTGGCCTGTCCAAATCAAGCTCGCGCCGGTAAATGCGTCGTATTTTACGGGTGCTAACCTGCTTATAGCGGCGGACTGCTCGGCGTACGCCCACGGCGATTTTCATAATAAATTTATAAAAAACAGGGTGACGCTGATAGGCTGCCCAAAGCTCGACACGGGCGATTACAGCGAAAAGCTCACACAGATATTAAAAAATAACAGCATTAAAAGCGTCACGGTTGTCCGTATGGAGGTTCCGTGCTGCGGCGGGATTGAAAACGCAGTCAGAACCGCGCTTCAAAGATGCGGCAAGCTTATCCCTTGGCAGGTAGTTACGATTTCCACGGACGGCGCAATACTTGAAAATTAAATTAAAGCTTAACGCTTTAAAAATATTAAAGGAGAGATGAAAACATGAAAAAGTACAGATGTCTTGCCTGCGGGTATATTTACGACCCGGCCATCGGAGACCCGGACAGCGATACCCCCCCGAACACGGCTTTTGAGGACCTGCCGGAGGATTGGCTATGCCCTGTTTGCTTTGTTGGCAAGGACGAGTTTGAACCTGTTGAAGATTAGAGAAAAAACGGAGGATAATCAATGAGTATGTTTTGTTATCAATGCCAGGAGACGGCGGGTGGAAAAGGTTGTACGGTGCGCGGCGTGTGCGGGAAAACCGAAGGGGTTGCTCAGCTGCAGGACCTTCTCATCTATACGCTCAAAGGAATATCACAAATTATTGTCAAGGGCAAGCTCGACATAAAAAAGCTTGACGACATAAACTATCAGGTACTTAACAGTCTGTTTATGACAATTACCAACGCGAATTTTGATGATGCTTCTATCGGAAAACAGATTTTCAAGATGCTCGGTTTGCGCGACAAGCTAATAAAAACCGTCAGCCTGTCGGATTTGCATGACGCGGCACGCTTTTCGGTTAACTCGCTTGAACAGGCGCTTGAAAAAGCCGCCTCTGTCGGCGTGTTGGCAACGGATAACGAGGATGCTCGCTCACTTCGCGAGATGATTACCTATGGCTTAAAGGGCATGGCGGCGTACGCGGAGCATGCGAAAAACATAGGCAAGGAAAACCTTGATGTCAATGAGTTTATATATGAGGCTCTCGCAGCAACGCTTGACGATTCGCTCACCGCTGAGGACCTTGTCGCACTGACTCTGAAAACCGGCGAATACGGAGTCAAGGTCATGGCGCTTCTTGACGAGGCAAACACCTCGCGGTTTGGTAACCCGGAAATGACCCAGGTCAATATAGGCGTTCGAAGCAACCCTGCGGTTCTCATTTCGGGTCATGACCTAACCGACCTTGAACAGCTGTTAGAACAGACAAAGGGCACGGGAGTAGACGTGTATACCCACAGCGAAATGCTGCCGGCGCATTATTATCCGGCATTTAAAAAGTATGATAATTTCGCGGGTAACTACGGCAACGCCTGGTGGAAACAGGTTGACGAATTTGTTTCCTTTAAGGGACCCGTTCTTTTCACCACAAACTGTATCGTACCCCCCAGAAGCGAGGAGGTAAAAAACAGGATTTTCACCACCGGCGCGGCGGGTTTCCCCGGCTGCAGGCACATTTCTGCCGGCAAAGACGGCAAAAAGGATTTTTCGGAAATTATCAACCTTGCAAAAACCCTTCCTTCCCCGGAGCAAATCGAAACGGGCACCGTCACCGGAGGTTTTGCCCACAATCAGGTTATGGCGCTGGCCGACAAGGTTGTGGGAGCGATAAAGGCGGGTAAAATAAGGAAGTTTTTCGTTATGGCGGGCTGTGACGGGCGGATGAGGTCACGGGAGTATTACACCGAATTTGCCAAAAAGCTGCCGTCCGACACGGTTATTCTCACCGCCGGCTGCGCCAAGTACCGTTACAACAAGCTGAATTTAGGGGATATCGACGGCATTCCCAGGGTACTCGACGCCGGCCAGTGTAACGATTCCTATTCCCTTGCGGTAATCGCTTTAAAACTGAAGGAGGCCTTCGGGCTGGAAGATGTAAACGACCTTCCTTTGGCGTTCAACATTGCCTGGTATGAGCAGAAGGCGGTTATAGTTTTGCTTTCCCTCTTGTATTTAGGATTTAAGAATATCCATTTGGGCCCCACCCTTCCGGGATTTTTGTCCCCCAATGTGGCAAAGGTGCTGGTTGAAAAGTTCGGCATAGCCGGTATAACCTCCGTCGAGGATGATCTGGATTTGTTTTTAGGTAATTAATTTATTTATTGATGTAATATTTTTCGCCGGTGTAAAACCCGGCGAAATTTTTATGGCGGTTGCTTTTTAGGTAGGAGGGGGGGTACTAAAAAAGCCTTCCGACTTTCGGGGAAGGAGTCAGCTGCAGGCTGACGGATGAGGGGTAGTGCCGTACATATGGAAATTAGTAAAATATGATATATGAATTTCGTTACGGATAAAAATCGTATCCCCATAAAATACTGTTTTTTGGGACACCGAATATTTCCCCAAACTTCGGGGGGCGCATTTATTAAAGGTTCCTCCGTAATTGTCAATTATATTTACCTAAATGCAGAGGCGGAAAGGTGAATCTCACCATGAGCCTCCCTTGTGCAAAGGGAGGTGGCGAGGTGTAACCGAGCCGGAGGGATTGTCACTCACCGGTGAAGCCGGCGGATTTCACCCACAGCGTCAGATGTGATTCCATTTCTCTGCTCATCAACGCACGTCGGTAATACCCCTCATCCACCGCTACCGCAGTCCCCCTTCCCCTTGAGGGGAAGGCGTTTTCACACCGCCTACCTGCTCTATATAAAGAACACCAAACCATTTTGTTATTGGTTTTATACTTCCTTCATGCAATAATTAGCCACCGCGTCGCGGAGGAATAGGGCACAGCCGGGGACGATTTTATCGAAATACTCGGTAAAGCGGCTGTCATCGATATACATTTGCGTCAAACCCATATGGGCTTCTTCGGAATACTCTTTCCAATAGAACATCAGCCATTTTTTATGAAGTTCCGCCGCCCTCAAGGCCTTTTCCCCGGCGGGATTTCCCTCCTCAAAGGCTTCCTTAAGGGTTTTATGAAATTCGGCGGTAAGCTTTTCGAATTCGGCATATTCCTCCGGAGTTTTGTTTAAAAGCCTTTTATTGGATTCCTCAACCGCCTTATCACCGTACTTTTGCCTAATTTCGGTTCCGTATTTTTCCTCGTTTTCCTCCACTGTCTTTTTCAAAAAGCCGTTGAATTTTTCCCTGTCCTTCATTATTGTTTCTCCTTTCATTGCTTTTATGGTTTTTCGGGCGGTATCAATCAACTTGTCAAGCCTTTCCCTTTTTTCGACAAGGGATTTCAGATGCCCCTCCAATGCGGCTATACAATCGAAATTTTTTGAGTTGATTATTTTTCCGATTTCCTCAAGGGGCATTTCCATTTCCCTGTAAAACATTATAAGCTGAAGTCTGTCAACCTCATCTTTGCCGTAAATCCGGTAGCCGTTACTGTCAATTCGCAAGGGTTTCAGCAGGCCGCATTGATGGTAATAGCGAAGGGTGCGTCTTGTCACCCCCGCCAGTTTCGCCATTTGGTTTATGGTGTACTCCATTTTCATACCCCCCTGACGTTATTATAAACTATGACGTAACGTTAATGTCAATAGGGTTGTTAAAATATTTAAATTTTTTAGTGTAACAATTAGCCTCCCTTGTAAAAAGGGAGGCGGCGAGGTTAAACCGAGCCGGAGGGATTATCGCCCGCCGGCGTTTGCCTTGTAAATTTACTTTTTCTTCTCTTCCGGATGTGAAGCACTACCCCTCATCCGTCAGCCTGCGGCTGACACCTTCCCCGAAAGTCGGAAGGCTTTTCTATTTCATCCTATTGTAACCATGCTGTAGTGAAATTTATCATTCATGTAATGAATAAAGCGGGCGGATGATATCCGCCCATGCTGTTAAAATATAACGATATAATACGATAAATCGGCAAAATAAAATATCACAACCGATTACAACAGAAAATCATCCTTCTCCGCCATATTCAAAAACACTTCCGTAAGGCGGGGGTCGAACTGGGTGCCGGAGGATCTTTTGATTTCTTCAAGAGTTACCTGCTTGTAATCCTCTCTGACGGTTTTGTTACGCCGGTAAATCCGGTCAAAGGTTTCGGTAAGGGAGATTATCCTTGAAATCAAGGGTATCTGCTCTCCTTTTATACCCCGGGGATAGCCCTTTCCGTCCCATCTTTCGTGGTGGGAATACACATATTCCGCCACGTCAAGGGTTTCGTCAAACAGATTCAATATTCTGTACCCCACCACCGAATGCTGCTTGAATTTCTCCAGTTCCTCCTCGTCAATGGCATATTTTTCAAGCATATCCTTTTCAAGGACGATTTTTCCTATATCGTGAAGGTATGCCGCCCTTTTCAGCTTTATTATTTCGTCTTCGGGGAGGTTTAACTCCTTCCCCAGACGGGCGGCAAGGGCGCTTACGCTTTCGGAATGGTCCTTTTCCGGCACACTTCTTAAATGGAGGGTATGAATGATCGTATCCACAATATCCTTGTTGGTGGAGTTTCTGTAGAGGATTTTGTCCTTGTACATGGCGTTTTCGGCATTCGCCATAGCCTCGTCAAGGGACTGGTCGGAGTTTTGCTTTGTGTCGACACCTAAGGAGATGGAGCATTTCACCGCCTCCATACGGGCATCCGCAAAACCCTGCTTGATGGCGTCTAAAATTTCCAAGGCAACATTATAGGGTATTTTGGGCAACAGCAGCACGAATTCGTCCCCGCCGATGCGGGCTAACAGGTCCTTCGGCCGGCAGGCCTGCTTTAAAATATCGGAGGATTTCTTTATAAGCCTGTCCCCCGCCGAATGGCCGAACACATCGTTGGTAATTTTAAGCCCGTTTATATCGGCAAAAATCACCGAAAGGGGGAGGTTTTCGGGGATATCCACACTGTTCCGGTTGTCCTCAAAGCTCCGGCGGTTGAGAAGTCCCGTCAGGGTGTCGTAGCTGTACAGGTACTGGATTTCCGCCTCCCGCTGTTTACGTTGGGTTATATCCATGAAGGTTATCACCGCCCCCACCACCCTGCCGTTCTGAATCTGGGGGTAGGAGTGGTATTCCACGTCAAAGGAGGTTCCGTCGGCACGCCAGAACATATCCTCGTCGGAATGCACCCCTTCGCCTTTTTCAATGGCTTTGAGGATTGCGCATTCATGGAAATGGGATGTTGTCCGGTCTTTATTGGTATGATGGATTAAGTTGTGGACTTCCTTACCCAAAAGTTCCGACTGGTCTTTATAGCCTAATATTTCAACGCATTGCTTGTTGCAGAAGGTGCATTTCCCCTCCAAATCCATGCCGTAAATCCCTTCCGCCGCCGAATCGAGAATAAGCTGAAGGCGGTTTTTGTTTTCCTCAAGGGTTTTATTCGTGTTTTCCAGCTCAAGGGTGCGTTTCTTAACCGCATCTTCCAGACCGGTAACAAAGCTTTGGATTTCCTCCGCCATATTGTTGAATGAGGTGGTGAGAAGTCCGATTTCGTCGTTTCGCTTAACCTCCGCCCGGGCCGAAAGGTCGCCTTCCGCAAAGGATACGGTCTGGGAAAGAAGGGAGGATATGGGTTTCAACAGCTTTGAGGTAAGGATTATGTAAACTGCAAGGGAAAGGGCAAGGAAAACCCCCGTAAGAATCAGGGCGATGCTGAAGGATTTTAGGGCGGAGCCGAGAAGGTAGCTTTCGGGTATCGCAGAAATGACCATCCACTTAAGTCCCGTCATTTCTATTTCCTTAACGTTCATATACCAGTTGTCGTCTTTTCCCTCATAATAGAAGCCGGACTCATAATCTTCAAGATAATTTGCATAGGCAAGCTGCAAATCCCTGTTTTCAAGATTGTCCAAATCAGTCCGTATCCATTCGCCCTCCCGGTTCTGACGTAAAATCAGCGCTTTCTGGGAATGGGCGACAAGCTGTTTGTTTTCCTTTTCAAAAATTATAACATATCCGTCGTACCGGCTGACGGTTTCGTTCAGATACAGCCCGATGTCGCTTATAAGCATCTGGGAACCCAGCACCCCGTTAAGGCTGCCGTCGCTGTTATAAACCGGGCAGGCATAGGAAATCGCCATTTCACCCAGGGTTTCATTTATATAGACGGGGGAAAAGGTGGGGTATTCTCTTTCAACGGCAGACTTATACCAAACCTGCAAACGGGGGTCCGACTTTTCCTCCTCATCGATTACCTCACCGGCGGAAAAATCCCTGTTCGTACTGTAATACCGGGTGTTCCCCCCGGTTTCCCCGTCGTTTCTCACGATTTCCACCAGTCCCGCATTATTCCGCCTCGCCCCGTACAGCCTGCCGTCGGCGGTGGCGTAGCATACGCTGTAAAGCTTATAATCGGCGGAATAAAGAATTCCGGCGAAAAATTTATCCCGGGTGTTTTCACCGGTAAAATCCACCGCCTGATTTTCGATAACGTTATGTATGCTTTCGTTAAACCGGGCAGGGGATTGCACATAGGAATCGATCTGCTTATAGATATGCTGGTTTACCTCCTCCGCTATGGTTCCTGTGGCTTTTTTTGCGGAGGAAATCCAGCCCGAAAACACAAAATAGCCTATTGTCCCGAAGGATATAAGCATAACCGCCATAAAAGCGGAAATTACAGCGGTTTTTATTGATATATGCCTTTTTACTTTTACTTTATTGTCATTATTCATTTTCCCGTATTACAGCCTTCCGGTATATCTCCTGTTTCGCAGAGCAGTTTTATAACCTGCTCTTCTTCAAGGGGTTTGCTTATATGATAGCCCTGGATTTTATCACACCCGCAGGAAATTAAAAATTCCTTCTGGACTTCGTTTTCCAACCCTTCGGCCACGGTACAGTGGCCTAATTTGTGCGCCATGGATATAATGTCGCTGGTTATCGCCCTTTCGGGACTGACCTTCAACAGCTTGTCTATAAAGTATTTGTCTATTTTAAGACAGTTTACGTTAAGTTCCCTCACCCGTGACAGGGAGGAATAACCAGTGCCGAAGTCGTCGATGGCTATCATTATCCCCACCTGTTTGAGCCGGCTTATGATTCTGTTTATCTTTTCGTAATCGCTGGCGAACACCGACTCGGTGATTTCGATGCCTATAGTCGTTGGGTCCACCTTCATTTCATCGATAAGTTCAAACAGCCGGTCGATGAAGTCGGGACGCAAAAGCTGTATGGCGGAAATATTGATGGAAACATGCACCGTTTTGCAGCCGGTTTCCTTCAGCCTGTGTAAAAAGCGGAAGGCTTCGGTAATTACCTTTTCACCTACGGGGACAATAAGCTTGGTTTTTTCGGCGACGGGGATAAACTCCAGCGGCGACAAATAGCCCAGTTTCCGGCTGTTCAGTCTCGCCAATGCCTCAAACCCGCAGATTTTATTAGTCTTAAGGTCAACAATGGGCTGATAAAGCAGGAATAACCCCTGGTCTTCCTCATTGCCGGCGATTTTTTCAAGCTCGGCTATTATCTGGTTTTCCCTGTCCACCGCAATTTCAAGGTTATCGTCATAAAAATATATGTTAAAATTCTTGTCATCACGGTTTATCGCCTTTTCGGATGCCACCAGCAGTCTGCGGAGCAGTTTGTTGGCGTCGGAATCGTCGCCGGTAATCTCCAGAATACCTATACCCCCGCTTATCCGGTCGGTGACGAACAGGTTTTCCAGGGTGCGGGCTACTTTCTCGGCGAAATCAAGGAGTTTTACCTTGTCGGAATAGCCGGTTAAATAAAACACAAAGCGGTTTTCATAGGTGTAATAGAGTTTCCGCTTGTCGCCGCAAAGACGGTTTAGGGTAACCGCCGCACTTTTCACCAGCGACTGGGTGTGCTGGAAACCGTAGTTTGCGGTTAACAGCTGGACAAGGCTTAGGTTTATTCCCACCAGCGCCCGCTTTGTCGCGGTATCGTTTTTATAAAGCCGGGCATCGGTCTTAAGGGCTTTTTCCAGGGAATCCCGGTTGAAAAGGCCGGTCCAGCGGTCGTGTTCGTTTATATAGCGGAGGTTGTTTTCGACGGCTTTGCGGTCGGAAATATCCAGAACAATGCCTTCGAGGGCTTCCACCCTTCCGTCTTCGGCATATATTCCCTGCCCCATTTCGATAACCCATTTCCGTTCGCCGGAAGCGGTGGTAATTTCGTATTCGTGCTTGAAGGGGAGCCGGTTTTCAAGAACATACTTCCATTCATTCCACAAGTCCTCCCGGTATTCGGGGGTAATAATGTCTTTGTAGGACACATCCCGGTTTTCGATAAGGCTTTCGGGGCGGTAGCCGGTTAAGTCATAGCAGCCGTCGGAAACAAACTGCATCGTCCACTCCCGGTCGTAATAGCACCGGTAGGCAAGGCCGGGGAGGTGGGACAAAAGCACCGACTGGCGGCGTTCCACTTCTTTCAGCATTCCCTCCGTCTCCTTACGGTCTGTAATATCGGTTATAAGGCAGAGGTGCTTGGATTCGGAATCGGTTATACCCGTCAGTCTTGATATGGTCATATTGACCCAGACCGTTTTACCGTCGGGCTTTATAAACCGCTTTTCAAGGGAATAGCCGTTGATTTCCCCGTTCCTGAATCTATTGAATTGCTTCAGGTCGGCTTCAAGGTCTTCCGGGTGGGTTATATCCGTCCATTTCAGATTCGCAAGGTCGGCGGAGGAACGCCCCATTATTTTTTCAAACATGGGGTTTATGTTGGAATGGCCGAAATCGGAACTGTAAATAAAACTTATATCCTTGACGATGGCAATGCCGATGGGGGCCTGTTCGAACACCCCCCGGTAAAGGGCTTCGTCATAGTCAAGATTTCGGCTTAATTCGATGTTAGCAACCTTAAGTGCCCAGCCGTAAATAAGGGCGGAGGAAAGCACGAGAATACACAAGACAATGATTATATCGGGTATCATGTTCAGCCAGATTCCCGCAAACCAGCCGGAAACGGGATAATCCATGGCAAAGGCGGCTATAACTACCCCGGTATTTCTGTCATACACCGGCACCAGTACGCTAATCCATTCCCCCCATCTGTCCTTCCGGGGCGGGGTGATAACCGTAACCCCGTCTTTAAGGGGCTTGTAAAAAATGCCGGAGGTGTCCGAAAAAACCTCCCCCGGCGGGGAATAGCCTTCGGTTCCGGGGTCTTCGGAATCCACAAGGAAAATCAGATTTCCCTCTTTTACGGTATAAAGATAGGTAAAGCGGACAAGCTTTCTGGTGCTTTTCAAATCCGCAAGGCTGATTTTCAGAGTATTGTAATCATGGTTTTCAAGGTCGGCCTGATTTCCGGTAAGTTCGCTTATATGTTCGACAGGAAGCACGATAGTAAGGGATTCGGAAAGGGCGATTGCCTCTTTTTCCGCATTCCGGCCGTACCTGTCCCAGGAATAGCCTAAATACAAGGTTGCCAGCAGGATAACAACCGCCAAAAAAACTGCGGCTGTGTATAAAATCCGCTTGTCCTTAACGGTGTCAAACGCTTTTTTTATGGTGGATTGTTTTTTCTTTCGGTTATTCCTTTTTTCCTTAACAGTCATATGAACCCCTTTGGTCGGCGGATCAAAGACAAAGTTGTCTGCCTTCGGCTTGGTTTACATAATTATTTAATACAACTCATTATGCAAACTTAAGCGATTTTTTACCTGGTTTACAGGGATTAACTCTTCAGGTATTTCGGTTATTGCATTTTCTGTTAATTATCATAACAAATTTCTTGTTAAAAATCAACATATTGTGACAAAAAACCGCAAATATTCGGCATTTATATTATATAAACCCATAACGGTATTGATTATCAGGGGAAAATATTATATAATTAAATTGAAGTAATATTATTATGAGGTTTATCGAATGGATCTTCTGCTTTTATGCGTAATCATCTTTTTCAGCCGGATACTTGACGTGTCCTTAGGTACGGTAAGGACCATACTCACCGTACGGGGAAACCGCAGGGTGTCCGCCCTTATCGGCTTTGGCGAGGTTATGATTTGGTTTTTAGTGGTGCGGGAAGCGTTAAACACCGACGAAAAATCAATATTCATTGCCGTCGCTTTTGCGGGGGGATATGCTTCCGGCACTTTTATCGGGGGGCTTATCGCCAAAAAGCTCTTCCCTTCCAACCATCTGGTTCAGGTTATCACTTCCAGCCGGGACGGGGAGCTGTTAAAGGCAATAGGCGACGCCGGCTTTCCCATGACGGTGGCGGACGTGTACGGCCGGGACCATTTAGCCGAGAAATATCTTTTGTTCATTTACATCGACGGCAAGTATCTTGACAAGCTGAAGGGCATAATATTCGAAAAGGATAACAACGCCTTTATTTCGGTAAGTGAGGGAAAAGCCTCCTACAACGGTCAGATAGTGCCTGTGGAAAAGCGGAAATAAGTGTTTCAGGTTATTAATAGGGCAGCGGTATTAACCGCTGCCTTTCTTGATGAGAAAGAAAAGGAATGATAGAAAAAAGCCTTCCCCTTAAGGTGAAGGTGTCAGCCGCAGCTGACGGATGAAGGGTTGTGCCGTATATGCGGAAGAGAAGCGAAATGATATCCACCCTTGCGGGTGGGTGATATTGGTCATAAGGATTACAACATATCATTTATCTCTTCCGTTACCTTTTTGCGGGTGTTATAAACCCAGTCGGTGTCCAAATCAAGATTCAACGCTTTTGAAAAGGAATAATATAAGTTTATCTTCTGATAATACAGCTCGTAATCCCCAAGAGCATGGAAGGGGGGCGAAGGCTTAGAAAGGAAGGAATTTTTCATATTGAACACTTCATCGGCATAAATCAGAAACTGCTCCATTAAATCCTCGTTGTGAACATCAAAGGGCAGCTCCATAAGCCGCCACTGGACAGTATCGGGAATCTTAAAGGGCGACAGCTTATCTAAAATAAAAACAGCGTCCCGGTTGTCCCGTTTACGGTAGTAATCCATCACCTCGACGGAGGTTGACCAGACGGCAAGCTTTTCCTTAAGGGGGAGCATACCTATGTCAAGAATCGCCTCGCTGGGGCCCACCACGGCATAATCCAGATCCTCGTCGGGGACGTTTAGACCGTTTTCGATAACCAGCCAGTCATCGCCGGTGCTTCCCGCATAACCGGTGTCATAAATCCCCTTACGCCCCGCCCTTCCCGCAATCTGCTTGATTTCCTGGGGAGTGAGGGTACGGAACACATTGCCGTCAAACTTTTCAAGGGCGGTGAAAATTATTCTCCTGATGGGGAGATTAACCCCCATGCCTATGGCGTCCGTGGATATTAAAATTTTGCTTTCCCCCGAAAGAAAGGCGGAATACTGCAGCCGCCTTACCTCCGGCGGGAGGTCGCCGTATATGACGCTGTTTTTTATCCCCTTCATGGCAAAATGACGGGACAGGGCAAGGACATCCTTCCTTGAAAAGGCGATAAGGGCGTCCCCGGGCAGAATATCCCCCAGTTTGATTTTGTTATTTATAACCTCAAGGGGGGTGTTGCGGGTGTATTCCCGGTATTCATATTCGTCGCCGCAGTCGTTTATAATCTTTATAATATGCTCTTTGGCGTTGCTTGCGCCGCAGACATGGATTTCTCCTGCCAGTAGCCCCAACACCGCCCTGGTCCAGGCGTGACCCCGGAAGTAATCCGACATAAGCTGGATTTCATCAATAACCGCCACGTCATAGGGTGTCCTTAAGTCGGCCTTTTCGACGGTGCAGCTTGTATGGCTTGCCCCCGGAACTATAATTTCCTCCTCACCGGTAAGGAGGTTGCAACCTACCCCTTCGCTGTTAAGCCGTTCAAAATTCTCAAGGGCTAATATCCTTAAGGGGGCAAGATAAATACCGTTCTTCGCCTGTTTAAGCCTTTGCAGGGCGTCATAGGTCTTACCCGTGTTGGTTTCCCCGAGATGAAGGTAAAACTTGCGTTTCATTTGCCTTGCCCGGGGGTATTCATCCTTGGGGTTGACGGGAAGCAGGCGTTTGAACTGTTCCGCCACCAGCTTGGGGATATGGCGGGTAACCAGAACCGAAATGATTCCCGAACTTATATATGCGTCCCGGTTTCCGGTGATTATTTCTTCAAAGGAGTAGTTTGTTCTTTTGGTCTGGTTGTAGTAGTCAAGAATCCTTCGGGACACTGTTTCGAGCAGGCGGATATAGCCATCAAGGGCTTCGTTATACTTTGCGCCCTCAAGGGGATAAGTCTTAAGCTGTCTTATTTTCTGGCGGATTATGGCCTCTATATGCCATTGCTTTGAGCTTTTGGTTTCGGCGGCCTGACGCTTCAATTTGGGGAGGAGCTTTCTTATCTGCTCAAGTTCCCGCGCTGCTCTTTGCTGGTTTTTCATGACTTCCCTTCCCGGTTGGTTTTTGGATATTATATAACGGATTTTTTTGTAATGCAAGCGTGTGGTATTTATTATGTTATACCGTATTTTAAATTTAATCCCGATGAAGGAGGATTTTATTTGTTCCGAGGGAATCGATTTCATTTTTCAACATTTGATTTCAAGGGCGTTGTTTCCCCGAACACCCGCTCCCCTAAGGGGCGCATTTTCATTAAAAAAAGTCAGCCTGTAAAAGCATGACGTCCGGATATACCCAATGTAAAGGTAAAAGCGAATCTCTAATAAGCCTCCCTTGTGCAAAGGGAGGTGGCAAAGTGAAACCGAGCCGGAGAGATTGTCACCCGCCGAAGGCGGATTTCATCAAGCATAAGCTGGATTTCATCTGAAACGCAGATGAAAATTACATTCGTTCCTTCTTTCCCGCATTTGCGGCACTGCCCCTCATCCGTCAG
>LSQX01009328.1_pt2 | contig 12987 bp, 8 predicted proteins | sample 654561 | NCBI WGS metagenome assembly LSQX01 (sample SAMN04489861, study PRJNA283612) | anaerobic digester metagenome | isolation source: 4 biogas reactors fed with cattle manure at either 37C or 55C with and... | place: Denmark: Kongens Lyngby | collected 2014 | reverse complement strand
CTAAAGACCCCGGTCTTATCTTTGGCCAAATCGGTCCGCTCAAGGTCCGACTTGTGTTTAGCTTGTTCAATGTAGGCTTCAGCTTGTGAGCGTTGCTCAGGGGTGATTAACTGATCTGCCAGCGGGTGTTCAGGGGAGATTACCATGTAGGTTGCCCCAAAGAGGGTGTCGCTACGGGTAGTGTAGACTTCGAGGTGCTCTTCACTTTCAACTATTTTAAACCTGACAGTGGCCCCTTCGCTACGCCCAATCCAGTTACGCTGCATCGCCTTAATCGACTCCGACCAATCGAGGGATTCGAGGTCGTTTAGGAGGCGGTCAGCGTAGGCGGTAATCTTCAAAATCCATTGACGGATATTCTTGCGGGTTACCAGAGCACCACAGCGCTCACATTTGCCATCTTTGACCTCTTCGTTGGAGAGGCCTGTCAGGCAATCGGGGCACCAGTTGATGGGGGTTTCTGCTTCGTAGGCCAAGCCCATCTTGTAGAGTTGGAGGAAGATCCATTGGGTCCACTTGTAGTAATCTTCGGTGTGGGTTGAGACTTCACGGCTCCAGTCGTAGCAAAACCCTAAGCTCTTAATTTGCTTACGGAAGTTCTCAATGTTTTGCTCGGTGGTGGTGCGTGGGTGGGTACCCGTTTTAATGGCATAGTTCTCAGCCGGTAGACCAAAAGAGTCGAACCCCATGGGATGGAGAACATTGTAGCCGTTCATCCGCAGGTAGCGACAGTAGATGTCGGTTGCGGTGTACCCCTCAGGGTGGCCGACGTGGAGCCCCTCTCCCGATGGGTAGGGGAACATGTCGAGGACGTAAATTCGTTTCTCAGCGGGAACTGCTTTGTCTTCACTAACTTTAAATGTTTGGTTTTGATCCCAAAAATCTTGCCACTTCTTCTCAATCTCTGTAAATGGATATGTGCTCATGGGCGAATCATACCGTTGTCATAAAATGGTGTCAATCCAACTCTTTTTGATTCACTTTCATTCTGACCGACTCAATACGCCTCCCCTTCATTGAGACAATGGTGAATTGGCCAAAGGGGAATTCGACCTTTTCTCCGGGGAGGGGGATGCTCCCCAACTCCTCAATTAAGAAGGCAGCTAAGGTGCAGGAGAGGTCTTCACGCTCAACGTGGAGATCTAGGTCATCCTTGATCTGCTGCATCGTTGTGTCGGCTTTAATGAGGAAGGTTCCGTCGGCCTCCCCCTTGATTCTGAGGAGCTCCCCCGTCTCGTGTTCGTCGTAGATCTCCCCAAAGAGTTGCTCCACGATATCTTCGAGGGTGACGATTCCTGAGAGTCCTCCATACTCATCAAGGACGACAGCCAGCTGGAGTTTCTCTTGTTGAAACTGGACCATCATGGCGTCGAGTTTGCGTGTCTCGGGGACGTAGATAGGGGGGTGGCAAAAGTCTAAAATCTTCTCTGTTCCGCGCCCCTCAACTTCAGCCGCCAGAGCATCCCTTAAGAGGAGGACCCCCACAATGTGCTCTTTGGTCCCTTGGTAGACGGGGACGCGGGCATAACCACTGGCCACCATCAGGGGGAACGCCTCTTGGAGGGAGAGCTCCCCGTCGAGGCTGAAGACCTCGGTGCGGTGGGTCATCACCGATTTCACCGGCGCTTCACTGAAGTGGAGCACTTTCTGTACTAAAGCTGTCTCCCACTCATCGACAACCCCCTCATCTTCGGCAGCGTCGACGACGTGCATTAAACTCTCTAAAGAGAGGGATGAGCTCTCTTTCTGTCCAAAGAGACGGATAATAAGGGAACTGAAAGTGCGCACAACCGCCACAATGGGGTAGAGGAGGTAGGTGAGCCCCTTGATAGGGTAGGCACTCAGCTTGGCCACCTCGACGTTGTAGTTAATGGCTAATTGCTTAGGGGTAATCTCCCCAAAGATTAAGATAACCAGGGTCAAAATTCCGGTAGCAATCCCCACTATGTGGCTCCCTCCCAAAGAGAGGGCTAGTGTTGTGGTGAGGGCAGAAGCAGCAATATTGACAATGTTGTTACCAATTAAAATAGTTGTCAAAAGAAGGTCGGAGGTCTTGGCCAGAGAGGCGACAAGGCGACTCACTCTGCGTCTCTCACTTTGGAGAGTCCTTATCTGGATAAAGGTGAGGCTGGTAAAAGCCGTTTCAGCCGATGAAAAGAAGGCCGACAAAAGTATTAAAATGACGATGACAACTATGTGGAGTACCATGTTAAACTCCCAATTTCTACCATAGGGATACTATATAGGAGGGATTCTCAGGAGGCAAGGAGAACGACTCCACAGATGAGGAGAAATTGGGCCAGTGAGTAGCTCAGCATCACCATGACATTGTCGTCGACGGTGCGTCCAATGACCCGTATGGCAATTAAGAAGTCGGAGAAGCCAAAGAGGAGGGCTCCCCCAAAGGCCAAAAGGGTCCCCATCAGGGAGCCGGTGGCCCAAGTGAGGGTGGTGGCAAACACCAGAAGATCTATTAAAAGGGCATAGATACAGAGGGGGGTGGTGAGGTGGTGGTCACTCTTGCGGATGGTCCTCCAGAACCAGATGGTGAGGGGGACTATGAGGAAGATACTTAACACCATCAGAGGGGAGATGAGGTTGGGGAGGGAGAAGAGGAGGAACCAGAGGAAGTAGCAGATGTGGGCCAAGGTAAATGCAATAGCCCCTATGACAAGGAAGCGGTTCCCTTCGGAGGAGTTGAAAAGGAGGAAGAAGTCTCCTAAAAAGCTGAAGATCAGGGCTAACCAAATCAGGGAGGGCCTCTCCCCTTGGAAAGTAGCAATAAACATCACCAAGAGGAGGGGCATTAAGAGCGACTTGGTAACAGCCCTCACCTTTTTATAGTTGTGGTAATTACTTATAAGATTGCCGGCTAAGGCAAAAATGAAGAGGACGGCACTAAGAAATCCTAGTGGAGTGAGCATTGTAAACCTCCATCCCATTTTACCCCATCCAATGGGGGCGTCAATGGCCAATACTTTGCAAATCAACCCAAAAAGTATATAATAGGGGCCAATGGCAAAGAAAAAGTCCCCAAATGGGTCAGTGACCTACGATGAGAGTACAATCCAAACACTAAGCGCTCTTGAACATATTCGTGCACGTCCCGGAATGTACATTGGACGCTTAGGGGATGGATCGCACTTCGACGACGGTATCTATATTCTCCTTAAAGAGGTTATCGACAACAGTGTCGATGAGTTTATCATGGAGAGCGGGAACCGTATTAATATCAGGCTGAAAGATAATTTAGTGAGTGTACGCGACTTTGGGAGGGGCATCCCCCTCGGAAAAGTTGTCGAGTGTGTCTCGGTAATTAACACCGGTGGAAAGTTCAATGACGACGTTTTCCAGTTCTCGGTGGGACTCAACGGAGTGGGGACCAAAGCCGTTAACGCCCTCTCCTCCTACTTCAAAGTGACCAGCTTCCGTGACGGGCGCTACTTTGAGGCGATCTTCCGCCAAGGGCAGAAAGAGAGTGAGAAGCAGGGGAAAACAGAAGAGCGTAACGGAACCCTGATTGAGTTTATCCCCGACAACAGCCCCAACGTCTTTGGAGAATACGCTTTCCAAGATGAGTTCATTGAGGAGCGACTCTGGAGTTACGCCTACCTCAATACGGGCCTCACCCTCGATTACAACCGGAAGCTCTTCAACAGCAAGAATGGATTACTCGACCTGTTAGATAAACATGTGGGGAGTGACGGTCTCTATAAAACTATCCATTTCCGCAATAAAAGAATTGAGTTTGCTTTCACCCACACCAACAGCTATGGGGAGAACTACTTCTCCTACGTCAACGGACAACACACCAGTGACGGTGGAACCCACCTCTCAGCCTTTAAAGAGGGGATCCTCAGGGGGATCAACGAGTTCTACAAGAAGTCTTACAGCGCCCCCGATGTGCGGGACGGGTTGACCGGAGCAATTACGATTAAATTGCAAGATCCAATCTTTGAGAGCCAAACTAAGAACAAGTTGGGAAACACCGATGTGCGTACCTGGATTACCCAGCATGTGCGCGAAGCGATTGCCGACTTCCTCTTAAAGAACCCCGACGAGTCTGAAAAACTCTCTAAGAAAATTGCCAACAACGAGAAGTTACGTAAAGAGTTGGCAGCTGTTAAAGGGGCTGCCCGAGAAGCGGCACGTAAAGTATCGCTCAACATCCCCAAACTTAAAGACTGTAAGTGGCACCTCAACCAGAATGGGGAGAAGGGGGAGAAATCGATGATCTTCCTCACCGAGGGAGATTCTGCCTCGGGTTCAATGGTGAGTGTCCGTGATGTCTATACCCAAGCAATCTTCAGCCTACGCGGCAAAGTGCTCAACGTCTTCTCTAGGAAGCGGACCGATATCTACAAGAATGAGGAGCTCTACAACTTGATGATAGCCCTCGGCTTGGAGAACGGTATTGAGGGGCTCCGTTACGGTAAAGTAATAATCGCCACCGATGCCGACACCGACGGTTTCCACATCCGCAACCTCTTAATGACCTACTTCTTAACCTACTTTGAAGATCTGGTTTTAGCCGGTCGCCTCTATATCTTGGAGACCCCCCTCTACAGGGTGCGTAACAAGAAAGAGACAATCTACTGTTTCAGCGAGAAACAGAAAGATGAGGCCCTGGAACAGATAAGGGGCGCCGAAATTACCCGCTTTAAAGGGTTGGGAGAGATCAACCCCAAAGAGTTCAAGCAGTTCATTGGGGATGAGATACGCCTGATTCCTGTCTCAATCTCCTCTTCACGAGAGATACATCAAACAATGAAGTTCTATATGGGGGACAACACCCCGGAGCGTAGAGAATTCATCATGGAGAACCTCGTCTAATGGCTCGCGCTGATAAGGTATTCAAACACAACTTTTTAGAGTACGCCTCCTATGTAATTAAAGACCGGGCCATCCCCGATATCGGCGATGGATTGAAACCGGTACAGAGGCGGATTATCCACTCACTCTTTGAGATGGATGATGGGAAATTCCACAAAGTGGCCAACGTGGTGGGGCACTGTATGAAGTACCACCCCCACGGGGACGCCTCAATTGGGGATGCTCTGGTCAACTTGGCCAACATGGAGCTCTTTATCGATCGCCAGGGGAACTTTGGTAACGTCTTAACCGGAGACCCGGCAGCCGCCCCCCGCTACATTGAGTGTCGCATTCTCCCCTTTGCCAAGAAGGTCCTCTACAACCCCGAACTCACCGAATTTACCGACTCCTACGATGGACGTAACCGTGAGCCGGTTGTCTTTCCCGCCAAATTACCGGTAGTCCTTGTCCAAGGGACTGAGGGGATTGCGGTGGGGATGTCGACCAGAATCTTGCCCCACAACCTCTTTGAGGTGATAGAAGCGATGGCCGCTGCCCTTCAAGATGAACCTTTTGAGCTCTACCCCGACTTTACCACCGGGGGGTTTATGGATGTCTCAAATTATGATGACGGAGCCGGCAGAGTCCTCTTAAGGGCTAAGCTCAACACCAAAGATCCTAAACGGATTGTGATTGAAGAGCTCCCCTTTGGGATTACCACCGAGCGGATGATTAGGTCGGTTGAGGATGCAGCCCGTAAAGGGAAGTTGAAGATTGCCTCAATCAACGACTTCACCGCCGAGAAGGTGAACATCGAGATTGCCTTGGCCCGCAACACCTACTCCAAAGATGTGGTGGATGCCCTCTATGCTTTCACCGCCTGTGAACAGTCGATTTCGATTAACCCGCTGGTTATCCACGAAAATATGCCCCAGATTATCCCCGTCACCGAGATGGTTAAATACCACTCCCGTCTCCTCCTTGAGATCTTGGAGAAGGAGCTGATACTAGAGCGGGGTCACCTCAGGGAGCGCCTTTTTGAGCGCACCCTTGAGCGAATCTTTGTGGAGGAGCGGATCTACAAAGAGATTGAGGAGAAGCGCAGTCAGAAAGAGGTGATTGAAGCTGTTTTGAAAGGCTTTGAACCCTTTAGCGACCAAATATCCCGGGCTGTAACGGATGAAGATGTCGATAAACTTTTGCGAATTCCCATTAGGCGTATCAGCCTTTTCGATATTGAGAAGAACCACCAAGAGATTGAGTCGATTAAAGGGCGCCTTAAAGAGATTGCCAAACACCTCAAGAATTTAATCGATTACGCCCTGGCTTACCTCGAAGAGGTGAAGAAGATGGCTGACGTGAGTCATGCCAAGCGCCGCACCACCATCGGCTCCTTTGAGAGGACCGACGTGCGTGAAGCTGCCAACCGCAACCTCACCCTCAAGTACGATGCAGCCACCGGTTATCTGGGGTACGACATGCGCCAAGGGACCAACCAGTTTATGGTCTCCCCCTTTGACCGGATCTTAATTATCCAAAAGGATGGGACCTACTTTGTGGGTGATGCCCCCGAGAAGCTCTTCGTGGGTAAAGGGATGCGCTACTGCGCCTTAGCCGACAAAGAGGAGATGGATAAGGTGACCTTCACCGTCATCTACCAAGAGAAGAGTCTCAAGTACCTCTTTATAAAGCGCTTCGTTATAAACCAGTTTATTTTAAATAAGAGTTACAGTGTCCTCCCTAAAGGACCTTTTAAGCTCTACGCCCTCTCAACCCACGAAGATGCGCGGATTACCATCCAGTATAAGAAGGGGAAGGGGTATAAGATTTTGGAAGATGTCACCTATTTCTCCCGCTTCTTAACCAAGGGGGTGAGGGCTAAAGGGGTTCGTCTGACCACCAAAGAGGCTCAAACTATCCGCATTAAGCGGGAAAACGACCCCAAAGCTGATGATGAGCTCTCCCTCTTTAAGGATATAGACCCATTCGATGACGACTAAAGAGTTAAAACAACGCATTCTCTACGAAGATAACCACCTCATTGTGATTAACAAACTCCCCGGAGAGTTGGTCCAAGGCGACCAGTCGGGGGATGAGACCCTCCCCGACAAGGTGAAGCTCTATTTAAAAGAGACCTACGCCAAAGAGGGGAACGTCTTCTTGGGAATCCCCCACCGCCTCGACCGCCCCACCAGCGGTATTGTCATTTATACTAAGACCGAGAAGGCCCTTAAGCGGATGCACGCCCTCTTTCGAGAGGAGAGCGGGGTGGAGAAACTCTACTGGGCCGTCGTTGATACCCTCCCTAAAGGGGATGAGGGATTGGTGGTGCACCACCTCACCCGTAACCGGGAGAAGAACCGCTCTTATGCAGCTCAAGAGGAGCGCAAAGGGAGCCGTCTGGCAAAGATGAGTTATAAGATAAGGGGGGCGAGCAAGTCGTTCTACCTCTTGGAGATTAACCTCATCACCGGCAGGCACCACCAGATAAGGGCGCAGCTCCAAGCGTTAGGCTCCTCAATTAAGGGGGATTTAAAGTATGGGGCGCGGCGCTCTAATGAGGGGGGAGGAATCCATCTCCATGCCCGAGAGGTGCGCTTTATCCACCCGGTCAGGGGGGAGCAAATCACTATTCAAGCTCTCCCGCCTAAAGATCCTATCTGGGACTACTTCGTCTCATTGCTCTCCTGAAAGAGGATACCCAATCTATTTTTCCCATCAGCTTTGACAATTAGGGGCACTTTACACTCTACGTGACGGAAGTGGTCACTCTCCTCAACTAATGGGAGGGAGTCGAGAAAGTCGAAGTCGAGGTGCCCATCTTTGATGGGAGGATTGACCGTCAGATAGATTGTCCCTAAAGCAGTTATGTTTTGGAAGAAGTGGGTCCCCTGACTCGGCTCCACCTGATAGGTGGTGAGTCCACTCTCGATAATCACCCGTGCTTTGGAGATTTGGGACCAGACAACGGGAATCCCCAACCAAGGGTCACTCGACCCCAAGCGTCCGGCAACAATCAAGATATACTCCTTGTCGAGGGCGATAAACTTCTCATTAATCTTGGCTATCTCACTCGCCATCTCCACCGTTTGGGAGGGGACAAAGGTCTCCCGCTTAATATAGACCACATCGGTTAAGGTGTTGCAGTAGCCATTACCCATCACGTGGTTGGAGAGGAGAATTGAGCGCTCCTTCTCCTCCTCTTTGATCTCCAGGTCGGCCGATTCAAAGCCTGAGACGATAGGTCTGATTTGCAGAAGGCTAAACTCGGGCTTCTTCCACGAGGGGCGGTTGAGGTTACAGGCAAACTCAATCTCAATAGGGGTGCTCATCACCTCTTCTCCAAATGAGAGGAGATCTTTAACAATCTGGGCAATAGGGTAGCTGTTGTACTTCAAGATTGAGTTGAAAGTGATCACCTTCTCCCCTTCAGCGTTGAACTGATCCACTAAGACCCCTCTGGTGGAGTCGAAGGTGGAGACGACGTGACGCAGCACCTCGGGGTGTCTCTCTGCCTCCTCCATGGGGACGGGGACCAGATTTTCGGGGTTTTTATCGGGGGTATAGGGCTTACCCATATCGAGGGCGTAGAAGTGGGTTTGGGCACTCGACTCAATCCCTCCCAGGTATTGGACATTGCGTTTAGGGTAGGCGGGGGAGAAGCGGTAGGCCACCCCATCGTCGACTACACTTTTGCCAAAACCGACACTAAACATCCCCACCCCATCTTCAGCATTCTCTGAACCAATGGGGTAGAAGTTGAGGGAGCGGGCTACCCCGGCAAAGTTGGGGTACCAGAAGTCCCCATGTCCACTGCCGATAACCTGCTGGATAATTACCGCCATCCGCTCCTCTTCCACCATATGGCTGGTGGCCCTGAGGTACTCTTTGCTCTTCTTGTAGAAGACCGAAGCGTAGACACAGGCGATGGCGCTAGCCAGTGCTTGGAGGCGCTCTGCGTCACTGCCGGTATTGGGGAGCATACAGGTCTCGTAGACACCGGCAAAGGGTTGGTAGATTGAGTCCTCCAACATACTTGAAGAGCGCACGGCAATCGGGACTTTGATAGTGTTGATAATCACCTCAAGGTCCTTCATCAACTCCTCGGGGAGGGGTTTGGAGAGGAAAATCCGTCTCAAAGTCTCATCGGGGAGGGTGGCAGTCGCTAAGTAGTGGAGTTCGTTCTCCTCCATAAATTGGTCAAAGAGCTCAGTTGTGACAACCACTGTACGGGGGATTGAGAGGTACATCATCGGGTATTTGTCGATGATATCGCTTTGGCGTAATTGGTAGTCGATAAAGGCGAGGCCCCTCCCTTTACCCCCAATTGAACCCGAACCGATACGGCTAAAGAAGGAGAGTTCGTCGTAGTTCTCCCGGTTGAACTGGGCAATAACCCCCTTCCCTCGGTTGAAACGGAACTCTTTAATGAGGTCGATGAGCTGGCGTCGCAGCTCTTCGGGTCGCGCATAGTCTTCGGGGCGGTAGGGTCTGAAGATATTAGCCAATACGTAGAGGCTGCGGGCTTTGAGCCAACGGGAGAAGTCGTTGCGTTCGGCGTGGTTAACCAACGATTCAATTGGAATTGTCTCCAGGGTGTGTTGCAACTCTCTCAAAGTCTCGGCGCGGGCAATCTCGGCACCGCTCTCGTGGTGGCGAAAGATAAAGGGGCCAAAGCCGTAGTTCTCAAAGAGGTAGAGTTTCAGGTCGTTGAGGAGCGACGAGCTCAGTTTCCAGATGAAAGAGGCGGAGACCTTGGCTGCCCCCTCTTTGTAGTTGGCATTGGTCGATTGTAGGAGGAGGGGGAGGTCGGGCTCCCTGTTGCGGATAAACTGACACAGTTTTAGTCCCGCTTCAGGGTCACTTTTCCCCCCTCTGTCAAAATTGACATCGGTAATAATTCCCAAGACATTATTTTTAAAAGATTCATAGAGAGAGATCGCCTCTTCGTAGTTTTGGGCCAACATAATCTTGGGGCGCCCGCGCATCCTGAGGGCGGCCCCCCAGGGGTTGAGATCTTCACTCATACTCATCCGCGTTTGTTGAATGATGGCGGTGTAGAGGAGGGGGAGGTAGGTTGAGTAGAAGCGGACCGAGTTCTCAACCAAGATTATGATGGGGACCTCGGCTTCGGTGTGGGCATCGTGGAGGGCGTTCATCTTATCTTCTATCAGCTTAATCATGGCGAGGAAGATGTTGGAGTTCCCCTGCCAATAGTAGAGGTAGTCGATAGCGGCAATGGTGCGCTTCTTAAGGGCCAGCGAGACGTGGTGGGTCGGTGAGGGGGAGAGGGCCACAATGGGGAGGGAGGGGTACTGCTGTTTGATACTTTGGGCCAGCTCCACGACGTTGGTCTTCCCCAACTCCATCATCGTAATTACCAGATCGGCCTCTTTGTTTTTTAAGAGGTAGAAGAGGTCTTCGCGGGTGCGGGCAAAGGAGATCTTGGGGGGATTGGTGAGTCCCAATTGGGTATACTCTCTGAAGAGCTCCTCCTCCACCCGGCCATCAGCCTCAATTAAGAACTGATCGTATTCACTACAGATGAGGACAACATTGTAGATGTGACGGGGCATCAACTCCCCAAATGGGTCGCTGTTACTCAACATTTTTCTCATGGCTAAATATCGTACCATAAAAAGGTAAGATTACCTAGATTTTTCCCCGGCCCCCCCTATTGACTTAAAAAAACAATGCAACTACATTTTTTCCAAAGTATAGTAACGACTAGGGGGCTCTTATGTACAATTATGATGAATTTATGGCTAATCTTGAGCGTCGCAACCCTGCTGAAGGAGAATTTATCCAGGCAGTGGGTGGAGTTGTCGCCTCGGTAATCGACCTTGTTAACGACAATCCTGCCTATATAAATGCTAAAATCCTTGAGCGGATCACAGAGCCTGACCGCGTTGTCAGTTTTAAAGTTGAGTGGGAAGACGATGATAATAACGTCCAAGTAAACCGGGGTTACCGGGTTCAGTTTAACAACACCCTCGGCCCCTATAAGGGGGGCTTGCGCTTCCACTCTAGTGTATCTTTGGGTTCATTTAAGTTCTTAGGGTTCGAGCAAACCTTTAAAAATAGTTTAACCACCCTCCCTCTGGGGGGAGCCAAAGGGGGGAGCGACTTCAGCCCCCGCGGCAAGAGCGATCACGAGATTATGAGTTTTTGTCGCGCTTTCATGAACCAACTCCAAAAGTATATAGGTCCCGAAACCGATATCCCCGCCGGGGACATTGGGGTGGGAGCTAAAGAGATTGGTTACCTCTATGGGCAATACAAACGGATTAGAGATGACCACACCGGGGTCTTAACCGGTAAAGGGGTCCTCTGGGGAGGATCTCTTATCAGGCCCGAAGCTGCCGGCTATGGTGCTGTCTATTTTGCCCGTGAAATGCTTAAGCGCCACAACGACACCCTCGAGGGGAAAAGGATTGCCGTCTCCGGGTTTGGAAACGTCGCTTGGGGCGTTGTCAAAAAGGCGACTGAGTTGGGGGCCAAAGTGGTCACCATCAGTGGTCCCGACGGCTATATCCTCGACGAAGAGGGGGTCTCAACCCAAGAGAAGTGGGACTATATGGTACAGCTGCGCCTCTCTAATAACGACATTGTTGCCCCCTATGCCCAGCGCTTTGGGGCCCAGTTTATCCCCCGCAAAAAGCCGTGGGAGGTGCCGGTCGATTTAGCCTTCCCCTGCGCCATTCAAAACGAATTGGCCCTAGAAGATGCCCAAAGTTTAGTTAAAAATGGGGTTAAGTATGTTTTAGAGACCTCTAATATGGGGTGTCAGCGTGATGCTGAGAACTACTTCATCTCCCAGAAGATCCCCTACGGACCGGGGAAAGCGGTTAACGCAGGTGGAGTTGCTGTCTCGGGGCTCGAGATGGCTCAGAACGCCATGAAGCTGAGCTGGACTGCCCCAGAGGTTGATGAGAAGTTGCAGCAGATTATGCAAAACATCCACCACGCCTGTTTAACCCATGGCCCCGATGAGGGGAACTATATTAACTACGTTAAAGGAGCTAACATCGCCGCCTTTAAACGAGTCGCCGATGCGATGTTAGAGCTAGGATATTAAAGTGTCGATTGAGTTGATTAAAGAGCTGACCCAACTGAGTGGTCCCAGTGGTTATGAAGGGGACGTTGGTGATTTCATTAGAGAGAAGCTGGCTTCAGTAGGGGAGCTCACTACCGATCGCATTGGGAACATAGTGTGTCGCATAGAGGGGAGCGATCCCCAGGCCCCCCATCTCCTGATGGCTGCCCACCAAGATGAGGTCGCCTTTATGGTGAGCGATATAACCGGCGGGGGGTTCTTGAGGTTTATCGGTATTGGGGGGTGGAACCCCATAACTCTCCCCTCATCTCCCGTTGAAGTGATCTCAGAGAGCGGGGAGCGCCACTACGGAATCATTGGACAACTGCCACCCCACTTCATCCCCAAGGGGGAGGCTCCCAAAGTCCCCACAATCGACGAGCTCTTTATCGACATTGGGGCCCGCTCAAGGGAAGAGGTGGAGGAGCTCTACCAAGTGGGGATTGGTTCAATCATCGTCCCCTATGCTCCCTTCAAATACAATCCCAAGGGGGAGGTCCTCTTCTCGAAAGCCTTTGATGACCGCATTGGTGTGGCTGCTTTAATTGAGTTGGCCCATCTCGTTAAAGAGAAGGGGGTTGCCTCAACCCTCTCCCTCGCTTTCACCGTCCAAGAGGAGGTGGGGGTGCGGGGGGCAAAGGTGTTGGCCCAATCGATTGAGGCCGACGCTGCCATTGTGGTGGAGGGGGCTCCGGCTGACGATGTCCCCTCTAATATAGGGGCTCCGCAAACCGTTTTAGGTAAGGGGGCACACCTGCGAATTTTCGACACCTCCCACATTGGCCATCCCGGCCTTTTTAGGCTGGCCCGTAACTGTGCCCGCAGAGAGGGAATCGAGGTGCAAGAGGCGGTCCGTAAAGGGGGGGGAACCGATGCTAGAGAGATTGCTCTGGCTAAAGGGGGAATCCCTACAATCGTCTGCGGTGTGGGGGTACGCTACGCCCACAGCCACAACTCTTTAATCTCACTTTCTGACTACCGTAATCTTGTGAAGTTATTGTTTGCCGTGAGTCAAGATATGATGAATTTGGAATGATACTAAATTTATTTAAAAGTTATACATACACCATATATAGTGT
>LSQX01083725.1_pt1 | contig 12989 bp, 12 predicted proteins | sample 654561 | NCBI WGS metagenome assembly LSQX01 (sample SAMN04489861, study PRJNA283612) | anaerobic digester metagenome | isolation source: 4 biogas reactors fed with cattle manure at either 37C or 55C with and... | place: Denmark: Kongens Lyngby | collected 2014 | reverse complement strand
AACCGCATCTCCCGCCAGATGCTCCAGCAGTACGGCCGCGAGGCCACGCCGGAGGAGCTGGCCAAGGAGATGGACATGCCCGAGGACAAGATCCGCAAGGTCATGAAGATCGCCAAGGAGCCGATCTCCATGGAGACCCCGATCGGCGACGACGAGGACTCCCACCTGGGCGACTTCATCGAGGACACCAACGTCGAGTCCCCGGTGGACGCGACCACCAACACCAACCTCTCCGAGACCGTGCACGACGTGCTTGCCGGCCTCACCCCGAGGGAGGCGAAGGTGCTGCGCATGCGCTTCGGCATCGACATGAACACCGACCACACCCTCGAGGAGGTCGGCAAGCAGTTCGACGTCACCCGCGAGCGGATCCGCCAGATCGAAGCCAAGGCCCTGCGCAAGCTGCGCCATCCGAGCCGCTCGGAGCAGCTGCGGAGCTTCCTCGACATCGACTGACCCGTCGCGGCGAGGAGATCCGGGAAGGCGCGCCGATGGCGCGCCTTTTCCGTTGCGTGCCGCGGTGGCGGGCAGGCGGCACCCGCGACCGCGCGGCCGCCTCGACACGGCGCCGGCCGGCGGGCTAGCGTGCCCGGATGGACATCGGCTTCCACGGCGCCGCGGGCGGCGTCACCGGCTCCTGCCACCTGGTCCGCGTGGGCGGCCGTTCGCTGCTGCTCGACTGCGGCATGTTCCAGGGTCGGCACGAGGAGGAAGCCCGCAACCGCGACCCCTTCCCCTTCGACGCCGCCGCACTGGACGCCGTCGTGCTCAGCCACGCGCACATCGACCACAGCGGGCGCCTGCCGATCCTGGCCCGGCGCGGCTTCCGCGGCCCGATCTTCGCGACCCCGGCCACCATCGACCTCGCGCGCGTGCTGCTGCGCGACGCCGCCCACCTGCAGGAGGCCGACGCCGAGCGCGAGAACCGCCGGCGCCTGCGCGCGGGCAAGGGCCAGGTGAAGCCGCTGTTCACCGCACAGGACGCGGAGGACACGCTGCGCCTGTTCCGCCCGCTCGACTTCGACGCGCCCGCGGACATCCTGCCCGGGGTCCGCGCGACCCTGCTGCCGGCGGGCCACATCCTCGGCGCCGCCAGCGTGGTGCTCGACCTCGAAGAGGACGGCCGCCGCAGGCGCGTCGCCTTCAGCGGCGACATCGGCCAGGACGACAGCTGCATGCTGCCGGCCCCGCGGCCGCCCGACCGCGCCGACCTGGTCCTGCTCGAAAGCACGTATGGCGACCGCAACCACCGTGCCCGCGAGGACACCCGGCGCGAGATCGCCGAAGTGCTCGACAGCGCCTGGGAGGCCGGCGGCAACCTGCTGGTCCCCGCCTTCGCCATCGGCCGCACCCAGGAGCTGCTGACCCTGTTCGCCCAGCACTACGAGGAGTGGAGGCTCGACCGCTGGCTGCTGTTCGTCGACAGCCCGATGGCGATCCAGGCAACCGCCGCCCACCTCCGCCACCACGAGCTGTTCAACGACCAGGCACGGCCGCTGTTCGACGGCCGCGGCCTGCGCGAGCTGCTCCCGAACCTGCGCGAGACCGCCGGTACCGACGAGTCCATGCGCATCAACCAGGTGCGTCGCGGCGCGCTCATCATCGCCGGCAGCGGCATGTGCACCGGCGGCCGCATCCTGCACCACCTGCGCCACAACCTCTGGCGCCGCGAGTGCCGGGTCATGATCGTCGGCTACCAGGGCGAGGGCACGCTGGGGCGGCGGCTGGTGGACGGCGCCGACCGGGTCAGCATCCACGGCGAAGACATCCGGGTGGCGGCGGGCATCCACACCATCGGCGGCCTGTCCGCGCATGCCGGGCAGGACGAACTGGCGGCCTGGTACGGAGCGATCGAAGGCCGGCCGCCGGTGGCGCTGGTGCACGGCGAGGCGCGCGGACGCGATGGCCTGGCCGCCAGGCTGGCGGCGGAGTTCGGGGTCGACGCGGCCCGGCCCGGGGCGGGGACGCGGATCACGCTCTAGCCGGGCCCGGCTCCCTTTGCAACAGCTGAATCCTTCACGTCGGCTTCGCCCGCCCTTCGCGCGGCGCCGACGCGCCCGCGTGCACTGTTCCCGCACCAACCCCCACAACCCCACAGCGCTCCACAGGAGACTCCATGAACACTGCCAAGACCCTTCTTGCCGTCGCCTTTGCCACTGCGCTGGCCGCGTGCAGCAATACCGACCAGGCGGCCAACTCCGCCCAGGAGGCCGCGGAGTCGGCCACCGAGGCCCAGGAAGCGGCCCAGCACGCCAGCGCCACCGGCGACCAGGCGGCCACGGATTCCGCCTGGGCGGCCGCGGAAGCCGCCGATGCCGCGGCCGACGCGTCGGCGCACATCGCCGGCCAGGTCGACGGCAGCGGCGACATGACGCGCCGCGAGGACCTCGCCGATGCGGCCGAGAAGGCCGCGGACGCCGCCGAACAGGCGCAGGATGCCGCCGAGGAGGCCGCGGCCGCCGCCGACGCCGAGAACAATACCGACGGCATGTGATCCGTCCCCTGGACGAGCCCGGCGGGCGCTTCGCCCCGCCGGGATCGTGTCGCACGGCCGTGGCCGGCCCTCGTCGTCCGGTCGCGGCCGTGCGATTCCCTTGTCGGACACGGCACCTGCGCGGCCGGGGCTTTGCTAGCATCCCGGGACCGGGCCTATAGCTCAACGGTTAGAGCAGGGGACTCATCGACAAGGTGCCGCCGCGCAGGAATGCGCGGACGGGAACGGGATGAATTCAGGGAACCCTCAGCGGCGGCAGCCATGCCGGACGGTGGCAACCCTGAGCCAAGCCGGCGGTACACCGCCGGAAGGTGCAGAGACTACCTGGGGGCTGGAGTGCCCTTGATCACAGGCTCGAGCGTCCCGCACCCCACCCGCCGAGGCGGAGGGTGAAGAGATAGTCCGCGCCGCGGGGAAACCCGTGGACCACGCGAATCCCTTGGTTCCAGGTTCGAATCCTGGTGGGCCCACCACGATCCCTAGCGCCCAGGCGGCTGTCGTGCTGTCGGGCGAACCGGCGTCCCCGCCGGACGTCCCGCTCAGCCGGTCAGGACGCTGCGCAGCACGCGCTTGAACATCGCCCGGTCCAGGGTGGTGCCGAGCCCGGGGTTGCGGATGCTGCGCACGGCCAGTCCTTCGAAGAGGGCGGCGAGGAGGCCGCGGTCGCCGATCCCATCGAAGAGCCCGGCGCGCTTGCCGCGGCCGTCGATCCCGTATCCCGCGACGTGCGCACGGTCGCCGGCGGCCTGTGGCGCGCGGTCGCCTGGTCCGCGCTGGCCGGGCTCCCGGTGCTCTGCCTGTTCCTGGACGTGCAGTGGCTGTCCAATGCGGTGGGCGAGTGGTCCGCGGTCGAGTTCGCCCAGTTGGGCGTGCTGGCCTGCGTCGTGGCCGCGCACGCCGGGCTGGCCCGTCGCTCGCCCGCCGAACGCCCCTTCGCCGTGCTTGCGGCCGGCTTCTTCGCGTCGAAGAGGTCACCGAGCTCCTGGGGTACCTCGTGGTCCTCGCCGCAAGCGCGACCCACGCGCGCAGGCGGCTGCCGACGGCGACCGGCCGGCTCGCCTGATCCGCGCCGGCGCGGCCGCCCTGTCCGCGTCGGGAAGAGACCCTGTTGTGGTAAACATGGTGGTCTTTTTCCGGCCGCCAGGCCGCACGTGAACAGGAGTCCCATGACGCGTCCCTCTTCGCTCGACCGCGAGCAGCTGCTGGCCTGTGGCCGCGGCGAGATGTTCGGCGAGGGCAACGCCCGCCTGCCTGCGCCGCCGATGCTGATGCTCGACCGCATCACCCACATTTCCAGCGAAGGCGGTGCCTACGGCAAGGGCGTGATCGAAGCCGAGCTCGACATCACCCCCGACATGTGGTTCTTCGACTGCCACTTCCTCGGCGATCCGGTGATGCCGGGCTGCCTCGGCCTCGACGCGATGTTCCAGCTGGCCGGCTTCTACCTGCCCTGGCTGGGCGAGCCGGGCCGCGGCCGCGCGCTGGGCTGCGGCGAGCTGAAGTTCTCCGGCCAGGTCCTGCCGAGCGCGAAGTGCGTGCGCTACGGCATCGACATCCGCCGGGTGATGCGGGGCCGCGTGCCCCTGGTGATCGCCGACGGCCGGACCTACGTCGACGATCGCGAGATCTACCATGTCAGCAGCATGCGCGTGGGCCTTTTCAAGGACCTGGAGGACAACTGATGCGCCGCGTGGTCGTGACCGGCATGGGCATCGTGTCGTGCCTGGGGAACACCCTTGACGAGGTCTCCCGCGCGCTGCGCGAGGGTCGCAGCGGGATCGCCGCCGTCCCCGAGTACGCGGAGCTCGGGCTCCGCAGCCAGGTGGCCGGCGTCCCGCGCATCGACCTGGACGCGGAGATCGACCGCAAGCGCCGCCGCTTCATGGGCGATGCGGCGGCCTATGCCTGGGTGGCGATGCGCGACGCCATCGCGCAGGCGGGGCTGACGCTCGAGCAGGTGCGCAACCCGCGCGTGGGCGTGATCGCCGGTTCCGGCGGCGGGTCGGCCGAGTGGCAGGTGGCCACCGCCGACCTCCTGCGCGCGAAGGGCGTGCGCAAGGTCGGCCCCTACATGGTCCCGCGAACGATGTGCTCGACGGTGTCGGCCACGCTCGCGACCGCGTTCGGGATCCTCGGCCTGAGCTATTCGATCTCGGCCGCCTGCGCCACGTCGGCGCACTGCATCGGAGCCGCCGCGGACCTGATCCGCCACGGCACGCAGGACGTGGTGTTCGCGGGCGGCGGGGAGGAGGTGCACTGGGCGATGACGGCGATGTTCGACGCCATGGGCGCGCTGTCCTCGGGCTACAACGACACGCCCGCGGTCGCCTCGCGTCCCTACGACGCCGGCCGGGATGGTTTCGTCATCGCCGGTGGCGGCGGCATGCTGGTGCTCGAGGAGTACGGGCACGCCAAGGCCAGGGGTGCGACGATCCATGCCGAACTCGTTGGCTACGGCGTCACCTCCGACGGCGGCGACATGGTCGCCCCCAGCGGCGAGGGCGCGGTGCGCTGCATGAAGAACGCGCTCGCCACCGTGCATGCGCCGGTGGATTACCTCAACACCCACGGCACTTCGACGCCGCTGGGCGACATCGTCGAGCTCGAGGCCGTGCGCGAGGCCTTCGGCGATTCCATGCCGCCGCTGTCGTCCACCAAGGCGCTGACCGGGCATTCCCTGGGCGCCGCGAGCGTGCACGAAGCGATCTACAGCCTGCTGATGATGCGCGATGGCTTCATCGCGGGCTCGGCGCACATCGACGAACTGGATCCGCGCGCCGAAGGCTTCCCGATCGCGCGCGCGAGCCGTGATGCTCCGCTCGCCACGGTGATGTCCAACAGCTTCGGCTTCGGCGGCACCAACGCCAGCCTGGTGTTCGCGCGCGCGTGACCCTGCGGGCGTGCCGCGGTGCCGTCCGGCGCCGCGGCACGGCGCGTCCGGGACCCATCGTTCCACCGCGGGGCCCCGCGCGCAGCGCTTGCGACGGTAGATTGTCCAGAGGATTCACCTGGACCCCCGTCGCACCATGAGCAAGCTGTTTTCCCCCTTCGACCTGCGGGGCCTTCGCCTGCGCAACCGCATCGTCATGGCACCGATGACGCGCTCGCGCGTCCCGGGCACCGTCCCCGACGGGCTGACCGCCACCTATTACGCGCAGCGCGCGGGCGCGGGCCTGATCGTCAGCGAGGGCGCGCAGGTATCGGAGCAGGCGCGCGGCTACCTGTTCACCCCGGGCCTGCACAGCCGTGCCCAGGTGGAGGGATGGAAGGCCGTCACCTCGGCGGTGCATGGCCAGGGCGGCGCGATCTTCGCGCAGCTGTGGCACGTGGGGCGCGTCGCGCACTGCTCGGTGCAGCCGGGCGACCGGGCGCCGGTGGCACCGGTGGCGAAGCGCGCCGAGGGCGTGCAGGTGTTCGGATACCGCGAGGACGGCACGCCCGGGCAGATGCCCGCGAGCCGGCCGCGCGCGCTGGCCGCCGGCGAGCTGCCGCGCATCACGGCCGACTTCGCGGCCGCCGCGCGCAACGCCATCGAGGCCGGGTTCGACGGCGTCGAGATCCACGGTGCCAACGGCTACCTGTTCGAACAGTTCATCAACGGCGGCCTGAACACCCGCGACGACGCCTACGGCGGGAGCAGCGTCGCCAACCGCCTGCGCTTCGTGCTCGAGACCTACGATGCGGTCGCGGCCGCGATCGGCCCGGCGCGGACGGGCATCCGCCTGTCGCCCTTCAACCGCGTGTTCGACATGCCCGCCTTCGAGGGCGAGGCCGATACCTGGCTCGCGCTCGCGAGGGAACTTGCGGCGCGCGGACCGGCCTACGTGCACCTGAGCAACCGGGCGGCGATCCTCGCCGAACCCGCGGCCGGGGAAGGGTTCCTGCGCTCGCTGCGCGGAGCCTATGCGGGGCCGCTGGTGCTCGCGGGTGGCTATACCCGGGACAGCGCGGCCGCCGACCTCGGTTCCGGCCTCGCCGACCTGGTCGCGTTCGGGCGCCCCTTCATCGCCAACCCGGACCTGGTCGAGCGCCTGCGCCAGGGCTGGCCGCTGGCCGAGCCCGACCGGCGCAGCTTCTACGGCGGGAACGCCGCGGGCTACATCGATTATCCGGCCTACGACGAGGCGGCCGAGCCCGCCTGAGGGCGCCGGAAGGCGGCGGTGCGATGATGGCGCGGCAAGCGTCGCCGCGGACGGCGGCGTAGGAAGTGGCCGCGAACGCTTCGACCGGCTGCGCGCGGAGGGTGGCGACTTCGACGGCATCCGGGCCTGGGTGGCCCGACGATCGCGAGGAAGCGGATCCGGGATTCTGGCACTACCCCGGCGAAGCGGCCGGGCGGATGAAGCTGCCCGACCTCGACAGCGGCGGGTTCATCCCGCTGCCGCCCAGGCTCGGGCTCCCGCGGGAGCCCGAGCCGATGACCTGACCCGGCCCGCCGACCCGGGCGGCTTCCGTGCGGGCCTCAGGGCGCCGGGCGGAACGTCACCTTCGTCGACACCGCGACGTCGTTGGGAATGATCGAGAGATCGCCCCAGTCGCCCGCGCCGACGCCGAAATCCAGGCGCTTCACGGTGGCGCGTCCGGCGAGCACCGGCCGGTCGCCCGGCGTCCAGGTGAAGGTGAGCGTGACCGGTCTGCTCACGCCGCGCAGCTCCAGCGTGCCATCGGCGGCATAGCGGCCGTCGCCCAGGCTGCGGAAGCCGGCCGCGGTGTAGCGCGCCTCGGCGAACTTCGCGACGTTGAAGAAGTCCGCGGTCTTGAGGGTCGTGTCGCGGTCGCCGTTCTTCGTGTCCGCGGTCGCGAGCGGGATCACGACGTCGAGCCGTGCGTCCTGCGGTGCGGCGGGGTCGAAGCTCAGCGTGGTGCGGAAGTCGGGGAAGAGGCCGACGAAAGTCTCGCCCTGGTATTCGCTGGCAAAGCTCAGTGCGCCCGACGCCTGCACGTAGTCGGCGGCGAAGGCGGGCGCGGCGGCGAAGGCGGCCGCGAGCGCGATGGGAAGGAGGCGGATGGGGGTCTTCATGTCAGTGCTCCGTGGTCTGGTCGTCGCGACCCGCGCGGCGCAGCGCCGGAAGCATGCGCCGCAGCGTGTCGTCGCCGTGGAAAAGGTGGTGGTGGAAGGCCGCGCCGGCATGCATCAGCACCAGCAGCAGCAGCAGCCAGAAGCCGTATTCGTGGACCTGGATGGCCAGGTCGGCGAGGCCCTCGCTGCGGCCGGCGATCGCCGGCAGGTTGAACTGCTTGAACCACTGCAGCGGATAGCCCGACGCCGAGTTGAACACCCAGCCGCTGATCGGGATCGCGAACAGCAGCAGGTAGAGCGCCGCGTGGGTGGCGCTGGCGACGCGCGCCTGCCAGGACGGCGTCCCGGGCACCGGCCGCGGTGCCCCGGCGTAGAGCCTCCACGCCACGCGCACGGCGACCAGCGCCAGCAGGGTCAGTCCCAGCGACTTGTGCAGCGCGTAGGCATTGACCTTGGCCGGCGTCGGCGGCATGTCGACCATGGTCAGGCCGAGCCAGGCCAGCCAGCCGATCAGGACGACGATGGCCCAGTGGAGCAGCTGGCTGACCGCGCCCCAGCGCTCGGACGAATTGCGGATCTGCATGGCGAAGCTCCGTCAGGGAAAGCGTGGCAGGTCGAAGACCAGGATCTCGGCGCCCTCGCCGCGCTCGATGTCCACCCGCGGCTCGTTGGCGTACAGCAGGGCATCCCCGGCCGACAGCGCGTGGCCGTCGACCACCGCGCTGCCGCGGGCCATGTGCACGTAGGCAAGGCGGCCGGGCGCGAGTTCCAGCGCGGCGCGCTCGTCGCCGTCGAACAGGCCGGCGTACATGCGCGCGTCCTGCTGGATGCGGACGGAGCCGTCGCCGCCGTCGGGGCTGGCCACCAGCCGCAGGCGGCCACGCTTCCCGGCGTCGGGATAGGCCTTCTGCTCGTAGCCGGGTGCGATGCCCATGGTGTCGGGGATGATCCAGATCTGGAGGAAGTGCGTGGTCCGCGCGCTCTCGTGGTTGTACTCGGAATGGGTCACGCCGGTGCCCGCGCTCATCCGCTGGACTTCGCCGGGGACGATGCTGGCCGAGTTGCCCATCGAATCCCGGTGGGCGAGGCTGCCGTCCAGGACGTAGCTGATGATCTCCATGTCCTGGTGGCTGTGCGTGCCGAAGCCCTTTCCGGCCTGCACCCGGTCCTCGTTGATGACGCGCAGCGGGCCCCAGTGCACGTGCCGCGGGTCCCGGTAGTCCGCGAAGGAGAAGCTGTGCCAGGACTCGAGCCAGCCATGGTCGGCATGGCCGCGCTCGGCGGCGGGTCGCAGTGTGATCATGATGTGCTCCATACCGTAGTGGACACGGGCAGGTGCCGCGATGGAGCGAGTCTGGTTCGTTTCCCTAATGCAATCAATAAGCAATGCAATGCTTTATTGTTCCACAAGCAGAACAACATACGGCGACACTGTTGGCGGACGGAAGCGGCCTGTTGTTCTGAAAATGCGATCATTAGTTCCAAAAATAACTGATGACATGCATATCCAGAACGATATGCTGTGCGTCGCGGGCCGGTTCCCTCACGCCGCCCCGACCCGTCACCGCGACACTACACACCTCAACGCATCCCGGAGCATCCCATGAACATCAACCGCCTGTCCCGCGGCGTCCTGGCCGCCGTCCTCCTCGCAGCATCCGCCGGCGCGCTGGCCGCGCCCGTCACCTATGCCATCGACCCCGCGCACACCGACGTGCTGGCGCAGTGGAACCATTTCGGCTTCTCCAATCCGAGCGCGCACTTCGGGCAGGCCGAGGGCACGATCACCTACGACCCCGACAACGTCGCCGCCTCGCGCGTCGAAGTCGTCCTGCCCCTGGCGGGCCTCAGCTCGCACGTGGCGGCGTTCGACGACCACCTGCGCAGCGCCGACTTCTTCGACGCGGAGAAGTTCCCGCAGGCCACCTTCAGGAGCACGGCGGTCGAAGCGGCCGGCGAGGGCAAGCTGAGGATCACCGGTGACCTGACCATCAAGGACATCACCCGGCAGGTCGTCCTCGACACCACCATCAACAAGGTCGGCGAGAGCGCCATGACCGGCCAGCCGACGGCGGGCTTCGACGCCGTGGCGACCATCAAGCGCAGCGACTTCGGGCTCGGCATGTTCGCGCCGGCCGTGAGCGACGAGGTGAAGCTGCGCATCACCACCGAAGCCGCGGTGCCCAAGCAGGGCGAGTAACCGGCACCGCGACCGCGCTCCGGCGCGGCTCCCGGCGCGACCCCCAGGCCAGCGGCCGCCGCACCCCGGGTGCGGCGGCCGTTCCGCTTGCGCGCGATCACCCGGCCGGCGGGTCGAACTCCAGCGGCTTGCGCGCGACCGCGCGCAGGGCCAGGTCCACCGCGGCGAGCCCGTCGCGCCTGAGGTCGATCGTCGCAGGATCCAGCAGGTGCATGCGCAGCGCGCCGGAAATGACGAAGTGCAGGGTCCGTGCGCAGGTGTCGGGGGAGATCCCGTCGCGCAGCTGCCCGAGCGCCGCCGCGCGCGAGAAGGCCGCGGAGATCCGCGACTGGGTCTGGCGCATCCCGGACTGGCGCAGCGCGCTGATCGCGTCGCCCGAGGCCGGGACCTCGCATCGCAGTTCGATCACCTCGAGCGCGTTCCGCAGCCGCGGCTGCTCGCTGAGGTCGAAGAACGACTGCCGGAGGAGTGCGCGGAGGTCGCGCAGCGGGGTCGTGCCTTCCGGGCGCGAAGCGCGCTCGAGGCCGTGGAAGAACGGCAGGCTGACGCGATTGATGACCGCTTCCAGCACCTCGTCCTTGTTGGCGAAGTGCCAGTAGACCGCGCCGCGCGTGACGCCGGCGCGGGCGGCGATCGCCTCGAGGCCCGTGCGGGCGAAGCCGTGTTCCATGAAGCAGTCCTCGGCCGCGTCGAGGATGTCCTCGCGCGTCTCCAGGGCCTCCTTCCTCGTCCTTCGCGCCATCCTCACCCACCCCTGCGTAGTAGCGGCCAAGCGGCCTTTGACAAACATACATCCATGTATGTATCTTACGCAACCAGACGCTGCACGCCCAGAGCCGACCCTGTTCCCGGCCCTGGGCGTGTCCTTTTTCCAGACAGACCAAGGCCGCTTCAATGACCCCGACCTTCGCCCGCCGCGCACTCCCGCTGCTCGCAGCGCTCACGCTCGCCCTCGCCGCCTGCGGCGGCAACGGGGAACAGCAGGCGCCGCCCAGGCCCGCGGTGACCGTGGCGGTACTGCAGTCGCAGCCGGTCGCGCTCAGCCGCGAGCTGCCCGGCCGCACCAGCGCCTGGCTGGTGGCCGAGGTCCGCCCGCAGGTCAACGGCCTGGTGGCCAAGCGCCTGTTCACCGAAGGCGAGATCGTCGAGGCGGGCCAGCCGCTCTACCAGGTCGATGACGCCAGCTACCGCGCGGCCGCCAACAGCGCACGCGCGCAGCTCAAGCGCGCCGAGGCCACGCTCGCGGCGGCGCGCCTGACCGCGAAGCGCACCGGCGAGCTGGTCGCGGTCAGCGCGGTCAGCAAGCAGGACCACGACAACGCCATCGCCGCGCTGGGCCAGGCCGAAGCCGACGTCGGCGCCGCCCGCGCCGCGCTGGACGCGGCCAACGTGACCCTGGGCCGGGCGCGCATCACCTCGCCGATCAGCGGCCGCATCGGCCGCTCCAGCGTGACCCAGGGCGCGCTGGTGACCGCCAACCAGCCCCAGCCGCTGGCCACGGTGCAGCAGCTCGACCCGATCTACGTCGACCTGACCCAGTCCAGCACCGAGCTGCTGGAGCTGCGCCGCGCGCTGGCCGAAGGCCGGCTGCAGCGCAGCGACGAAGCCATGCCGGTGACGATCCTGCTGGAGGACGGCAGCGAGTTCGCGCACGCCGGCACGCTGAAGTTCTCCGAGGTGGCGGTGGATCCGAGCACCGGCAGCTACGCCCTGCGCGTCGAGGTCCCCAACCCGGACCACGTGCTCATGCCGGGGATGTACGTCCGCGCCGTGCTGCGCTCGGGCGTGCGCCAGGACGCGGTGCTGGTCCCGCAGCAGGGCATCGCCCGCGACCCCAAGGGCAACACTTCGGCGATGGTGGTCAACGCCCAGGGCGTCGTCGAACAGCGCCCGGTGGTCGTCAGCCAGACCGTCGGCGACCAGTGGCTGGTGGAGTCCGGCCTTGCCGCGGGCGACCGCGTGGTGGTCGAAGGCCTGCAGAAGATCGCGCCGGGCGCCGAGGTGGAAGTGACGGAGGAGGTGCGCGCCGAGGCCCCGCCGGCGGCCGCGCCCGCGCCGCGGCCGGCCGCCGCCGATGCCGCTGATGCAGCCGACCCTGCGGACGCCGCGAACGCTGCGGACGCCGCCACCCCGGCCGACCAGGAGTAAGCCCCGATGGCACGCTTCTTCATCGACCGGCCCATCTTCGCGTGGGTCATCGCGATCATCATCATGCTTGCCGGCGCGCTGTCGATCACCAGCCTGCCGGTGTCGATGTACCCGACCGTGGCTCCGCCCGCGGTCGAGATCCGCGCCATGTACCCGGGCGCCTCGGCGCAGGTGCTGGAGGACTCGGTCACGCAGGTCATCGAGCAGAACATGAAGGGCCTCGACGGCCTGATGTACTTCTCCGCGCAGTCGTCGTCGAACGGCTTCGCCACGATCACCCTGACCTTCGAGAGCGGGACCGACCCCGACATCGCCCAGGTGCAGGTGCAGAACAAGCTGCAGCTGGCGATGCCGCTGCTGCCGCAGGAAGTCCAGCGCCAGGGCGTCAACGTGGCCAAGTCGATGACCAGCTTCCTGCAGGTCGTCGGCTTCGTGTCCGAGGACGGCAGCATGGACGAGATCGACATCGCCGACTACGTCAGCGCGAACATCGTCGATCCGCTGAGCCGCGTGCCGGGCGTGGGCAACATCCAGGTCTTCGGCGGCAAGTACGCGATGCGGATCTGGCTGGACCCCAACAAGCTGCACGCCTACCGGCTGTCGATCCCCGAGGTCACCGCCGCGGTGCGCGCGCAGAACGCGCAGGTCGCGGTCGGCGTGCTCGGCGGCGCGCCGGCGATCGACGGCCAGCAGATCAACGCCACCATCAACGCCCAGGACCGGCTGCAGACGCCGGAGCAGTTCCGCGAGATCATCGTGCGCAGCGAGCCGGACGGCTCGGTGCTGAAGCTCGGCGACGTCGCGCGGATCGAGATGGGCACCGAGACCTACGAGTTCAAGTCGCGCTACAACGGCCAGCCGGCCACCGGCGTCGCGATCTCGATGTCCACCGGCGCCAACGCGCTCGATACCGCCGCCGGCGTCAGCGCGGCCATGGAGCAGCTCGAGCCCTACTTCCCGCCGGGCCTGGTGGCGGTGACCCCCTTCGACACCACGCCGTTCGTGAAGGTGTCGATCAAGGGCGTGGTCGTGACCCTGCTTGAGGCCATCGCCCTCGTGTTCCTGGTGATGTACCTGTTCCTGCAGAACTTCCGCGCCACGATCATCCCCACGATCGCGGTGCCGGT
>LSQX01066503.1_pt3 | contig 12989 bp, 9 predicted proteins | sample 654561 | NCBI WGS metagenome assembly LSQX01 (sample SAMN04489861, study PRJNA283612) | anaerobic digester metagenome | isolation source: 4 biogas reactors fed with cattle manure at either 37C or 55C with and... | place: Denmark: Kongens Lyngby | collected 2014 | reverse complement strand
CAGCATCCAGGTCTATGTTGTCAACGCCTATCCCATGCTTCACTATAACTCTTAACCTTGGCGCGGAATTGATTACTTTACCTGTAACGGGCTCCAATCCGGTAATAATTGCGACAACATCATCCAGCTGTCCAAGCAAGTCGTTTTCACCGGTTACGGGCTGCTTAACCCTTATAATCTCAAGCCCGTAGTCCTGTAGGATTTCTTCCGCCCTCTTGCTATACTTTGCAAAAGATGCATTGGTCACCAAAACTTTATCCAATGGTATCGCCTGCCTTCACACTAAGTTTTAGGTTTGCACATATGTTAATTCCTAACGCCGCCTGTCAAAGCTTCTCTAAAAAAGCATAAGAAGCGAAATGCCTGCAACCACTATAACTGTGCCAATAAAGGTGCGTATTGTAAGCAGTTCTTTCTTGCCGCATATAATTAAGCTCCACAACATGGTAAACAACGATTCTGATGCCCCTATGGAATTTGAATAGGAAACCGGTATATACTTTAGCGCCATAAAAACACTATAAAGCGCCACGCTTGAGAATAATCCGGATAAAAAATAATCTCTGTTCATATGCTTCGTTGCATACACTAATTCCTTCGCTTTTCCTTTCATAACCTGAAACACGGCAACTGATACCAGTGAAACTACTGAGCCTATGAATACACCTACAATAGAGCTGGGAATACAACCGACACCCAGTTTCCTGAAAACATTACCAATCCCTAGGAAAAATCCCGACATCAGCGCCAGCAAAATCCCTTTCTTCGGAACAGAGATGATACTGCCCGCCACATCCAAATATGAGCTGTTACCTTTATAGCTTTGGCGCAGAGTCTCAAAGGACAAAAATGTCACACCAAAAATCACAACAAGAGCACCTATCCAGGCATTAGTGCTTAGAACTTCTCCGAGTATCAGAACTCCTCCGAGGATTGCAAACACGGGTGAAATTACTTTAAATGCACCTGACCTTGACACTCCAATGTATGGAATGGCAGCAAAAAAAACTCCTCTGGCCAAAAAACTATTCAAGAGCCCTGCAATACCAAAGAACATAATACCCTTAAGATTTATTTCTATACTATTTACAAACGACAGATACACAATTATCACCAGGGCATTAATAATAGTATTGATTAAAACGGTAATGTACAGGCCGGTAAATCTATCAATATCCCCATGCTCCATGGCCTTTGAAGTGAATACATTGCTCAAGCCATAGCTTATACTAAAGAATAAAGCGAGTAATTGCCCCACATTGCAGACCTCCATCTAAGAAGCCTTGAATACTCGAGGCTTAGAGTGTGTTTCATTTATCGTCGTACAAACCTGCCCCAGCCGGAATCTCCAACGACCGTTCCATTTTGAGCGACTATCTTGCCTCTTATCATAGTAGTCTCCGGGTAACCCTTTACTTTTAAACCTTCGTATAAAATATAGTCACTGTACTGTGAAATATCCGACGACTTCAATACGTATTCCCTGTCCAAATCTACGATAACCAAATCAGCATCAAAACCTACGTTAATATCTCCCTTTTGAGGATAAAGGCCGTATAGAATTGCCGGGTTCAGGCTAAGGGTCTTTGCGATATCGGTAAGGGGCATATGCCTTTTATGATAACCCTCGCTTAACATTATTGGAAACAGGAACGGCGTCCCCGGGGCACCGGCTGCCGGGCTCCAGATATCACCCATTTTGGCCGCCGATTTACGCGGTACATGGTCCGAGCCAACTGTATTAATATCTCCCGCCATAACCGCTTCCCATAATCTCTCGTTATCCCTCTTGGTTCTTAAAGGAGGCCTTAGCTTATATATTTTGGATGTTACATCCTGTTCATTCAAAACCATATAGGGATGGCAAACTTCAATGAAAACCTTATCATAGCTTCTCCTGAATTCTATTGCTTCGTTCAATGCCGCCTCTGAAGTAATATGAAGTATATTAACTCTGCAGCCCGCAGCCTTTGCCAGGGTCAGCGCCCTTCTAACCCCCTCAACCTCTGCAATAACAGGCCTTGAAAGGGCCCAGGCTTCAAGGTCCGACCTCCCTTCGTCCATCAGCCGTTTTTTAGCCCTGTGGACTATTTCAATATCTTCGGCATGGACTATCGCAACCGCCTTGGGGTACTTGGAGAGCTTTTCAAAGCTCTCCAATATATAACCATCGGAAATGGTGTCAAACTGAATCGGGTTCCCGCCAAAGTTTGTGGTCTTGGCGTCTTCTCCGCGATAGGTCAGGTAATGCTTGAACGAGGTTACGCCAAATTCGTTTATATATTTTGGTATAGAATTTAAGTGTTCTTCGGTTATCAAGACAATGTGGAATGAAAAATCTATATATGATTTTTCCTCTCCTATAGACTTTACATATCTATATATTTCATCATAGGGAGAGTTGTCTCTTAAGAAAAACAATACTGTCGTAACCCCGCCGATTGCTGCAGAACTTGTTTCTGTAATAAAATCCTGTTCCCCTGCACCTATACCCAAATGGGAATGGGTTTCTATTATTCCCGAAAAAATGTATTTGCCCGTCGCATCTATCACATGTGTACCTTGGAGTTTAGTATCAGGGCTGGTTATGGCTTCAATTTTCCCATTCCTTATTCCGATATTTCCGCGTTGGATAACTCGGCCCGGGTATACAATATTACCGTCTAGTATTATTGAATCAAACACGCAAAATACTTCCTTTCCAAGGGAGGTTTTATCATTCAAACGAGATAACCTGTCTCCCAATATTTTTGCCTTTAATTAGGTCATCTAAGGCACAGTTTATTTCCTCAAGTCTATATTTTTTTGAAACAACAGGTTTTAAACGGCCATCGGTAATCAGCTTAATTACTTCACGAACATCACTTCTGCATGAAGCCCGTGAACCATACATGGACAGTTCCTTGAGCACAAAGGTATAAATCGGAATATCTATCGGGTTTGGCCTATAGCCATTAAGTATTATTTTGCCTGATTTCCCTAAAAGCTCCAAGTCACTGTTTATAGTTTCCGAGGTGGAGACGGTTTCCAGGACTATGGATATGTCTTTACCCTTTGTCATCCTTAAAATACTCTCTTTATATCTCGCCGGGTTTTTATCAAATAAAACTACATTCTCGAATCCCAGTTGGCGTGCAAAGTTCAGCTTTTCTTCGCTTATATCAACGCCTACCACATTTGCGCCCATAGCCCTGGCTATTTGCATGCCATGAATCCCCAGGCCACCCAGGCCCATAACTAGAACATTGTCAGCCTCGCTAACATGTACCTTCGATAAAGCATGATACGTTGTAGAAATAGCATCCGGGATTATACATGCATCTTCAAAGCTGAGTTCATCCGGTATGGGGATAAAATTCTGTGCCGGTATTGCTATATACTCTGTAAACCCACCATCCAGCTCAAAGCCCAGCCGTCCTTTAATATTGCTGCAGAGAGTCTCCCTGTTAGTTTTACAGTATATACAATGACCGCAACTTAAATAAAAGTGGGCAATACCTCTGTCTCCTATTTTCAGGTCCTTTACTCCATGACCAAGTTCGACGACCTCACCGGCGGGTTCATGTCCCATGATTAACGGTAGTTCTTTTACCTTCTTGTGTCCACTCCATATTTTTATATCTGTACCGCACATTCCACATGCCTTTACTTTTATCAGGACCTCGTCGTTTTTAATCTTTGGTATAGGCACATCCTCCACTGAAAGAGGTTCCGAAAAATTTCTTAATACCGCTGCCTTCATATACATCCTCCCATGAGTGTCCGAAGTATAAGCATACTTATACACAGTCGTTTAAACAGCTTCTTATCTTTATCCTATACTTCCGTTTTCACGGAGCAATTTCATCAAAGATCGCTTTAAGTTCCATTTTGCTGTCAACCACCGGAAGCGTGACCATTAGCAGTATCCTGGCCTTAACGGAGGTAAGGTCGCCACCGTTTATAACACCGCATTGACGCAGGTCCCAGGGACCGCAGCCGCCACTGGCCCTGGACACAGAGGTCCCCATGGGCGAACGGGGAGTCTGGACAAATACAATATCTTGGCCTTGGGCCCTTCTTATACTATCCATTATTTCAGGGGTAACCCCTCCGCCCCCTGGCAGACTTTCGATTACAATCCCCTTATAACCTTCGGATATCATCAGGTCAAGTATTTTCGAAGTTGAACCCAGACTAACCTTCAGGATTTCTACATTTGTTTCCAATCTTTCAACCGGTGCAAACACCTTTCTGAGAATTGGATCCCGGTAAAATATCACCCTGTTATTCGATACCAGGCCCAAAGGGCCAACATTAAGGGACACAAAGGTATTCAAACTGGTTTTATGGATTTTGGAAACATCCCTTGCGGCATGTATCTCACCGCCCATGCAAACAAGTACGCCCTTTCCTCTCGACTTTGGGTCCGCAGCAACCAGTACCGAGTTTCGTACATTTCTTGCCCCGTCCCAGTCCCTTTCAGAGGCGTTTAGCATTGCGCCGGTGAAAACCAGGGGTTTGTCAACATCCCATATTAAATCAGCCAGGTAGGAGGTCTCCTCCATCGTTGCCGTACCCTGCGTAACAACGGCTCCGGCATAGTCTTCATCAGCCAGCCTCGTCCTTATCATATTTACCAGTTCCAGTATCTGATTGGGTTTCAAGGCAAAGCTAAGCACGTTACAGAACTGTACCGTCTCAATATTCGCAACACCTTCCGCACCGCCAAGGGAAGAGCCCAGTTCCTGGGCGGATATGGCCGGTGAATAGCCCTTTTCCCCGTCATACTTCGATGAGATTGTGCCTCCCGTAGAAACAATAAGTATTTTTTTCTTTTTCATGGCCTACTCCTCGTTGCAATATACTACTGCTCTCATTACATTATCCAGCCTTTTATCCATAACTTCAAAGGCCCTTGCTACCTCGCTCAACGGGAACCGGTGGGTAATAAGGGGTTCAATCTTCACTTTTTTCTGTTCCAATAACTCCACTGCCTTTGGATAGAACCCGTATCCGCCCTTTGAACCAACCATTGAAATCTCTTTACTGTAGAAGTCTTTTTGCGGCAGTCCGTCAATGTTATTGAATGAGGTTCCGAACTGAACAACTGTTCCGCCTTTTTTGACCATCCTTACTGCTGACAATAAAGCCGGTACTGTACCGGAGGATTCAATACAAATGTCAAAGCCAACGTTGCCTTTCCTATCAAGCACGTTCTTTTCCCAGTCAGGGTCCTGCCGGTTGTTCCATGTAAAGTCCGCCCCCAGGTCTTTTGCTATTTGCAGCCTGGAGTCCCTTGTTCCAACCATTCCTACATCCTTTGCACCGGCCAGCTTGCAAAGCTGCTGCATAATCAATCCACCGTATCCTGGCCCGATTAACAGTACACTGTCTCCGATCTTCAGCCCGGAACGGTGCAGCGCCCTTAGTGCAGTGGCTACCCCAACTACTCCTTGAGCCTCTATCGGATTTACTTCCTCGCTGATTTTAAGCAGTACATTCTCAGGTACAATAATATACTCCGCCAGGGAACCGTCTATGGTTCTACCCAGCATGTTTGGCTTTTCGCAGTATGAAGGCTTCCCGTTGTAACACCAGTAACACCTGCCGCAGCCCCAGCTTGCCTGGGATGCAACATGGTCACCAACCTTAACCTTGCTTACCTCATCTCCTACCTCGACCACAGTACCATCGTACTCATGGCCCAGTATTACATTTTCCTTAGCCTTGTATATACCACGGTATACAGACACATCCGTTCCACAGATTCCAACGCATCCAACTTTAACGAGGACTTCGTTGGGTTTTAGTTTGGGAAGTTTGATATCGACGATATCAAGCTTCCCTGCTCCTCTCAGAACACTTGCTTTCATATTAGACACCTCTTCTAGCATTCTAATGCTCCAGTGTTTTTACTTAGTTTTGTACCGACTAAATATCCTACTAAAATTAAGGCCAGGCCCACTATATCGGTTTTCATACCCGGAACAATCATTGCTACACCGCCTACCAGCAGCAACGCCCTTCCTACCATATGCAGAGGTTTCTTGAACCAGCCCTCGGTAGATACCGCAATGGCATAGGCCCCTACCAGCGAAGTTATTACTACAAGTATTACCTCCAATAGTTCTCCTTTGAGGAATATAGCCGGAGAATATACCATAATAAACGGGATTATGAATCCCACTATTGCCATTCTAAATGCAAGATAGCCTACTGTAACCGGGTTTGCTTTTGCTATTGCCCCAGCCGGGTATGCCACCAATGCCACCGGAGGGGTAATACCGCTAAGACAAGCGAAGTAGAAAATAAACATATGGGCTGACAGCTGGCTTATGCCCAGTTGTGCTAATGCAGGCGCCATAATGGCTGCACTAACTAGGTAACATGCAGTGGTTGGAAGCCCCATACTCATAATTACTATTATTACAGCCGTCAGAATAAGGGCTAGGAACAAATTGGAACCGGCCAGCGAAATTATCAGGCTTGATAGCTTAAGACCGACTCCAGTTAGAGAGACCAACGCCATAATGATTCCTGCACATGCACACGCTGCAATTACTTCAAGAGAGCCATTCATACCTTCCTCTAAGGCACTAAAAATGCTCTTAAGGCTCATCCTCGTTGATTTTCTAAAATAAGAAACCACAACGCAAGCAATAATGGATAAAAATGCTGCCCTTATTGGGGTGGAACCCTGTATTAAAAGGGCATACAAAAGTATCACAAGCGGAAGTACCAAGTGGCCTTTGCTGCCTATTACTTCTTTAAGCTTTGGCAGCTCCGATGCCGGCAAACCTGACAGTCCGTCTTTACCCGCTCTTAAGTCTATTACAAAAAATGTCGTCATAAAATACAATACCGCCGGTAGTATAGCCGCAATCATAACCTCTGTATAGGGCATGCCAATCATCTCGGCCATCAAAAAGGCCCCGGCTCCCATTACCGGCGGCATTATCTGTCCACCGGTAGATGCCACTGCCTCGACTGCAGCTGCATATTCCTTCTTAAAACCCGATTTCTTCATTAATGGAATAGTCATAGAACCGGTTGTTACTACATTGGCTATACCACTTCCGGATATGGTACCAAAGAGCGCGCTTGATATTACCGCAACCTTTGCCGGGCCACCCTTTGCCCTACCGGCAATAGCATAGGAAAAATCGTTATACAATTCCCCGGCACCGGAGCTTCTCAAGAAAGCTCCAAAGAGAATAAACAGCACCACATAGGTGGATGATACACCGGTTGTCATCCCGTATATTCCATCAATATTAAAAACATAGCTGATTATCCTTGTTAAAGAGTAATCCCTTCCCATAAACATGCCTGGAAAATAACTTCCAAACTTTGCGTATATCATAAATGCAATTGTTACAATTACCAGGGGCCATCCCAAAACCCTTTTCGTGACCAGGAGAACCAAAATTATTGCGATTGCTCCAAAAACTATATCACCCTGGGTCGGATTAATGCCGGCCCTCAAAACGAAACTATGGTCCTGCAATAATACGTATATTGACACCGCTAAACCGGCCAAAACCATTATAATGTCCACAACTGATATCTTCTCACTTTTGTTGAAGCCGGGGTACAGCAATGGTATCATTACAAACCCAAACATAACGTGCAAGTTCCTTAATAGGATTACCGAGGTTGCAGCAATGCCCAGTGCATACATATGCCAGAGGGAGCCTGCTATAGCGATTATCGATACCAATAGCGCTGCTCTGCCGGTTAAAGACCTTTTTTGCTTTTCGTATTCATCTAGAAGTTCTTGTATCTTAATATCTTCTTGATTTTCAGCCATATAGATCTGCTCCTCTCAACAGATTTGCCCATGGGTTCAGCATTCGGCTGAACCCATGGAATATCCATATTTCGTATTGAATACAAATTCCAATTAGTTTTTGGGAGGAGGAGGCAGTTGCGGAAGCTCGACACCTTTTTCCTCATAGTACCTCTTAGCGCCCGGATGTAGCGGTAGATTCATATACTTAACGTTTTCTAAATCCGTCTGTTTAAAGCTGATATGTGCATTATGAATAGCTTCTACATTTTCCCATGTTAGTTTAGTAAGCTCGTAGACGAAGTCTTCCGGAAGGTCAGGAGAAATAGCAAGGAAGTTCCATCCACGAAGAGCTTTATAATCTTCTGTCATATTCTTGTAAGTTCCACTAGCAAGGGTACCCACGTTATAATAGGGGTACTTCTCTAACCATTTTTCAAAGTCATCATCGGTTAATCCAAAGAACTTGAGGTCATGGGATAACTCCAGTTCCTGGATAAACGAAGCTGGATGACCTGCTAAATAGAATACGGCATCAACCAATCCGTCTGCTATCATACCCCCGACATCAGACCAACTCGCGTTTACTATTTCCTTTGGCTTTATGCCAAAAAACTCTACTATATCTCTTCCGGTAAAGTCACTGCCGCCGCCTGCATACCCAAAGGATACGATCTTACCGTTCAAATCCTGTATTGAATTAATATCATTACGGTTTGCCGTAGTAAAGAACACACCCTCATAGGAATATGCGGGAATAAATGAATTTACATTTTGATATTTTGTACCATCTGCCCATCCAATCCCATGGTAGCCCGGATATGTCTGAAATGTTGAGGTTATACCAAATTCATTATCCCCGTTGTGAATAGTCTGCATATTCTGGGATGACCCGCCGGGTTCCACAGTGATATTCAGGCCGTCTACGTGCTTCATTATCATATCTGCCCAAGCCGCAGTATAGGTTACAAACAAGCTGCCTGAGGAAGCACTTCCTATAGCCATTACTCTTTTAGGAATCTCGATCTGGGCCTTACCTCCCTGGCTTTCTTCTCCCGGTGTCTTTTCTGCCGGCTTTTGCGTGCAACCTACTCCCAAAGCCATGGCCAAAATCAGGATACAGGTTACCAATAGAACTCCGCTTCTTTTCATCTTGCTCATTTAATAATTCCCCCTTCCAATTTTTAGGACTGTTATCGTGCCAATTACATACCTGCCATTTCTATGGAGATACTATGCCTGTTTTACATTACCGTTTGTTTCAGCCTAATGGATGGATATCTTGCCGGAATTCTATTTTGTATAATCACAATTAATCTGCAAGTCTTGTTACCTGGTTCCGTTCAAGTGCTTATTAAGGAGGAAGTGAATTACACTTCCTCCTAATAGATTATCCGAGCAGTTCATCACAATAGGGATATTTTGTTAATATTTCGTTGCCCGTTTCGGTTACGAGAATGGTGTCCTCCAACCGCACTCCGCCTCCGCCTGGAACATTGGGTACCAATATAGCCGGTTCACAGGAGAAACACATTCCAGGCTGGAATTCGAATACCTCTTCACCGGCGGCCGCTATTTCTCCTATAAGTGGCGCGCAAAGGCCCGAAACGTTTATGGAGTGTCCTAATACACCATGGAAGCCCCACTCTTCAAAGCCGTGCTTCTTGATAACATTTCGAGCGGCAATATTCAATTCTTCGTTGGTAACCCCCGGTTTAAGCATTTCATGCACGACCATCATTTCTTCGTAAACCGCATTATAAATACGCTTTTGCATATCGTTGGGCTTGCCGTGTACCACCGTCCTCGTAAAGTCCGAGAAGTACCCGTTGAAGCAGCCGCCAAGGTCCATGAACACCAAGTCGCCGTGTCTTATTGTTCTGTCCGAAGCGAAACGATGAAGTGGAGCAGTCTCTTCTCCCGAGGTTACTATAAGGTTGCACTGGGGCACTTCCATACCGAACGAATAGAATACTTTCATAACTTCTCCCAGTATTTCGCAGTTTCTTGCACCGGTCCTTATATGGTCTATTGCTGTCTGCATTCCTATTTCGGCTATTTTCGAAGACAGTTTCATAAGTTTTATCTCTTCGGGGTTCAGAATCGCTTTAGCTTCTATAACACATGCATCACCGTCAACAACCTCGCAATCCGGAAGGGCTGCTTTCAGCTTCTCGAGCATTACAAATGTACCTGCGTCTACACCTATTCTTCCCTTTGTAAAGCCTTTTTCTTTCAGAGTTTGTACGAACTGTTTTATCATGGTATCAACAATACCGGGTTCTTCCATTGTTCCGCAGGGCTTAATATCATCCGGATCCATCCATGTCATTGTAGCACGGCAACGTGGCGCATCTCCACTGGTTACGTAAAGAGTTGGACTGCTGGTCTGTGTCATCATTGAAGCATTTCTGGAAAGGAAAGATATTGGCCACCACAAGGGCCTCATGTTGGTCATGTACCTGATGTTTTCCGCCCTGAAAGTTATCAGTGCATCCAGGTTATGCTTCACCATTGTTTCCCTCAAGCGCTGGACACGCATCTCGCGCATTTTGGGAAAGTCTACCCTATCTACCCAATCTACTGCATAATACATGTTCCATCTCCTCCTGATTAGTAATTATTAAACTGCTCTTAAAGATGATTCGTGAACCCAGTATTGTACGCCTTATATTACTGCAATACCTGTGCCAATCAATAATGCAGTTATTTGGGCAGTTCGGGTTTCCTTTGGCTTTTTTTGTCCGCTTTCAGGCGGACTATTTTGGACAAACCACTGTTTCTAGGTCATATTTCGTTTAAATTGATTAATTACAGCCCTGCCGCTCTCTTTAATGTGGGTTCCGCTTCCTGTGGTCGCCTGGATCAGGTCCAGCTCCTTTAATACCAGCAGATGCCTTTTTACCTGGCTTTCGCTCATGCTAACCCCGGAATTCTCAAGCGCTTCGCACAGGCGTTTACGCGTCCATTTAAAGGGTGGAGAATCAAGGGTCTTAAGGATACTTATAAAATTCAAAATCTGACTTTGTTCTTCCAACCGCCTGATAATTGCTTCAGCATGGGCATCATTTGCATCCATCGTCTTGTTTATCTTGTTCCGTATAATACTTAGAAGTTCTTCTTCCCAGTCAAAATTGAGTTGGATAAAGTTTGCCATGTATTCTGCTACGTTGCGTAACTCCCTTACGTTGCCAGGCCATTTATAGCGTTCAAGTTCCTCTTTAAGCGCTTTAGGGAATTTCTCCAAATTAATCCCAAACTGATTTTTTAGAATATTTATGAATAAAGGAAATATATCTTCCGGCCTCTCCCTGAGAGATGGGAGTCTAAGGGGAAGTACACTAAGCCGATAATATAAATCCTGGCGGAATAGACCTTCATTTACCATTGCCTGGAGGTCACGGTTTGTTGCTGCTATAATACGTATATCTACCGGTATAACCTGCGAGCCCCCAACGGGAAGTATCTGTCGCTCCTGTATGGCCCTTAATACTTTTTTTTGAATGTTGATTGTGGCATCGCCGATTTCATCCAAAAAAATTGTACCTTTGTGCGCCAATGCAAATAGTCCCTTTTTCCCTCCCTTTTTTGCTCCTGTAAAGGCTCCTTCTTCGTATCCGAATAACTCCGACTCGCACAGGTTTTCGCTTAGGGCTGCAAAGTTTACAGCAACAAAGGCTTCCTCCGACCGCCCCGAAGCATTGTGTATCGCTTGAGCAATAAGCTCTTTACCGGTACCGCTTTCACCCTCTATTAATATCGTGGAATCGCTTTTTGCAAATTGACGGGCTTTCATTATGAGCTGCTCCATTTTTTTTGACTTATAAATAATATTGTTGAACGTATACTTGGCAGTGAGACCTCTTTCATGAAGAGAGTGTCTGTAGCTTTTTTCTATTTTTTCTATATTCTTAATATCTTCGATGACTATTATTGTCCCAAGGTCGTCTCCAAAACTGTTACTGTCTATCTCAATATGATAGCTTTTATCATCAATTGTAATAAAAAAGTCCTTACCATAACTTTTACTTTTATCAAGAATGCTTTTGATATGGGAGGAATAGTTATCCTTAATATGAAGCAGCTGTTCGGCCTTGCGGTTATAGAATGAAATTTTCCCATCCTGGTCCAGAAGCATAATCCCGGATTTGAAAATATTAAGCAGCTGCTGCAGCTTATTTGTCAGGAACAGGTTCCTGCTGTATTCCTGTGAGTAATGATACAAAAGTTTCAGGGAAGGACGAAAGAAAACGGATGTAAGGGTATGCTTAACCTTTTCATATATATTCAGTTCCATCGATATCTCTATACATGTATTTATATCAATGGGGCGTATACCTAGATCAATAATTTCGAACTCACCTTCCGGTATCAGCTGCTTTTCCCCAAACGTAATGACATATTTGCATGCACTGTTCCAATTATCCATTCCCGGATAATAAGGATAGAAACGAAGATGTGTTATGCCGGCTCCTATCAACTGCTCGATTGCTTGTGTTGCAGTATCGTAAAGTTTATTGACCACAAGCACCGAAGACCCTTCAGGGACTTCATACAGTTTACTCACTGCTTCAATATTAACGATTCTGTCTGCAATTAAAGTCTTAGTACCCGGCTCTATGATTTCCAACGCCATATCTTTAATGGTATGGCTTGTAACTACTACCAGCATATCGCTTATCTTTGAATCCAACGACAGGTCCTCAAAACAAAGGCTTCTTATTTCAACCATATCCCCAAATATTTCCTGTAGTTGTTTCTGGGTTGATATGGCCGTATTGGCAGTTAAAGAAAGAAGCGTTAACGAAAGCATTTTAGCAAACCCCCATTCTTTATTTTCAGATCTGCACTTAATCGGTACTGCCTCGCATTTGATCAATAGCAGGATATAGTTTATATAAAGAGTAACACCCTAACAACAAGTTATATATTTAACAATATTATGCAAATTTCGACAATAATCGCTACTAATAGAATTATATCATGTACATCAAGGAAAGGAAATCAGGGCATAGTTTTATTTATGATGCTGCCTAGTATTTTACATATCGCTGATTAATGATGTTTGATTAACGCCCGGAATAAGTTTTGCCATTGTCTTTCTTAATGGGTAAATGGAAATTAAAAACGCATACATGTGATTCAAATAACAAAAGAATAAAGCCCGGAACTAATCCGGGCCTTACTTATCATAATTCCAATTTTCCGTGGGCTAATC
>LSQX01099024.1_pt3 | contig 12991 bp, 10 predicted proteins | sample 654561 | NCBI WGS metagenome assembly LSQX01 (sample SAMN04489861, study PRJNA283612) | anaerobic digester metagenome | isolation source: 4 biogas reactors fed with cattle manure at either 37C or 55C with and... | place: Denmark: Kongens Lyngby | collected 2014 | reverse complement strand
GGTGATGCGTGTCGAAGTCAGGAAATACTACAAAAGCATACACAGTTACAATCAAACAGTTACACCTCATTGACGTTATTCCTGAACTTTAATTCGCATAAATTAATAGGCTGCAAAGAATCAGAACATTGAAGCCAAGAAATGCATTGTAAGTGAAGCAACAAAGCTAAATCAAAACTCATACTTTTTAATAAATTTCTGTTTCGTACAGGACGGTTTTTATCATATCCTTACAGCTCTTTGGTAAAAGCTTACTACAATAAAAATCAAATGGAAAAAAACATAAAAATGCCGGTTTTATTTGTAGGTCATGGAAATCCTATGAATGCTATTCAAACCAACGTTTTTACAGAAACGTGGCGTCAACTTGGTAAGTCTATCCCAACTCCAAAACTAATTCTATGCATTTCAGCACATTGGGAAACTCGCGGTACACACATTACCGCAATGCCCAATCCAAAAACAATCCATGATTTTGGTGGATTCCCGAAAGAGCTTTACGAAGTGCAATATCCTGCACCAGGATTTCCTCTATTCGCAGAAGAGATTAGAGATAAAAATCCCAATCTGAATATTGGTTTAGATACCAAAGAATGGGGTTTTGACCATGGAAGTTGGACTGTTATCAAGCATATTTATCCGGATGCAGATATTCCAATGATTCAGTTGAGTATTGATTATTTTGCAAGTTTTGAACAACACTATAAAATTGCTAAACAGCTAACTTATCTTCGAAAACAAGGTGTTTTAATTGTTGGAAGTGGCAATATAGTTCATAACTTAAGAACTGTAGATTGGCACCAACGCGTAAATGGCTATGAGTGGGCAAATGAAGTACGTGAACAAGTGAATCAATGGCTATTTGAAAGGGAGCATGATGATTTAATTTCTATTACTCAAAAAGGTGAGAGTTTTAGAATGGCAATTCCTACTTCTGAGCATTACATACCATTATTATATACGATTGCAATGCAAGAAAAAGATGAACAACTGTCTTTATTCAACGACAAGCTGACTATGGGATCATTATCAATGACTGGTGTGAAAATCGGATAAACAGAACCATCCCGATAATTCGGGAAACCAACATACCCTACCTGTAACAAGCAGATTAGCATTTAATTTAAAAAATCTATAATACAAAACGTAACCAAAATAGTAGAAATGCCGACAAAATTCAAACTTTTCTCTAACTTATCAACAATATATTAATGTTTTTTGTATATTTGCGGTCATTAATTAAAATTTAACAACTTTAATACACAATTATGTTTAAATCTATAAGAAACGAAGATTGGACCGCAACTCTATTTGGTGTCATTTTATTAGTTTTAGTAGTGTTTTTTCCCGATATGATGAAAGATGAAAAATATCTTTATGTCACAGTCGGGATTCTTGCTTTTTTAGGCTACTTATTTATGGGCGGAAAGAATTTGCTTTTTCTTGTCTCATTCGTAGTTGTATTAGGATTAGCTTATTTAGCAAAGTACATAAGCAGCATACCTGCAATTAAAACGACAGGTTTAGAGGCAGTATTTTTCGCAGTTGCTATCGGTTTATTAATCAGGAATACGGTAGGACTACCTAAATGGATGGCACCTGCCGTAAAAAGTGAGTACTATATCAAAGCCGGTTTGGTGGTTTTAGGCACTTCCATTCTTTTCAAAGAAATGATGAAAGCGGGAGGACTTGGAATGATTCAGGCCATAATTGTTGTATTTTTAGTATGGTATTTTAGTTACTGGGTTTCCACACGTATCTTCAAAGTTGATAAAGAAATGTCAACCCTGCTTTCGAGTGCCGTTTCTATTTGTGGGGTTTCGGCTGCTATAGCTACAAGCGGCGCGATCAAAGGCGATCCGAAAAAATTGTCATTTGTGGTTTCTTTGGTTTTGATTATTGCCATACCTATGATGTATCTCCTGCCCTACGCGGCAAAATGGATTGGACTTACCGATCAGGTGGCAGGCGCTTGGTTAGGTGGAACTATTGACACAACGGCCGCGGTTGTTGCGTCAGGAGCATTTATTGGACCGGAAGCTGAGAAGTACAGCGTTATTATCAAATCGGCTCAAAACGTATTGCTTGGAGTTGCTGCTTTTGCAATTTCGATCTACTGGTCATACAAAGGCCAAAATGACGAAATACGCCCTTCAGGAGCTGTACTTTGGGAAAGATTTCCAAAATTTGTTTTGGGTTTTATTTTATCGTCACTCATTTTCAGTTTCGCATTTGAGCCGGAAGTAGCCAAAAGTCTTTCAAGGGTAGCCAATAAAGGTGCTCGAGAAATTCTTTTCTCCATCGCATTTATCTGTATAGGCCTTGAAACTGATTTCCGCTATATTTTCAAAAAAGAAAATTCAAAATTCATTTGGACATTCCTTACGGCACAAACATTTAATATTATTCTGACTTTGATTGTTGCCTATCTGCTGTTTAGAGGAATTTAATTAAAGGTTGGAAGATTTTTTTTCAGAAATTATGAAAGGGCTTTGGTATATTAATATATCTAAAGCCCTTTCATTTAAAATACAATTTCTAAAAATCACAACACCTCTGCTGCCCACATAAAAATTTTCAGCCCTAATTTTGGTGATTCTGCATCCAACTCTTTCAGACTTTCCTTTAAATTATCTACTTTTGATTCGTCAATTATTGTCAATATAGAATTATTCAGCGATGGCCAGGCATGGCTTCCATAATGTGGTTCTCCTGATACAGTTCCACGTCCTTGAGTTCCCTCCCACAGCGTATATCCACGAATCAAGTGTTTATCTAAAATACGGATAACATCGTCTTTATGTGCTTGGTCGAATGATATAAAGATTGCTTTCATAAAAAACACCTTTTCCCCCTAAAAGGGCGATATTTAACGTTTTATAAAATAAGAATATAATTTTTTTTAGGAAATCGCTTCCACATCTTTGGTTGCTAATCTTTTAGCAAATTTTTTCGATTGTTTCTTCACCCCAATTCCCGCTACAACTGAATAAAGTACCGGAATAATCAGCAATGTCAAGGCAGTCGAAACTGTCAATCCACCTATTACGGTTATTGCCATAGGTCGCCATAACTCAGCACCTTCACTTTGTGAGAGTGCAAGCGGCATCATCCCAAGAACAGTTGTTGAAGTAGTCATCAAAACCGGACGAAGACGTGATTTCCCACCATTAATAACGGCCCGAATAATTCCCATTCCACGCTCACGATTCAGATTAATATAGTCCACTAACACAATACCATTTTTCACAACAATACCAACTAACATAATGAAGCCAATAAATGACATCACATTGACAGTTCCGTTGCTAATCCACATAGCTAAAATAACTCCCGACAACCCAAATGGAACGGAAAACATGATGATAAACGGATAAGTAAGCGACTCAAACTGCGAAGCCATTACAATATAAACTAACAAGATGATAATAAGCAACAAGATACCAAGATCGCCGAAAGATTCCTGCTGGTCTTCATAAGAACCACCTACATCAATAAAAACATCCGATGGTTTTTCTACTTGAGATATCGCATTATTTATTGCAGCAACAGCCCTATCCATCGTAGTTCCGGCAAGTGTAGCAGTAATTGTTACAACACGTTGGCGGTCTTTACGTTCTATGGTTGGCGGAGTAAATCTCTCTACAACAGTTCCCAAATCTTTTACCCTCACTGGAGCTCCTTGCATATTATAAATCAAGATATTTTCAACATCTGTCAACGACTGTCTGTAGCGTGGATCATAAGAAACACGGATAAAATACTCTTCTCCATCTTCACGATAAAGCGAAGCAGTAAGTCCGTTGATCCTATTTTTCAAAGCATTGGAAGCCATTGCCAAATTAAGACCGTTTGAGGCTAATTTTTCTCTGTCGAAATCGACTTGATATTCCGGCACATAGTCTTCACGACTTTTTTGTATATTCGACAATCCTTCGATTTTATTAAAACTAATTTCAAGCTCATTGGCAATTCGGTCAGTCACTTCAAAGTCATACCCGAAAATATCTATTTCTAATTGTGATTGTCCTCCCATCATACCCGTTTGTCCCGTATTTACATCCGATTTTTTTATCTCCGGGATTTTTTTCAAATCTTCTTGGAGGTGTGCAATTATATCATATACAGTTCTATTTCTTTCTTTTAGCGGAGTCAAACCCATATCAAATGAAATAATATTGTTTGCATTATCTTGAAGAGAACCCCAAACATTTGAACTGCTTGCCTGCCCAACCGTAAAACTAATTGTCTCTATTTCAGGATTTTCGGATGTCCATTTCTTTTCTAATTCCATCGCCAAGTCACGCGTAATTTCCATACGTGTGCCTACCGGAAGTTCTATTTTTGCTCCAATGTGACTGCCATCGCTTGCAGGGAAAAACTCTGTTCCGACAAAAACCATTGGGAAGAGACTGATTATAAAAAATAGAGTAGCAAACAAAATCGTTTTTTTCCTGTTTCGTACAGTCCAATTGATTAATTTAGAATAAAAAACATCCAACCAATCCAAAAAACGTCTGATAGGAGAATAGATTTTATTGGCAAACGCGGTTTCACTTTTTTCTAACTTGAGCATTTGAGCACTAAGCATTGGAGTAAGCGTCATAGCACAAATCAAAGACATAGTCATGATGATTGTTACTATCCAACCTAATTCCTTGAACATCACACCTGCAAAACCGGTAATCAATGTCAACGGGAAAAACACCGCAATCAATGTTAAAGTTGAAGCAACAACTGAAAGCGAAACTTCGTTTGTACCGTGCACAGCAGCACTTTTTGGACGACTTCCTCGCTCTATGTGAGCAGTGACATTTTCTAAAACTACAATGGCATCATCCACTACCATCCCAATAGCTATGGAGAGCGAACTGAGTGAAACGATATTTAAAGTCCCATCGGTTGCGTACAGATATATAAATGATGCAATGAGCGAAACCGGAATTGTGAGGATAATGATAATCGTGGCCCGCCATCTCCCAAGGAAAAATAATACGACTACAATTACGAAAATAAAAGCGTATAATACAGTTTCTACTAATCCGTTAATTGTATTGGTAATATTCTCAGACGTATCGGTGATGATATTTAGTTTTACATCGGGAGGTAAATTATTCTCAATTTCCGGCATTGCTTTGAGAACTTCTTTCGCAATATCAACTGTATTTGCTCCGGACTGTTTTTGTACAACTATCAAGGCACCCTGTTTTCCATTTGTGTAGGTCTCTTGAGCTCTTTCTTCAAAACCATCGATTATTTCCCCTACATCGGAAAGATAAACCGATTTACCGCCGAATGATCCAACTACAACTTGATTTAACTCGCTCGGATCCTTAAATTCTCCTTGTACGCGAAGTGCGAATGTTTCATTCCCTACATCCATTGTTCCTGCCGGAACGTTCAGGTTTTCTGCTCCGATTGTTTGAGCAATAGATTCCAATGTCAGTTTGTGAGCCTCTAATTTTACCGGATCAACATAAACTTGAATTTGCCTCTGTGGAGCTCCGGAAATAGATACAGAACCAACTCCTTCTATCCTTGCCAATCGGTTGGCTACGTTATCATCCAATATTCTATAAAGTGCAGGAATACTTTTATCTGCCGTAGCTGAATAGATAACTACCGGAATCATATCGGTACTGAATTTGAAAATTATCGGTTCCTCTACATTTTCGGGAAGCATCGCTTTAACGACACTTAATTTATCTCGAACATCATTGGTGATTTCCGTTAAATCCTCTCCAAATTCAAATTGTAAGGTAATTATAGAACGATTTTCACGTGAAGTTGACGTAATTTTCTTCAAATTAGGAACTGTGTTCAATACATTTTCTAATGGACGTGTTACGTTTGTTTCAATATCTGCCGTACTTGCACCCTGATATGAGGTAATCACCATCAGCACGTTCATTTCTATTTTCGGCATGAGGTCAACAGACAAATTTCTCAAAGAAAAAAGTCCTAAAATGATTACTCCCACAAATACTAATATGGTCATAATCGGCTTTCGTACAGCGCTTTCGTAAATTTTCATATCGAAGTCCTCAAAATCTCCGTCATTCGACGGAAGACTTTAACGAGTGAGTTTATTGGATTTTATAAATAAAGAAAAGTAAGAACTGTAAAATTCATTTTAAGAAATAGATAACTGTTCTTTTCTCACTATTTTGTAATAATTTTTTTTGTAAATCGAAGATTGCTAACGGTTCAATAACCTTATAAATCTTTATAAAGTAGCTTGTCACAAATTTAACCTACTTAGCTACTTCTACCTCTATTCCATCGTTTAATCTCGATTGTCCTGCCACAACTACTTGTGAACCGGTCGGTACACCGGAAATTAGTTCGTATTCTGTTTCAAGACGCTGTCCTAATTTCACTTCATTGAATGAAACCTTTCCATCTTTATACACATAGACAAACCGCGAACCGGAGCCGACTTGTTTTACTACCGCCTGATCGGGCACAACCACACGGTTTTCATTTCCCAAATGCATGGTTACTCTTGCATACATTCCGGGACGAACTTTATTTCCGGGATTATTCATTTTTATTTCCACACCGAAAGTTCTGGTCATTTCATCCACAGTCGGATAAATCTTGTTTACTTTCCCTGTGAAGCGTTCATTCGGAAATGCATCAAAGCTGATATCGACACTCATGCCATTTCTCACTTTCGGGAAATAAGTTTCAGATACATTCACAACGACTTTCAGCGGGTTAATTTGCATAACAGTAAGTACCGGAAGCTGCCCGGCAAACATATCGCCGTTGTCGTAATTCTTTGCTGTAACCACTCCGCTAATCGGACTTACGAGATAGGTATTTTCCTGTAAGTTTTTCATAGAAGTTTCAGCCTGATCAAGTTGTGCTTTCATATTATCCACATCTTGTTTGGATACTCCGCCTACTTCGAATAGTTCCAACAGACGGCTATAATTTGTACGCAAATTGTCAATTTGTGTTTGGTAATTATCTAAATTCACGGCATCCATTTGCACCAAACGTTGTCCGCGTGCTACATTTGAGCCGACATCCACCATTATTCGACGAATCCGTCCCGGGGCGGTCGGAGCAATACTGTTTTTTACTTCCGGCTGGATAGTGGCAGTAAATTCCGCAACTTGAGGAACACTCCGCTCAAACACTTGTGCAAGCCTTACAATCGGTTTTTCTGTTTCAGCATCTGCTTCTTTTTTCTGCGTTCCTACGCAGGAAAACAAGCCGAATGTAAAAGCTAATGAGCTAATTATTAAATAATTTATACGTTTCATATTTCAATTTATATGTACCTCCTAAAAATCCGGGAGGTTATTAACTATTTTATTTCTTTGCTATTATGTGTTAAATTGGTTTTTCTTTATATTGAGAATCAATATCAATCAATTGTAAATTTATATAACTTCCCTTCCCATAATTTTTTCCAAATCAGCTTTGGCTGTCAAGAAAGAGGAAAGTGCCTGATTATAAGCAAGTTTTGCCTGTGTTAACGCCAACGAAGCATTTTGCAGTTCGATAATTGTTCCCATGCCATTTTCGTAGCGTTTTAACGAAATGTCGTATCCTTTTTGAGCCATAGCTTCATTGCTTTTAGCGGAGTCTGCTTGTTTTGCCGCTTTTTCCATATTATTTTGTGCCGTCAACATTTGTACATTAATGGAATTTTGCAAATAGTCACGTTGAATACCTAACTGTTCGATCTGAATTTTTGTTTGTTTTTCTTTGGCTATGTTGGTAAAAATACCGGTTAGTGGGATATTAAGTTGCAAGCCGACTAACATTCCCTGGCTAAACCAAGATTCATCTGCCGGCATAGGCATTCCGGTAAATGGGTTATTCCCTGCATTATTGCCTGTTCCCGCGTACCCGTATTGCCCAAAAGCTGCGAGCATTGGCATCCTTTGTGTCCTTTGTAGTCTTAATGCGCTCTGCAACTGTTGCTGCTGAATATTAATTTGTTTAATATCTGTATTTTCATTTATAGAAAAATTTTTAGAATTATTTATGGCAACTATTTCATTTTCAAAATCGCTCAGGCTTCCTACAATCTTTATTGGCTGGGCAACATCCACTCCCATCAAAATCTTTAGAAATTGCTTTGCTTGTTCAATTCCGTTTTCCACTTCCAAAATGTTGGGTTCTAAGTTTTTCATCTGTACTTCCGCTGAAATAACATCGTACTCAGCTGCCAATCCTAATTCAAAACGTTTCTTTGCCTGTTTATATACTTCTTCTGATAGTGAATGAGAACTTAGCAACGCTTGGTAAGAATCTTGTGCAAGCATTACGCTGTAATAAGCCTTTAACACATCATTCCGTAGCGTGATTTTTGAGGCACGAGCTTTTTCTACAGCCAATTGCATATCTACTTTCGTCATTCTTATGCTCTCCCACAGTGCAGGAGCAAAAAGCGGTAACGAGGCTGACAATGAAGCATTAGCATTAAAATCTGTTGGCAGTTCAATGGTCATCCCCGCAAGGCTCATTGTTGCCGGAGAAACATATTTCGCGTACTGACCGCTACCTTCAAAGTTAGGGATCAAGCCGTACCAAGCGCTTTTTTTAGAATAGTCCACACGTTCTATTTCCTTATCGGCAATTTTGATTGTAGGACTTTCACTCAACGCGATATCTAACGCCTCCGGTAATGTTATTCTCAAAGTATCTTGCGCTTTTATTCCCTGAAAAAGCAAAACGCAAATTATTATAAATCCTATTTTTTTCATACGTAACTTTCTGAATCTTTAGTTTACCTCCTTATTCTCCTTTTTGGATTGTAAAGGTGCTCAACAAGTGTTATTTAATTATTTCAAATTACTTAGGTTATCTATATTCTTGTATCAATCCTTCATGATCTGCTCTTCCACGTATTTTAATCCTTTTTCGTTTGTTATTAACCTCACTATCACATCAATATAAAAGTCGTTCAATCTTCTCATCGAGATTTTCGGATTGTGAGCTGCAATGTCTCTGTATGAGTTTTTTAATTGGACTGCATGAAAAATTGAACTTAATTCGATATCTAAATCTTCCCTATAATAGCCTTCTTCAATTCCTTGACGAAGATTTTCTTCAAAACTTACCCGAATCCATTCAGTTTTTTTCTCTTTATACTGATTGTAAATGGTTGGATAATATTTCTCTAAATCATAAAAGAAGATTTGATAGTCGTTTCCGGTGTGTTTTTTTACTTCTTTAATAATCAAGATCAACGCATCGATAGCATTTTTCCCTCTATATAGTTTCTGAAATTTCTCTAACGCTAATGATACTTGAAATTCTAATACCGCTTCGACCAAATCTTCTTTTTTGGGGAAAACCTGATAAAAAGTCTTTTTTGAAATACGCAATTCATTGCAAATATTATCAATAGATACACTTCTGATACCAAATTGCTCAAATTTAGTAGCTGCTGCTCGGATAATATTTAATGTTTGCTCGTCCATTTTATATTTTAAAAATCGAGTGCAAAATTAAAAAGAATAATCGGATTACGAACCAATAAACAGTATTATTATTTGTTAAAATTATATTACAAAACTACAATCGATTCATTTCAAGCTCATTACAAAGTAAAATAGGAAACTAAAAAATTACTTTAGTTTCCTATTTTACATTTTGGAGGATATATTTCGGGATTAAATATCCAATTTTACTATCTCTTCAGCCGCAATTCTAGCAGCTTCACCTTTTCCGTATAAGTTGAGGCTAAAATCAGATTTTCGGGATAAACCGGCATGAAACGCATCAATGATTTTTTGTGTATCACTTCCGGTCAAAACATTAAATCCATGCTCAACCAATTCTATCCACTCGGTTTGTTCTCGCATCGTAATGCATTGTTTCCCAAAGAAAAACGCTTCTTTTTGGACACCACCACTATCGGTTAAAACTAATTCGCAGTTTTTCAATAACAGAATCATATCGAAATACCCAACCGGATCAATCAACCGAAAATGAGGAATTATGTTTTGTGATTTTAAGATATTTCTTGTTCTGGGATGAATCGGGACAACAACCGAAATTTCTTTGTTAATCTCATTCAAAGCGTTGACAATTCCTTTCAGATTTTCCGGATTATCAGTGTTTTCTTGTCTGTGAATGGTGCTCAAAACAAACTTATCCAACTTTAGCTGACTCAGAATGTCTGATTTTAGTTCTGCTTTGTCGGCGTAAAAAAGTGCCGCATCATGCATCACATCTCCGTTTTTAACAATTTTGACATCAAAATTGTCAAAGCCCTCATTTTTAAGATTTTGAATAGCAGTATCTGTGGGACAAAGCAGTAAATTAGAAATGCGATCAGTGAGAATTCGATTGATTTCTTCGGGCATCTGCATATTAAATGAGCGAAGTCCCGCTTCCACGTGTACAACGGGTACATGGAGTTTTGAAGCTGCCAAAGCTCCTGCCAATGTAGAGTTTGTATCGCCGTAAACTACTACGCGATCGGGTTTTTCTGAAAGTAATATCCGCTCAATTCCCTCCAACATCCTCCCGGTCATAGCACCATGTCCAACTCCATGTATATCAAGGTTATATGCAGGTTTCGGGATTTCCATTTCATCAAAAAACACATCCGACATATTTGCATCGAAATGTTGACCGGTATGAATGATTTTTTCATTCACACCCAGAATTGCAAACTGACGACTTAAAGTAGCTGCTTTAACAAACTGAGGACGAGCACCAACTATGGTGATAATTTTTTTCATGTAACTTATTTTATTGTATCGTCTAATAACGATGCCAAAGTTTGAGTTAATACTTTTCGGGAATATTTTTCAATTGATCGGGTTTCGGCTTTCAAATTTCCATTCTTGTACAGCTTATAGTATTCCAAAATAACTTGCTTTAACATCGCCTCATCTTCAAAATCTATAATTTTCCCGGAGTTGGTTTCTTTCAGAATTTTAGCGACATCACCATCAGTCGGTCCGATAGCTAAAATAGGTCTTCCCGAAGCTAAATATTCGAAAAACTTTCCGGTCAAAATACCTTTTGCATTTGCAGAGTTATTGATAAGCAAGAGCAACAGTTGAGAGGATTTTTGTCTTACAATAGCCTCATTATGCGACAGATAATCTACCTTTACTAAATTTTTGATTAAACCGTTGTTTTTAATTTCTTCAAGAACAGAAAAATCAGTTTTCCCAATTAACCGGATCTCCAATCGTTCTTTAAAATCAGTATCATTTTCACATATTTGCTTAAGAACCTTCCAAAGCGCTTTAGGATTCCGATCTGAATTCAAAGTACCAATATGTGAGAGCGTAAAGTGTTTGTCTGGACCTACATTTACGTCAGACACATCGTCTGAGTCAAATCCATTGGTAATCAAAGTGATTTTTTTAGGATTAAAGAGTGAAAACTCGTTGACCATTTCATTTGACACCACGATGACATTATCGGCAGTTTGAATTACTTTTCGCTCCATCTTGTGATGAATTCTATCTGCTAATCGGGTCAAGTTCAAATCTTTATAAAAATCGATATTAGTCCAAGGGTCTCGAAAATCTGCAAACCAGATTAGATTTGGGAATATTTTTTTAAGACCTAAACCAATCATATGCATGGAATGCGGAGGTCCGGTAGAAATGACTGCATCTATCTGATTTTCTTTGATATACATTGTCAAAAATTTCACAGAAGGCTTTATCCAGAACTTTCGAGGATCGGGAATCAGAAAATTACCTCTTAACCAAATAGACAGCTTGTCTTTCCAGTCGGATTTTTTATTCTCGGAAATAAAGCCTGCATTGATTCTTTTTCCTTTTTTCCCGGTCAAGTTTCGATAGATATCATAGGGCTCCCAAATCGGAGTTTTAATCACTTCCGTGTTTTGTGGAATGTCTTTTTCGAATGAATAATCTTCCGATGGGTATTCAGGATTTTCGGGAGTATAAACCACCGGCTCCCAACCAAACTCGCGTAAGTATTTCACAAATTTCACCCATCGCTGCACACCTGCCCCACCCGATGGAATCCAATAATATGTGATTATTAATACTTTTTTCATCTTAACCTTTGCGAGCAATCAAATAATATCCGCAAGTAATAAAGAAATTTCGAATTATCGGTACTTTTGCTATAAAATTGAAAACCTCTCGTGGTTTAAGACCAAATTTTATTTCATAGTTGGGATTGATGAAGAAGTAGGTTGTTCTCAATATCTTCAAATTCGAATTCCTGATTATTCTCTCAAACCGCTCAGTTGAAATTCCCGTTTCTTTAATTTCTAAAAGCCCACCAATCGTTTCCCGGGTTTCTCCGAACATCTTCAAAACACCTTTGTAGAGAGACTTTGGTAACAAGTGGAAAAACGGTAACACAGATAGGAATTTTGATTTACAAACTTGCTGATGACCGCCAAACGGATTTTGCCAGGGTGGAAAGCCAAAGAAAATAATCGTTTTGTCATGCATGAAATTTTGCAAAAACACGATGAATTTTTCCTGGTCATGTATGTGCTCAATCACATCACGGAGCATTATGAGATCGTATTTCACGGAGAAATCAGTGAATTTATAAATATCTTCCGCTTTGAGTGTCAGCAACGAACTGTTGGGATGATCCGAGAGAAATTCCTTGCCAAGCTCTATTTTTGACTCAGCTAAATCTACACCTAAGCAAGAGCAACCTAAATCTAAGAATGGTTTTAAATTCCCGGCTTCACCACAACCGATTTCAAAGACATGAAAATCTTTGTTAAATGGCTTTTTGTTAGCTGTTTGAATAAAGGGGATTACATATTTTTCAGTCGTATAGACCTGTTCCGAAAAATATTTTTCTCTATCTAAATGACGCTCTTGCATATAGATTATTCATTATTATTTATTTGACTTTCGCAAGTTGTTACAGCCAGCTGTAAAGCTGCTTTTGAAAAAAGACAAGCTGATTATCAGAGGAATTAAGCAAGCTGGGGCTTTGCCCCAAACCCCACTTCATTTTTTGTCTTGACACAAAAAACGAAGCAAAAAAAGTCAAGACT
>LSQX01185016.1_pt2 | contig 12995 bp, 8 predicted proteins | sample 654561 | NCBI WGS metagenome assembly LSQX01 (sample SAMN04489861, study PRJNA283612) | anaerobic digester metagenome | isolation source: 4 biogas reactors fed with cattle manure at either 37C or 55C with and... | place: Denmark: Kongens Lyngby | collected 2014 | reverse complement strand
CCCATCTCGCGCAGGCGGGCGGCGACGGATTCCGCCACGATGAACATCACGCAGTGCACATCCTCAAGCGTAAGCATATCTTTGGGCGCGGTGATGGAGTTCCCCACGCTTTTGACTACCGTTTCCATGCCGCTGGGCATTACGGGGCTTGTATCGTCCCCTGCTGCGTAGCGCTGTAAAATGACGCCTATTTTACCCAGCCACTTCTGCATGTATTCGGGAGGGCAGGCGGCCAGATCGCCCAAAGTATGGATGGCGCGGGAACGCAGCTTGGCGCCGGTGCGATAACCCACGCCGATCATATCTTCCGCGGGACAGGGGAAAACGGCCTGCCTGTAATTGTCCCGGGATAACAGCACCGTGGCGTCGGGCTTTTTCATGTCTGAGCCCAATTTCGCGTACGGCTTGTTCCAGGAGACACCCACCGACAGCGTTATCCCCAGTTCTTCCTTGGCGCGACGGCGCAATTCCGCCGCCAATCGCACGCCATCGTTCATGGTGGTTGTGGGGCCGGAGATATCCAGCCAGCATTCATCCAGGCCAAAGGGCTCTACGCGGTCGGTATAGCTATCATACATTTCGCGCAGACGTTTAGAAAAATAGATATACAGCGGATAATCGGGCGGCACGATGATCAGCTCCGGACAGGTGCGCCGCGCTTCCCAATTGACCATGGCGGTCCTGACGCCGCGCGCCTTCGCTTCCCGCGTGGCGGTCAGGACGATCCCGTGTCTTTCCTCCGTTGAACCGCATACTGCCATAGGCAATCCGCGCAGCGCCGGACGGTACACCAACTCACATGACGCGTAAAAACTGTTGGCATCGCTGTGCAAAATAACCCGCGCCATCCTCATCACCTCTGTTCCAGTATAACGGGAACATAAGTTCTTGTAAAGCCACAACATGTAGTGGGGGAGGCGCTGCGGGAAACACAAGGGGAACGTGTGTACTCCGTTTTTCTCAAAAAAACGGCAACACGCCGTCATCGGGCTTATCGGCAACTTTGCCTCCCAAACATGATGCCCGCGCAAGGGGCGAGAAAGTGCCGCAGGAAAACGGCGTCCAACAGAATACGCTTGAGCGTTTAGCAACAACGTGATAAAATATAGTCAAACTAACGAAATGATACCTTCACGACAATCATCTCAAACCAACTGACGCTCTGAAACGGTCCCGCGGGGCGGATCATGCGCCATAAAAAACCATAAACCGTCGGTCCAAAGGTCAGTCCATTGACGCCGGGTCCGCCCGTCATCTCACCGCACGCCCATTCTTATCCCAAATAACAAGAACATATTTCGCAGGAGAAGAGAATATGAGAAATGCAATTAACGCTTCATGTGCCATATTGATCGCAATTGTTCTTCTTGGCTTTGGAGCCGCGTCGGCGCAGACCATGGACTACCAGGGGGAATGGGTCTGCGTAGCGGTTGATCTGGGAGATGGTGTCAAGGTGACCCAGTACGAGGGAGCCAGTGTCAGGGACCTGGCAAACCTTAAATTGAACGCGGACGGCACGATGAGCGTGACAACGCCGGGCGGTGCCATTTCCGGTACCTGGAAGGAGGAGAGCGGGGGCATCTCCGCGCAAATCGAAGGCGAGGTCGTGCCGTTTGAACTTAAAGACGGTCAGCTTGTCAACGCCTCAAACGGGGTGACGATGTACTTGGAAAAGGCCGGGGCCAAGCCCATGACCGGCGGTTTGCTGTCGCTGATCAAAGGCAGCAAGTATACAGGCCATTGGATCGCCGCGATCGTTGACGAGGGCGACGGCGTCCAAAAACAGGAGATCGACGGTATCAAGGTCCGGGATCTGATGTCTTTTCAGATCGACCGCGACGGCACGCTGGTTTTTACGACCGCGGGGGCCGACATAAACGGTTCCTGGTATGAGATCGACGGCGGCATCGCTGTTACCGTACAGGATGAGACGCTGGAGATGCGGCTCCAGGGCGATATGCTGGTGGTCAAGACTGAAGGCGTAACCATCTATCTTTACAATGCCGATAAGCCCGGTGCTGACGCCGCGCCGCCGACACAGGCCCCTGTCGCCGCTTCATTCGCCGGCACGTGGGATGGCATACGGTATGAGATGGCGGGGTACACAATGGACATCAAACAGCTGTTTCCTGACGGATGCACGCTTGTCTTGCGGGAGGACGGCACAGGAGAGGCCTTTATTACGAAGGATTACACAGAACAATTGACATGGACGCAAGAGGATGACGACCTCACCCTCCTTGGCAGCTATATCTATTCTTCGCCCGTCTGGAATGCGGAAAAAGAGGAACTGTCAATGTTTTATGGTTCCAGCGCCGTGTCGATCGTTTTCCAGAAAAGCGGGCGAGAAGGTCCCGCTTTAGCGCCGATCCCCTCCCTTGAACCTGCTCCGGCGCCTGTTCCGGGCGACGTTTTGCCGCCCACGCCGGTGCCCGAATCGCGTGTTACCCCGACGCGTGAAGTCGAGACCACCCCGGCGGTGACAGCCGTTGCCGCGAATCAGGGGGAACCGCTCCTGTGCGAAACAGAGCTTTTCTCCATGACCCTTTTTGGATCGGGGTGGGCGGAGAATCAGGGATGGCGTTCCGACAGGGAAGACTATGCTGCGGTCAGGTACGACAAGACTGACGCAGGCGGTGCGCAAACGGCGTCCGTTGCGCTGTCAGTCAGCATTGAAGACGTGCGCAATTATCGCGACAAGATTAAGAAGCTTCAGCAATATGCCGACAAAGCGGGCAAGGAACGCTTGGATAGCGCCGCCATCGGGGGGATCACATTTGCCTTTGCGGAGTATGAGCAGTGGGGATGGACCTATTTGGAGTACGCGGCGCGCGTACCGGGATCCCGTGTCAGCGTGTTCCTGACCGTGGAGCAGCCGGAAAACATGGGCGATGATCTAAAGAGCATACTGGATTCCATCGCTTTTGATCTGCCGGTACTGACACCTCCCAATGTCGATCCGCCGCTTCCCGAAGACGGAACACCGTACCGGCCCGTGCCCAAGGCGGCGTCCGTCGGCGACAGGGAGATCAAGGCAACGTGGCTCAAGCCCGACAGATCCATCATTTTGGACAGCATTTTCAATAACCAAATTGCCCTAAGCAAAGAGCGCCTGTACGTCCTGACGGGCACGACACTTTATGCGTACAACATGCAGGGTGAAGCGCTGGTTCCCGATACCTCCTTTGCGGGCGGCAAAATGACGTTTGAAGACAAGTACGAGTACCTGGCCAACGGTCAGGACGGCATCCTCTTCGTATCCCAGGGGATGTTCAACATCCTGGCCATCAAGGACGGGGGTGTCATTGAAGACAACGACCAATCAGGCGATCTCGCCATGCATCCTTCGGGTGAATGGGGCATCAGCTTCTGGGCCAACGCCGATCCCATGTTGGTAAAAGCGTCCGGAAGCGCATTGACCCGGGAGCCCTGGGTGCTGTCCAATTTGTCCGATGCGGCGAAAAGGCAGGGGCGCTTCAGTTCCATCAGCTGCGTTGCCATATCCGATACAAGCATCTATGTGGCGGGCACAGACGCGCAGGAGGGCGATGCCCAGCGTGTCGCCGTGTTTGACCTGGAGGGCCGGGAGCTGTTTACCTTTGGAAACAAAGACTGGACCGCGGACGACGCCTTTGGCTCCGTTACGGGGATCGCGGAATTGCCCGGCGGCATCCTGGTGTTGGATGGCAACTACCGCGCTTTCAAGCTTTTCAGTTTTGAGGGTGAATTCCTGGGCCAGGCAGAAAGCGATGCGCTGCTGGGCACCGATTATCCCTGGCTGTCTGCCATGGTCCCCGCCCAAGGGGGCGTGCTGGTCGCGGCCGCTCAGTCCAGGCAGGATGAATCGGCCGACGAATTATTGGTATTCCATGTGAGTGGGTTCTGATCGTCATTTGGAATAAAAAAGCCACTTATACTAAAGCGAACGACCCGCTCCCTGACGTCATGAAAGGGAGCGGGTCGTGTGTTTGATGTTCCATTGCTTTTCCGGAGGGGGCAGCATACGGGGGATCGGGTTGTTCAGAGAATTTTTATCACCGATTCCCTCTCCACCAATTTTACGTTTAGGATGATATTTTCCGCGGGTGCGGACTTATCCAAAATGTGGCGGAAGAGGACTTCGGTTGCCAGCAGCGCTTTTTGGCGGATATCCTGCGCGATGGTGGTAAGGCGCGGGGAGGTAAACGCGCTTAAGGGGAGGTTGTCAAAGCCGATAACGGATAGATCATCAGGAACACTCAGCCCCATGTTTCTCACCAGATCCATCAGACGGATGGCTTCAATATCGCTGGCCGCGAAAATGGCAGTGGGTCTCTGGGCGCTTTGCATCAGCGCGCGCGCGGGGGATTCAAAAAGGCTGTCAAAAATAACACAGCGATCATTCAGCGTGATACTCTCCTTTTTGAGGGAATCACGCAGTCCGATATAGCGCTGGCGGACAATGGTGCTCAGGTCCGTGGAGGCGCCCAAAAAGCCGATATTGCGGTGCCCCATTTTCAATAGATAATGCCCCGCAAGTTCGCCGCCTCTGTAATCATTCAACCCGATATTCGTCACTTGACGCAGTTGGCTGTACGAGTCGGTAAATATCAGAGGAATGGTGTGATCTTCCTGTATGTTGCGCATATCATCATCAAACATGCCCATGAAGATGGCGCCGTCTACGTGCCATGCCCGCAGGCGTTGGGTGACTTCGCCGTAATCATTTACAAAATATAGCAGCGGCGAATATCCCTTGTCCTGAATGAAGCGGCAAACGTGCCCCGCCATCGCGGCGTTGTAGGGGTATTCCAGCGCGTTGTCCGTGCCCTGCACAATGATGGCAATCAGTCGCGTGGCCTTGGAAGACAGGCTCCGCGCTGAGGAATTGGGCACATAACCCTGTTCCTTGATGATTTTCAGCACGCGCTCCTTTGTTTGCGGGGATACTTTGGCGTACTGCTTATTGACGACCCGCGACACCGTCATGGGACTGACCTGTGCAATGCGGGCGATGTCCTTGAGGGTAACCACTGACGCTCGCCTCCCTAATAGGATACCGTTAACCCATATTATTGCATCATTGTACACCAAGAGCATGCGATTTTCAACCATTATTCCACCTAAGATGAAAGTTTTTTGGAATTTTCGGAAGGCTATTGACAAATTGCCTACCCTGCGCTATCATCATATTAGGTTAACGCTACCATAGCTCATGCACGCGGTTATTACGCTTTGGAAGGATACACGCATTGACTGGGCAGCATGTACAAAAACGCAAAAGCGCCGGCTCATTAAGGGAGGCAATCCGACAGATCCGCCGCAACGCGGGGTTGTATTTGCTTTTGCTGCCAGCGGTAGTGCTGGTCATCTTGTTTGCTTATTGGCCCATGCTGGGCATTTCCATAGCATTCAAGGATTATTCCGCTCCGCTGGGCATCGCGGGCAGCCTGTGGACAGAACCGTGGTACAAGCATTTCTTCAAATTCTTCAATTCCTATCAGTTCACCAACACGGTCAAAAATACCGCGTGGCTAAGCGTTTACACGCTGATAGCTGCTTTCCCCATTCCCATCGTGCTGGCGCTGGGCATCAACCAGATGCGCGCCAAGCGATTCAAGCGCTTCTACCAAACCGCCATCTATCTGCCGCACTTCATTTCCACCGTAGTCATGGTGGGTCTGCTTATCATCTGGCTGTCGCCTTCCACGGGCCTGATCGGTGCCATTTACGGCCTTTTTGGCAAGACCGCGCCCAACCTCATGGGCAGCAAGGGCGCGTTTGACGATATCTACGTCTGGAGCGACGTGTGGCAGCATATGGGATGGAACAGCATCATCTATATCGCGGCGCTGTCCTCTGTGGACCCGACCCTGTATGAAGCTGCCATGGTGGACGGTGCTAATCGCTTTCAGCGTATGCGCTTCATCGACTTCCCCATGATTCTTCCCACCGCCGTTATCCTGTTGATCATGAACGCGGGCCAGGTGATGAACGTCGGTTTCGAAAAAGTGTATATGATGCAGAATAACCTTAACATGTCGGTCAGCGAAGTCATTTCGACTTATGTCTACAAAATTGGCATCACGCACGCGCAGTTCAGCTATTCCACGGCGATCAACCTGTTTAACACCATGGTCAATGTGATGCTGCTGGTGATGGTCAACACCCTTTCCCGCCGCCTTTCGGAGACCAGCTTATGGTGACGCCGATGACACAAACGCGCAAACGCTCCGCCAAGATTCATCGCACGCGCGCGGACAGGGTATTTGATGCGCTGCTTTACGCTATCAGTCTTGTGATCCTCATCATTATCATCTATCCATTGTACTTTATTATTGTGGCGTCTTTTTCCAATCCCTCTGCCGTTACCGGCGGGAAGGTGTGGTTCTGGCCCGTCGGTTTCACGCTGGACGGCTACAAGGCGCTTTTGGAAGCGCCGCAATTGTGGACGGGATACGGCAATACCATCCTTTATGCGGCTGCGGGCACCTTTATCGCGCTTGTGTTCAACATTCCCGCGGCCTACGCCCTGTCGCGCAAAGATCTGTACGGGCGGCGGATCCTCAACGTTTTCTTCCTGATTGTTATGTTTTTTTCCGGCGGCCTGATTCCCACTTTCCTGGTCGTACAGCAGGTGGGGCTGTACAACACCTTCTGGGTGATGGTGCTGCCCTTCTCCATCTCCATCTACAACATCATGATCGCGCGGACCTTTTTTGACACCAGTCTGCCCGGCGATCTGCATGATGCCGCGCAGATGGATGGCTGCAACAATCTGCGCTTCTTCTTCCAGATCGTGATACCGCTCTCCAAGGCCATCATTGCAGTCATTGCCCTGTGGACGGCCATTGGCCACTGGAACAGCTACTTCAACGCCCTCATCTACCTGCGCGATCCGTGGCGGCGGCCGCTACAGCTGGTGCTGCGCAATATCCTCATTACCAACCAGCGAATCTTCGCCGTCACTACCGGCGAAGCCGCGCTGGAAGCGGTACGCAAGGCAAACCTTCTGCGGTATACGTCCATTATCGTTTCCACCGTCCCCATCCTCGCCATCTATCCGTTTGCGCAAAAGTACTTCGCGCAAGGCGTGATGATCGGCGCGGTCAAGGGTTAATCAGTTCCTTGGGCATAAATTCATGCCTTATGGTACAACAAAAAAAAGGAGTGATCACATGAAATCCCGTAACCAAATTGTGTCCCTGATTGTGTGCCTATCCCTCATGCTGACAGCAATGGCGCTGCCGGCAATGGCAGAGGAACCGTTCGAGCTTACCGTTCTTACCATGCGCTGGGGTGACCACGGCGATACATTCACGGACAATCAGTGGCTCAAGGACGCCCAAGCCAAACTGGGCGTCAAGATCGTTTGGCAGGTGGTGTCCAGCAACGATTGGCCTGAGCAGCGCGGCATTATGTTTGCCGGCGGCGAACTGCCCGACATCTTCATCGGCAACCAGACCGTTCGCGACGCGGACGTCACCGGCAACCGCGCTTACTTCTTGGAACTGACGGACATTGTCAACCAGTATATGCCCAATTATCAGCACGCACTGGAAGCTATCCCCGCGATGAAGAAGATCGCTACCGAGGCGGACGGCACCATGTATTCCTTCGCCAAGATCCAGCCCGCCCGTCCCACCGTACGCAACCAGCTTATCATCAACAAGCAGTGGCTGGATACGCTGAAGCTCGAAATTCCCACCAATGTGGAAGAACTCAAAAGCGTGATGCTCGCCTTTAAGGAAAACGACCCCAACGGAAATGGCGTCGCGGACGAGATCCCCTACAGCCACAACGGCGATATTCCCTCCGATTGGCTCAGCCCATTTGGAGTGACTGACATTAATGAAACCATGATGAGCATTACCAGCGGCGATCCCTTCTTCTGGCCGACCAGCGAAAAATACAAGGAAGGCATCGCTTGGACGCGTGAACTGTACGAAATGGGTCTCATCGATCCTGAGATCTTCACGCAGGATTGGTCAATGCTGACGGGCAAATGGCTCAATGAAGCCGTTCCCATCGTGGGCATGAGTTATCAGTGGACGCCTGATGCCGTCTTTGGACAATGGAGCAGTCAGTATGCGGCCATTCCGCCGATCAAAGACATGGATGGCAATGCCTATTCAAGCGGCGACCCGGATGGTATCTTTGCCATCATGAATAACGAAGCGCACATTACCACCCAGTGTGAAAACGTGGAAATGGCGGCCAAATGGCTGGATGAATTCTATACCAGCGAAGCCTCTATCCAGAACTTCTGGGGAGCCATCGGCACCGTTATCACCAAAAATGAAGACGGTACCTATACCCTCAATGATCCGCCCGAAGGTGTCAGCGCCGACGCGTGGTATTGGGAACAGAGCCTGCGTGACTTTGGTCCCAAGTTTGTTGAACCCGGCTTCAACGAAAAGTTGCTGCTGGATCCCACCGCCGGTGACGGCTTCAAGCTGGAGATCGCCAAGATGGCGGCCGATTATGTGACGAAACCCTTCCCGAACCTCAAATACACCGCCGAAGAAAATGACGAACTGGCGCTGCTGAGCACGGACATTGCAGGCTATTGCCAGCAGATGCGTGCCAAGTGGGTCACCGAGGGCGGCATAGATGCTGAGTGGGATGAGTACATCACCCAACTGAACGCCATGGGTCTGGAGCGTTTCGTGGAGCTCCGCATGGCAGCCTATAACCGTTCATTGTAAACAACAAATGCCTTTAAAGTGCGGGCAGGTGCGGCGATGCTGCCGTGCCTGCCCGCGCATTTTGAAGGAGAGTGTATGAAAATGCCGTTGCTGTATTTTGTTTGCCTTTTGCTGGTGCTGCTGCTCCCTATGAGCACAGCGGCAGAAACCGGCAGCGTGGCCCATTGGCCCGCGCCGGACGGGATGCGCTTGAGCGATGATACTCGCGTCTCAGTCAATGGCGAGCGCATCAGCGTGTATGAGACAAGCGTCAATAACAATCGGGCGTTTGAAGAATACCCGTCGCTGGACAAGACTCCCGTTGCCCTGTTTGATTTTGAAGGGCAGGCAAGCGTTGTGATAGTGCGCCCGGGCGCCCAAAGCGCTAAGATCAGGCCACTGTCGCTCAACATTCATCCCCAGGTAGCAAATGAAACGGTCTCTTTCACCTTGGATAGGCCGGCACAGATCACCGTGGAGTTTAACGGTGGCACGCGCCGCGCCCTGCACCTGTTTGCGGGATCGCCAATAACGGACGCCCCTGACCCAAATGACAAAAACGTCCTTTTCTTTGGCCCCGGCATTCACAAGCTGCCGCTGGTACGCCTGCGCAGCGGCCAAAGCCTGTACCTTGCGGGCGGCGCGGTGCTGCGCAGCAAAATCGTGGCGGACAAAGCGGAAAATATTCGTGTATACGGGCGTGGCATCATCGACGGCAGCATCTATGATCGCTGGACGGAGCTTATGGTGCCCATTGATTTTAACCTGTGCAAGAATATACGTATCGAGGGCATCACCATTTTGGATCCGGCCGGCTGGACGGTGAATACCTTTGCGTGCGAAAATGTGCGCATCAAAGACGTCAAGATCATTTCTGCCCGTCCCAACGGGGACGGGTTCACTGCACAAAGCTGCCGGGATTACCAGGTGCTGGAGAGTTTTGTGCGCAGTTGGGACGACAGCTTGGTCATCAAGAATTACGGCAACGGCATCAGCCGCGACATTAAGTTTAGCGACATCATCATCTGGACGGATCTCGCCCAAAGCTGCGAAATTGGCTTCGAGACGCGCGGTCCCGAAATACGCCATGTGACGTTTGAAAATATCACCGTACTGCACAATTTCCATAAGCCGGTTATGAGCATCCACAATTCCGACCATGCGCGGGTACACGACATCCTTTATAAGAACATCGTGGTGGAGGACGCGCAGATGGGTGAGGGCGATGCTATGAATGACAATTTCCTAATAGACCTGACCATTGCCAAAAGCCGATGGACGCAAAGTCAAGAGCGTGGGAGCATTGACAACATTACATTTGAAAATATCCGTGTGCTGTCAGGCAAATTTCCGCCTTCCCGGTTTATGGGACATGACGACACACACAAGATTCGGGGCGTTACTATCAAGGGTTTGATCATCTTTGGCCAAACGATTCTGACGCCCGATGAAGGCGCGTTCCGCATCATGGATCATGTCGAAAATGTGGTCTTTGAGTAGAAAACATCTTTTCGTCGTATTTTCGGCGCAATTTCGAATATGTAAAGTTTGGCCTGAGATCCCCGCCGGATCTTGGGAACGGCGCATGGCGAAAGCTGACGGACGTCCTGTTTTGCCGGAACGTCCTCCCTTCTGCGGCGCTGTACTTTTTTCACACACTACAGTATAATGATTTCAGAGGTCTTCATAAGGCCAAACAGTCATTATTCACAACCTAACAACATCAACTACGGCATTGGAACCACGCTGCGAATAACGGCTTACTTTTCAGCTGGTCCATGATCGCAGACACGAAAAGTATTTATATGGAATGAGGCTGGCAAAGTGAAAAAGATAATGTGTACCGTGCTCCTGTGCGCGTTATTGGCCCCTTCAATGGCCTTTGCGCTGGAGGAGGCGGCTGCCGTTTTTCAACAGGGGACACTGCCCAGTCTCAAAGAACTCTACGCGCCCTATTTTGACTTTGGCAGTGCGGTAAAATTAAGCGGTGTGCGCAGCGGGGGCCTGATGGATCTCTTCCTATCCCAGTTTAACATCGTAACTCACGAAAACGAATTGAAGCCGGAGGCCGTTTTGGATGTGGCGTCTTCAAGGCGCCTGGCACAAGATGACCAGACGGCGGTTGCCATCAACATCGATAAAGCAAAGCCCCTTCTTGACCTGGCGCGGCAGCATGGCATCAAAGTGCACGGTCATGTGCTGGTTTGGCACAGCCAGACGCCGGAAGTGTTTTTCCGTGAAGGTTACACGCCCTCGGGCGGGTTTGTCGCAAGGGACATCATGCTCGCGAGGCTGGACAACTATATCCGTCTGGTCTTCGAACAGACCGGGAGAGACTACCCCGGCATCATCGTTTCCTGGGATGTGGTCAACGAAGCGATCGGAGACGCCGCGGGCGAAATGAGGCAAAGCTTATGGACTCAAGTGATCGGCGACGACTTCGTACTTGAAGCATTCCGCATCGCCCGCAAATACGCGCCTAAAGACGTGATGCTCTATTACAACGATTACTCCACTCCCTACGAGCCCAAACTAACCGGCATCCTGCGCCTGCTCGAAAAACTAAAAGCAGAAGGAAATATAGACGGCTGCGGCTTTCAGTGTCACTACCAAATGGGCACACCAAGCATCAACCAGATCAAAAATGCGATGGATAAGGTGATCGCCCTGGGGTTCCCGCTTCGGATAAGTGAAATGGATATCCTGGTTAACGATAACAGCGAAAACAGCCTTAGGCGCCAGGCCATACGCTATGGAGAGATTTTCGACGTGTTCAGAAAGTACAAAGACCATATCGTGGCTGTCCATACCTGGGGCATTCGGGACGACCTGAGCTGGAAAGCACAGCATTATCCCCTGTTATTTGACAAGAATAACCAGCCAAAGCCGGCGTTTTTCGCCATAACGGATCTCCCGATCTGAGCCTCCGGGGATCGCGGATCCGCGCAATTGATCAAGATGCAGTCAAAAAACTCTTCCCGAAATATTCAATTCAGACAAATTATGCGATGTTGAGCCATTCTTTTGCCTGCTGTTTTAGTGTATTATTTCACCAGAAACAACAAAAGGAGGCTTCGATGAAGCACACTCCTAAAGGCACACACGCCTGGCTTCCCTATCTTCCCCTCAGTATTCCACAGGGACGTTCTCCCTTCGAAATCGCCCAAAGCGAGCTTAGGGAAGGCTTGAAGGCGCTGGGGATCAGCAAAGAAGCAAAAATCGAAGTCCTGGGAACAGGCGACGAATATGAGCTGTCCGACACGGGCGACCTTCAAGTCCGCGGCGGGCCCACGGGCGTACTGTATGGCAGTTACCACCTTCTCTCCCTCTTAAAACGCGGCGCCGAACTGCCCAAAGGGGTCGTGAGGCCTTTTTACCCTCTGCGCATGCTCAACCACTGGGACAATATGGACGGCGAAATAGAGCGCGGCTACGCGGGGCGTTCCCTCTTTTTTCGCGGGAACAAAGTCAGTTTTGACAGGGAAAGGATCCACCGCTACGCGCGCATGCTGGCGTCCGTGGGCATCAACGCTGTCTCTCCCGGCAATGTCAACGTAAAGCCCCCCATGGATTTCTTGATAACCGGCAAATATCTGCCTGAGATCGCGAAATTGGCGGATATCCTTCGACTGTACGGAATACGGCTGTTGTTGACGGTCGAATTCAATCTGCCCCTGGCCGCGGGCCTTGCAACAGCGGACCCGCTGGACGAAAATGTCATGCGGTTCTGGCGGGAGAGAGCGGAAGAGACTTACCGCCATATCCCGGACTTCATCGGTTTTTTGGTCAAAGCAGACTCTGAGCACCGGGCAGGCCCTTTCAGCTACGGGCGCACCCACCCGGAAGGTGCCAACATGCTGGCACAGGCGCTCAAGCCGTATGGCGGCAAACTTTTCTGGCGCTGTTTCGTGTACAACCACAATCAGGACTGGCGGGATCCGGAAACGGATCGCCCCTGCGCCGCCTTTATGCACTACGCTCCCTTGGACGGGCAGTTTGATGACAACGTCATTCTTCAAATCAAGAATGGCCCGCTGGATTTTCAGGTACGTGAACCCGTTTCACCATTGCTGTTCGCCATGCCCGGCACCAAGAAAGCATTGGAGCTGCAGCTGGCGCAGGAGTACACGGGGCAGCAGGTCGACCTTTTTTACCAGGCGAAGCAGTGGCAAGACGTTTTTTCCCTCCTGAGCGCGGATCGTGTCCAATTCATTACTGCGGTAAGCAACCTGGGTGACGATCCCAACTGGACGGGGCACGATTTGGCACAGGCCAACCTGTTCGCCTACGGACGAACCGCGTGGTACGGCAGAAGTGATCCGGAACAAT
>LSQX01213115.1_pt1 | contig 12996 bp, 7 predicted proteins | sample 654561 | NCBI WGS metagenome assembly LSQX01 (sample SAMN04489861, study PRJNA283612) | anaerobic digester metagenome | isolation source: 4 biogas reactors fed with cattle manure at either 37C or 55C with and... | place: Denmark: Kongens Lyngby | collected 2014 | reverse complement strand
TTCTTAACAATGCTATAAAAATCAAAGAAATAGCAATATTGAGTTGTAATGGTAAGATGATTTATAAATCAAATTACAATGATAATTACATTAAGCTTGATTTATCAGATATGACATCAGGATTTTATATTTTAAGAATTATCACAAAGAAACACATTTATTATAAAAAAATTCAAATTCAATAAAAATGAAAAATCCAACAAAAAATTTGTTTAGGGCTTATACCCTGCTTTTATTATTTATCCCATTATTAATATTCAGCCAGGTTGATACTAATTTCTATCAGTATAGGAATTACTTTTACCAGGGACAAAATGGGATTCAAGACACTAACGAAGCCAGTATAATAACCCAGTTTAAAAAATATGAGTACTTAAAAGGTTCAAAATTCTCACCTACCGGGAGTTTAAAACATGCAGGTGAACAGTATTATAATTGGATCAATGATTACATACAAAACGGTGATGACCCCACAACAACAGATTCTGATTGGGAGTCCATTGGTCCACATAACACTCCTTCAGAAAAAAATAATAACAATATTGATTTTACACGTGGAGTTGGAAGGTTGATATGCATCAGCCTTGATCCGGGCAACCCGGGAGATACAATTTATGTAGGTTCTCCTTTTGGCGGAGCATGGAAATCCTATAACGGAGGGCAAAACTGGTCGAACCTGAATACTGATTTCCTGCCTGTAACAAAATGTTCTGACATTGCCATCAACCCAAATAACTCCAGTATGATATTCATGGCAACAGGCGATAGGGATGATTATCACAATGCATCTATTTCTGCCGGTGTTTACAGAAGCTCAGATGCCGGTTTAACTTGGTTAGCAGTGAATAGCGGGATTGATTTCAGCGGATTTTACCAAATATCCAAGATCCTGATTAATCCTTCCAACCCTGACATCGTTTATCTTGCAACTTCAAGGGGAATCTACAAAACAACCAATGCTACAACAAATTGCACATGGGTGCAATTAACTGATCCACGGGTCTATCTGCAATATTTCAGAAATGTTACTTTTAAGCCAGATGGACTGTATTCTACGATTTATGCATCAGGAAAGGATATAATTCAGTCAACAAACGGCGGTGCTTCATGGACATCCATGACCGGTAACGGTACAGGACTTGATTTTTCGACCTTCACCAATTATCCATATCCCCATAGGATAAACATCACCGTTTCCCCTGCCGCCCCAAACAAATTATTTGCTTATGGAGCCTTTAGCGACTCGCCAAATCAGCTCAATTATATGAGTAATGTTAAATGTCTGGTATTTGTTTTTGATGGAAGTCAATGGAGCATAAAGGATTTCCTCCTGGGAAATTTTGAAACTGGTTATTCCTATCAAGAAGATGCCGCAGGCCCTTCCTGGATGCCTATCGCTGTATCACCCGTAAATGCTGACCATATTTACATTGGCAACGTTATTTCCTGGAGAACTTTCGATGGCGGTATAAATTGGGAAACAACATACACATACTATGGAGAAAAAATTCACCCTGACTGCCACGACCTAAATTATACACCTGACGGTCAAATACTTTATCTTGCAACCGATGGAGGATTTTATAAAATTTCAAATCCTGGATCGACAAGCAACCCGATTGTAGATGAGTTAAACAATGGGTTAACCATAGGTACGATAACAAAAATTGCACTCACCTACCAGGAAGAGGATTTTGCATTAATTGGCGAGATTGATTGTGGCAGCAACAAGTTTGATCCATCAAATCTCTCACCAAATCCATGGAAAATAGTTTATGGTGGTGACGGAGGTGAACAGGAAATCAACATGTACCATACTGATACTATTTATACCTCAGTACCAAAGAATGGTATAAGATTCTTCAACAACAGAGGAGATTATGGAACAGGAAGCTCTTTGTATATACCACCAAATGAAAATTCCATATTTATTCCGGATTACACTTTAAACCCTAATAACCAGAATGAGATTTACGCAAACTTTTTGAATTTGTATAAGAAACAACACCCAAATTCATGGGTAAAGGTATCTGATTTAGCTACTGATTTCAATTTTTATTCAGGATCGCCGTTAACTGCACTTTGCATAGCACCAAACAATCATGAATATATTTATGTTGCAGTAGAGAGTTTTCAAGCGGCAGCCCCATCTGAATTCTTGTTGTTTAAGACAACAAGTGGAGGCTATGATAATGGATGTACCTCAGGATGCTGGTCAGAACTATTTCCTCCAAATCCAAATTACATAACGGCAATTGCCGCATCACCATACAACGAAAATGAGATTTGGATAGCCTATTCGGGATATAGTGAGAATGATAAAATCAAGTATTATGATGGTAATACCTGGTCTGATTATTCAAATGGTTTACCTTATTTGCCAGTAAATAATTTAATATTTAGCTATGGTTCGGATAATGGCCTGTTTGCTGCCACAGACAATGGTGTTTACTATCGCGATGCCACAATGAATCAGTGGGAATCATTCAAAGAAAATTTACCTAATGTAGTTGTTAGTGAACTGGAAATAAATTATGGATTTGATAAAATTGTGGCCGGAACCTTTGGTAGAGGATTGTGGGAAAGTCCACTTCCTTGTGCTTTAATTGACACGGTGTTCAGCATTGACAGCAACCAAAGCTGGAAAGTTCCAATGAGAATTGACAGGAATGTCGTTGTTGGTGCAGGGGCAATTCTTACCATTGAAAATAACGCTGTTATTCACTTTGTTCCTAATGCAAAGCTAATCATCGAACCCGGCGGCAAACTTATCCTAAACGGTGGCACCCTTACCAATGCCTGCGGCGACCTCTGGGGCGGAGTTGAAGTTTGGGGAAATTCGGCACTTAGCCAGTCACCTGCCAACCAGGGCTGGCTTAGCATCAGCAATGGCGGCACCATCGAAAATGCTGTGGTTGCCGTTAAAGCCGGCACCGGCGACTTTGGGGCCAAAGGCGGTGGCATCGTGCATGCCAGCGAAGCTTTCTTTCGCAACAACAAATCAGATGTTGCTTTTCACGATTATGCGCGCAACAACCTTAGCAACCTTAGCCAAACCACCTTTATAACTACCGGCACGCTGCTGAGCGATGCTGTGCCTGCCGCACACCTTTCGATGGTGAATGTGCGGGGCATTCAAATTAATGGCTGCACCTTTAAAAATACAGGCACTTCCGGATTACCCGTTGATAAACTAGGCACAGGCATTCACAGCTATAACTCCTCCTGGTATGTCGATCATTATTGCATCAGCCAAAATTATCCCTGTTCGGACTACCTGGCTACCACTTTCGAGAATCTGTATTACGGCATCAGAGCCTATGGCTTGTCGGCTGAGTTGAAACCTTCGATACAAAATTCGATATTTACCAACAACTTCCGGGGAGCCTGGTTGGGCGGAACAACCTACGCCGTGGTAAAAAATTGTGCATTCGACATCAACACACCCTGGACAACGGATGGAGGCTACGGCCTGTACCTCGACAACTCTACTGCATACACCGTCGAGGAAAACAATTTCTACAGCAGCATGACCGCCCGTACCGGAATTGGCATGATTGTACACAACTCCGGCAGCGATCCCAATGAGGTATATCGCAACTGGTTTACAGGATTGCAGCAGGGCATTGCAGCACAAGAGCAAAACCGCAACATTACCAGCGAACCGGAAGTAGGGTTACAGATCTTGTGCTGCGAGTTTACCAACTGCGACTACGACATATTAATTCCCGCTCCTGCCAATAAATATTGGGGTATTGCCGAAAGTCAGGGTGCCAACACCCAAAATCCGGAAGATATGGCCGGCAACCTCTTCGATATCCACGGGCTAATTCCCGATGGCGATTTTGACGATATCAACAACCAGGGTGCACATATTACCTATTATTATCCTTGGAACAATAATGATAGTAGAGTTAGACCCATTGATTTTACAAAAAAAACAGTAACGCTTATTTGGAATTTAGTTTCACCCGAATGGGCGTTCGAAAATGGCTGTCCTCCCACTTCTTCGGGTGGGGGCACTACCGAAGGGGAGCTGCGCGCTGGCTTGGATGAAATAAATACAGAAATAGAAAATACCCAACAGAGCCTTGTCCTGCTTACCGATGGTGGCAACACTGCGTCGCTTTATCAGGAAGTAGAAACCAGTCTGCCACCCGAAACCATAGAAATATATAACGCACTGATGGATCAGTCGCCCAACCTGTCGGATACGGTGGCGGGAGCTGCCATTGGCAAGGAAGATGTATTGCCGGGTGCCCTGCTGCGCGATGTGATGGTGGCCAACCCGCAAACCGCCAAATCGGACAGGCTGATGGATAAACTCGATGCGCGCCTGGATCCGTTGCCCGATTACATGAAGGCGCAGATACTGGAAGGACGCAACATTACCAGCCTCAAAGAAGAGATGGAATCGCAACTGGCAAAATACCGCCTAAGGAAAAGCCGTACAATAAACGCACTGATGCACTACTACCAACACCCCGACAGCACAAGTGGCGGCACCGACAGCATTGTACAGTTGCTATTAAATGATACCGAACTGGCAGCTAAATACCAGTTGGCTCTGATCTACCTGCAAAAAGGTGATCTTACACAGTGTGAAGCGGTGCTTGACGCAATCCCGGCACAATATGCGCTGCAGGGTGCACAGCTTGCAGCACATCAGGACATGGTAAGTTTTTGCGACCTTGCTGCTGATATTATCACTTCCGACAGTGGCTGGTATTCCGCAACCCCTGCACAGCTTCAGCAGCTTACGGCTCTGCAACAGGCCACCGCACCGGCAGCCACGTATGCGCGCAATGTGCTGGTAATGCTCCACCAAACCGAATATGACGAGCCTATCCAAATTCCTGACTTGTTCAAGTCCACAAGCGCCGAAGAACAATACGAAAAATTGCGCTCTGCCACAGCACCTGCGGTATTGGAAGTTTATCCCAATCCGGCCAAAGACTATGTGATGATCAAATACGCGGCTGACGAGCAAAACAGCAAACGCACGCTGGAGATAAGAAACCTGAAGGGTGAACTGATCAGGGAAGTGCCAATGACCCAGGCTGAGAATACCGCCACGGTTATTACCCGTGGGTGGAATGCAGGCACTTACATAGTAAGCCTGGTGGCCGGCGGCAAAACCACCGAAAGTACCAAATTTACCATTATTAAGTAATTATTAAAAACCTAAACCCACCGGACCAGCCATCCGATGGGTTTTATTCAAAACATATCCACAATGAAAAAATATTTAATTATATTATTTAGCGTGATCTTTTCTGGCTTGCTGATAGCACAGAATCACCGGTGGGAGATACACATTGAGACGCCTTACGATAATGTTACAGTTGATGTGATAGAAACTTATGATAATGGTTATTGTATGGCTGGGTTAGCAAGGGATAACGGGTACTTTGTTAAATTGGATGTGAATGGTGGTATCCGGTATGAAAAGACCATCGGACATACAGAACTGCATGGAGGCAGCCTACTTTTTGCTGTTGTGCAGGATGGCGGTGGAAATACATATATTGGAGGCTGCGGCGCCAGAATTGGTACATTTTTTCCGTTTGTTACCAAACTTGATCCATGCGGCAATCCACTCTGGTGTAAATTTTTTCCTAACCCCAAATCATATACAGGCACAGTTTCCGACATTCTTATTAATGATAATGGAGAACTTGTAATATTGATGGCCTATAGTGGCGGAGATTTGTGGGATCAGGTTTATCTTGTAAATATGAGCACAGAGGGTACAGTTCTTTTTAATCAAGCGTACGCCAGATTGCAAGACTATCCGCTTATAACACTTCCTTCAGGCTTGAATATTATTCAGCATAAAAGTGATTATTATATTTCGGGGTACTGCTATTATCCCTATCCTGACGATCCCGATCATGTTTTCTTGAGGCCGATGTTTATTCGCGTTTCATCTACCTTTAAAGAGATATGGATGAAACCATTCCATGTCTTGGATTCGGTATGGGGTGATGCCTATACCATTATACCGATCAACGATTCGCTGCTCATGGGCGTTGGGATGAAAAGGCAATTCGAGGAAGATGAAGTAAACTCATTGCTTATGTTTTTTAGGCCTGATGGCGAGGAATTAGGGTACAAGCAAATACACAACAGGCAAATTGGACCGGACATACAATCTAATTTTATTCATGATATTGCCAGAATCAACGATTCTCTTTTTATGACAGCTTCGCCTTACGGAACCTCTGTAGGGGTAAATCCGATTGGCGACATTGTAATTGATACCTCCGGAAGTATTTATCGTATTAAAAGCCATCCGCAAACAGTGCAGTGGCCAGCATTGTCAAAAACTTTTGACGGAAATTACGTTGTAAGTACCGGTAAGATTATTAATTATAAATATGATGTTTTTGCTTACAAGATTGACGAGAACACCATGCCGGCACCATACGACACCACCCAGCGTGTTTACGACAGTCTGTGTCCGCATCAGATAGAATCGGGCATTATAGATTTAACGGAATGCCTGGTGGTAACGGATATCGAGGAGCTGCCCGGCCCGGAAGAATACTACGAAAGCATCCGCCACATCCCCATAAAGGTGCATCCCAACCCTGTAAAAGATGGCAGGCTTACCCTGGAGTTTGAGAATACCCAACACCATCAAAATATGCAACTACGCTGCTACGACAGCTTTGGGCGCCAGTTGCACAGCCAGAAGATTTACAAAGGGCAGCAGGAAACCAAACTCGATGTTTCCGGCTGGAGCGCGGGCATATACGTTACCGTAATGTACAGCAACGGCGGCGCCTGCGGCAAAGTGAAGTTTGTGGTGGAGTAAAAAGCCATTGCCACGCGACGCAGGATTATAAAAAAAACCTGACAGATTTTGATGAAAGTAAACCTGTCAGGCTTTTTTTAGCTTGTATTGCGCAAAGCGGATTGGCTCTGATATGAAATTTTGTAACAAGTTGATCAGTAACCCCGGCCTTTAGGCCGGGGTAAAAAAAGCAAAAAAATTTCAGTAAGCTCTATCCCAAATAAATAGAAAGGAGTCCTAAAGCACATACTTACTCACATCCTCACCGGGGATTTCAAAATCGAGCATGCGCAGGAAACGTACCGTGGCGTTGAGGTCTTCGTACATCACTTTGTCGTTTTTGATAAACTTAACCTGCTTGCGGTAGTCGGCCACCAGTTTTTCGAGGTAGGGTGAAGTCCTGGCAGGCCGCCTGAATTCGAGTGCCTGTGCCGCGTTGAAAAGCTCGATGGCCAGGATGCGTTCCAGGTTCTCAAGCACACGATAAGCTTTGGTGGCGGCATTGGCACCCATGCTCACATGGTCTTCCTGCCCCTGCGACGACTCGATGGTATCGACAGATGCGGGGGTGCACAACTGTTTGTTTTGGTTTACGATGGAAGCGGCCGTATATTGCGGGATCATAAAACCGGAGTTCAATCCGGGATTGGCAACCAAAAAATGGGGCAGGTTGCGCTTGCCGTCGAGGAGCTGATAGGTGCGCCTTTCGGAAATGCTGCCCAGCTCGGCCATGGCAATGCAGAGGTTGTCGAGCGCCAGCGCCAGCGGTTGCCCGTGGAAGTTGCCGGCAGAGATGATCAGGTCTTCGTCGGGGAAAATGGTGGGATTGTCGGTAACGGCATTGATCTCCATACGGAAAACGTAGGCCACATAATCTATCGAATCTTTGCTGGCGCCATGCACCTGCGGGATGCAGCGGAAAGAGTAAGGATCCTGCACATGTGCTTTCTTGCGGTTTATCAGTTCGCTGCCTTCGAGGACATGGCGGATGCGGCTGGCGGTTTTTATCTGTCCGCGGTGGTGGCGTATCTGCTGGATGAGGTGGTGGAACGGCTCGATGCGTCCGTCGAAGGCGTCGAGCGAAAGTGCGGCGATGATGTCGGCTTGTCTGGAAAGCCTGAAGATGCGCAGACAAAGCCTGATGCCGTAGGCGCCCATAAACTGGGTACCGTTGAGCAGCGCCAGCCCTTCTTTGCTTTGCAGCGTGATAGGCTCCCAGCCCATAAGCTGAAGCATGCGGCGGGCAGGCATTTTCTCGCCACGATAATACACCTCGCCTTTGCCAATAAGCGGCAACGACATGTGTGCCAGCGGTGCCAGGTCGCCGGAAGCTCCCAGCGATCCCAACTGATAAATGACTGGCTGCACGTCGTTGTTGAAAAAGTCGATGAGGCGTTGCACCGTTTCCAACTGAACGCCCGAATGGCCGTACGACAGCGCATGTACCTTGAGCAGCAGCATCAGCTTCACGATTTCGCGCGGCACCTCGTCGCCCATCCCGCAGGCATGCGACATCACCAGGTTTTCCTGCAACTGGCTCAGATCGTCTTTGGAGATGGTGACGTCGTGCAGGGCACCAAAACCGGTATTGATGCCGTACACAGGCGCGTCGCTGCCGGCCATCTTTTTGTCGAGGTAGGTGCGGCAACGGACGATTTTTTCGCGTGCTTCTTCTGAAAGCTCCAGCTTTAAGTTTTTGCGGGTAAGGGTTTCAATGTCTTCGAAATTCAATAGCTTGGTGCTGATGGAATGTATGGCCATGATCGGTTGATGTTATCAATTATAATACGCCGGCAAAAGTAGGATAAAATGCCGCTATCCCTTAATGGAGAGATTCAACAATTGTTGTCAAAACAAATGAGCGGCTAAAAGCTAAAGAGAGAGTCCGCGAATTCTCACGAATGATGCGAATTGTCGCGAATTTTCTTTTTAACACTTTCATAATCGCCCCTTACAATTTCGGAATCAGATTCCGGAATTGTATGAATATTTTAAAATTGAGACTAAAAAAATCGGATTGTCATAGATTTCTCTCCGACAGCCGGAGGATGGAAATGACAAACTATTTTAAGAACCGGGGGAAGAGCTGAGAGGCTTCATTAATTCAAAAGCCGTACTTTTGCCAGCTTAGTTTTATTTAATCATCAGCGATTTAAAACAATCCGATGCAGCAAACACCTTCGATTTCAGTAATTGTCCCGGCCTACAACGAAGAGGACGCCATCCGTTTTGCGCTGGAACGTTTCGTGGAGCTGGGCTATCACCAAAAGTATGAACTCATCTACATCAACGATGGTAGCGCCGACGACACCGCGAAGATTATCGCGGAGTATCCTGTAAAACTTTACAATCATAATGTAAACAAAGGCTACGGCGCCGCGCTCAAAACGGGCATCCGAAAAGCCCGCGGCGAAAAGGTGGTGATCCTCGACAGCGACGGGCAGCACGATCCCAAATACATCGGGCAACTCATCGACCTTTTGGACGACCACGACATGGTGATAGGCGAACGCGACACCGACTCGCATCAGGTAAAACGCCGCCAGGCGGGAAAAAGACTTATCCGCAGGGTGGGCGAATATTTGGTAGAACAAAAACTCCCCGACTACAACTCCGGTTTCAGAGGATTCGACAGGGAATTAATAAAAGAGATGCTGCACCTGATGCCCAATGGTTTTTCATTTTCGACTACTTCTACGCTTGCTTTCCTTAAAGAGGGTTACACCATCGCCACTTTCCCCATCAGCGTTACCGAACGCATCGGACGCAAAAGCAATGTAAAAATGGTGAAGGATGGCTCCAAAACCATGCTGCTACTGCTGCGCATCATCATGCTTTTCAACCCGCTCAAGATATTTTTCCCGTTGAGTCTTATCACCTCCGCCCTGGGTCTGGCCTGGGGCGTGGCAGGTTATTTCATCGCCGAGCGCTTCCCCAACAGTGCCATCGTTATTCTCATCTTTGGTATCATCATGTTTTTTATCGGATTGCTTGCCGATCAGATAGCGATGCTCAACCGTGCAAAAAGATAACCCGATGAGGCAACAAGCCGGCAAAATGTACAGGCAAAAGTGGCACGACCGCGAGGTGGAGGCGCACTGGGACAAAGTGGCCGCCATTTACATCGCCGAAAACAACAAGGTAAAAGATGCCCACGACCAGCGCTTTCGCGAAACGGTGAAGCATCTGGCGCCGGCTGCGGGATTAAAAATCTTAAATATAACCAGCCGCGACTGCGAAGCCGATGATTATCTGCGCACCGCCATGCCCGATGCCGAAATTACTAATGCCGAGATCTCTTCCGGGCTGATGCGCGAAGCGGCCAGGGTGCGCCCGCAAGCCAAACAAATTAAAATCTCCACTTACAGCGATCTTCCTTTTGCCGATAATACTTTCCACCGGGTGGTGTCGCTGGAAACACTGGAACATGTGATGGAGCCTGTTGCTTTTCTTAAAGAATTGCACCGCGTTTCAACTTCGGCGGCCAGGCTGGTGCTGAGTTGTCCGCCTGCTACCAGCGAAATTCCTTACCGTATTTTTACCGCTCTGTTTGGCGGCCATGGCGAAGGGCCACATCGTTTTTTGCCGTCGCGGGAGGTGAAGCAAATGCTTGCCTTGGCAGGATGGAAATTGCTGCTACACCGTGGCACCGTGCTGTTACCCGTTGGTCCGGTCTGGCTGCAACAATGGGGCGAGAAGATCATCGATCGCTTTCAACACACGTTTGTTTCTGAACTTGGAATACGCCAATTTTATGTCTGCGAAAAATATTGATAAACTAAATAAAGTGATGCGCTCGGAGCTATGCACGCGCTGCGGCTCCTGCGTGGGATTGTCGGGTGGAAGCATCGTCTTCCACGACCGCGAAGGTCGCTATCTGCCCCGGCAAATTGCTGATGTTGACGATGCCACTGCAGCACGCGCCTGGACAGCCTGCCCGGGCAAAGAATTCAACTTCCCATTTTACCGCAACCATTTCTATCCCGATGCGCCGCACTTCCACGAATATATTGGCTCCTACCAGGAGCTGATGATCGGCCACAGCACCGACGAAGAAGTACGCCGCAACGGCGCCAGCGGTGGCATCATTTCAGCCATACTTATTTATCTGCTCGAAACCCACCGCATCGACGGCGCGGTAACGCTGCGCATGTCGCACAGCAAGCCCTGGCTCAGCGAGCCTTTTATTGCCACCACCCGCGCCGACATTCTCGAAGCGGCACAAAGCAAATACACCATCAGCTCCGTTAATGAATTGCTTCCGCAGATAGCTGCTTTCGACGGCGTGCTGGCGTATGTGGGAATTTCGCCACAGGTGCAGTCGATACGCAAACTGCAACATGCCGGCGACCCGTCTGTAAAAAACATCAAATACATTTTCGGGCCATTCTATGGCAACACGCTTTATTTCTCGTCGATACGCAGTTTCCTGCGCACATACGGCGAGCGCGATTACCATAACATCAGCAAACTTTATTTTCGCTATGGCGAATGGCCGGGCAACATGCGCATCGAGATGAAGTCGGGGCGGGTGATAGAACTCAAAAAGTTTCACGCCAATTATCTCATCCCGTTTCATGTACTGCAAAACAGCTTGTATTGCACCGATTTTACCAACGAGTACACCGACATCAGCGGCGGCGATGCTTGGGCTCCGGTGTATGAAGAGCGTGGCCGCGGCTTTTCGATGATCGTCAGCCGCACGCCGCAGGGGCAGGCCATCATCGACGAGATGATTAAAGAAGGAAATCTTGTGGCCAACGCCATCACCGAGGAGGAAGCCATAAAAATGCACAGCCACGGCTACGATTTTAAAAAACGTGGCAGCTTTATCCGCATCACTTTCCGGCGCATGACGGGTAAAGCTGTGCCCGACTGGGGCTACCGCATCAAAGGATTTCCGGTGAGCCGCTGGCTGATGGAAGCCATGATCAGCAGCATGTTTGTGCTGCTGCGCACCCGCCTGGCGCGGTGGAGCGTGGAACAGATGAATCCGGTATTTGTAGGAAAAATGTTTGAAAAGGCGCGTACGCTCTGGAAGAAATCGACCAATAAAATAAAGCGCAAGGAGCTGGTATAATGAAATCGAATTATTGGCGTACGCTCTTTAAGATCCTTTCGTCGGTGCTGATTTTGTGGCTTCTGTTCAGCAACATATCCTTCGACATAGCGGATTTTTGGTCTGCCTGGCAACGGTTGCACGGCTGGTACCTGCTGCTGGTGTTGCCGGTGGTGGTGGTGGTGCTGGCTGTTAAAGCCTACCGCTGGAAAATGTTGCTCCACGCCGCCGGCTATCAATATAGCAGCCGGAGAGCCATTCGCGCTTATCTTGCAGCTTATAGTGTTGGTGTTGTAACGCCGGGACGGCTGGGCGAGCTGATAAAAGTATATGATGCCCGCCAAAATATCCGCGGCATCGATGGCATGGCTGCCCTGCGCAGCGTGGTGCTCGACAGGCTTTTCGATATGTTTTTCCTCTCCTGGTTCGGGCTGGCAGGAGTGATATTCTATTTTAAACTTGTACCAGCTGTCAGCTCGCTGTTGCTGCTAATTTTTACTTTTTTGATACTGATAATTGCCTTGTATTTTGGTTTTATCATTTTAAAATTAATTACCAAAAAAATAAAAAGCAACAGCAAAGTTTTGGGCTTTCTCCTCAGATGTATGGAGCAGATGCTATCTTTTAAAAATTGGAACATCTGGCTTTTTACAGCGCTGGCTTACGCTATCTTTTTTGGTGGGATAGAGTTGTTGTTTTATTCGCTTAGCATCCAAATTTCATTTCTCGAGTCGGGCTTTATCATCAGCCTTATCGGGTTGATATTGCTGCTTCCCATCTCCATCGCAGGATTTGGCACGCGTGAGGCCGGACTTATTTATTTGTTGGCCTTCTATGGAATCTCCGCCGAAACCGCTATCAGTTTTTCGCTGCTGCAATTTCTCACTTTTTTTGTGTGGGGCGGGCTGATTGGCCTCTATTTCTGGTATTCAGCCGGAATTCCCTTGGCGCTTGTCAAAGAAGATTTCAGGAAAATCCGCAGACGCTTTAGCAGCAAGGGCGAAGTGAAGGAAACAGATCTTAATAAAACAAATTACAAATAAGGTAATAAGGTTTAACGTGATCAATGCGAATGGTTTTCTCTACTAAGGTTGGGTAGGAAAAAATAAGGTTTTTAGAGGTCAGTAGTTAACTACAT
>LSQX01405655.1_pt1 | contig 12997 bp, 10 predicted proteins | sample 654561 | NCBI WGS metagenome assembly LSQX01 (sample SAMN04489861, study PRJNA283612) | anaerobic digester metagenome | isolation source: 4 biogas reactors fed with cattle manure at either 37C or 55C with and... | place: Denmark: Kongens Lyngby | collected 2014 | reverse complement strand
TCCTACTTAAATTTTACACTATCTCAAGATTAGGCAGAAAATATCCTTTTTTAAGTGCTTTTTGTTTAAGTATTTATATATTACTTCAAAGGAGTTTTTCTATGGATATTATTAGAATAGGCCTGGAGCTGGCCTGCGGGGCCTTAACCGGATATATTACAAACAGTATTGCCGTAAAAATGCTCTTTAGAAATTACGGCCCCTTTGGCGGGGTAATAGTAAAAGGCAGAAAGGAATTCATAGATAATATCAGCCTGCTGGTTGAACGGGATATTATTGACAAAAATACCCTTGCAGCTATTCTTGACCAGACTGTATTGAACAGATGGATTGAATATTTCCTGGAAGAAGCCCTGTTATCTAATATTGAAGGAACACTGGCCGCAGATATCCCCGGAATAGATCAGACAATGGATAATTTCACGGCTTTCCTGAACACAAATGCCGGGGAATATTCCCGGGAGCTTTATAATATACTGACAAATATCAAATTAGAAGAGTTGATTCCGGAAAAACAATTTGAGTATTTTTCAGAACAGCAAATAAACAGGCTTTTATACTATACAGGTAATTCAACAGAAGTGAAAGAGCAGTTCAGTATGCTTTTTTCCGGGATAAATAATAAAAATCTTAACCTTTTATTTACCCACAAAATGATAAACACTTTAACTGAAAATACCCTGAACAGATTCAGGGATTTCAGAAAAGAAACAGGACTCATAAGCAAACTGCTGGATCCAGTCTTGAGAAAAACCTGTATTTGTTTAGATATTGAAGGAATATGCGGGGAACTTATCAGGATTATAGAAAGGAAAAAACTTAAGGATTATAAAATAGATGAAAAATACCTTTCTGCCATACTGGAAAAGGCAGTGAGCTTTATTAACTCACCTTCTGGAAATAATTTTATACTTTCAACATCACAAAGGATTATGAAATCTATAAAAAAAGAGCAATTAACAATCGGGGCTTACCTCAAATCAGAAACAGGCAAAAATACAGCCGGTATTATTGACAGGAAAATCGATGGAACACTGAATATACTGGCTGACTGGATCAATGAAAATCAGAAGAGGATTGATAGTATTTTTGAACAAACACTGCTTACTGTTTTTGATAAAGAAGCCCATCAGTCAGGCTGGAAGGCTTTAGTCAAAAAAAACATATATAAATATTACCTGAAAAAAAGCCAGCTGCTGGCTTCTGCCCGTTTACTGGCTGCTTCACTGAGTGACCCCCTTCTTAAATACTCCCTGAAAAATAGAATACTGAATGAAATGGATAAGGCCCTGGAGATAATCATAGATGAAAAAGGGGATTCCGGCAGAGCCGTCATATTCTTCAATAAATATCTTAATACATTGAAACAANNAAACAAAAAAAATCAGCATTTATTACAGAAAGTCCCCTTGCTGATTTTATTGATTTAGCTAAACTTAAGCCGGATTCACTCTGTAACAATAACTTTATTGTAACACAGATGGGAAAGAGATTATTATCCGGTCTTGAGAAAGGAATAGAAAATGTAGGGGCCGGTGATATAAGCACTCTTTTTCAATCCAGATTAGCAGAAGAATACTATCGAAAGATAATCTCCATACTGAAAAACAATGAGGATTACCTTAAAGGAGGCCTGGAAAAGCTTTATAAAAACTGGAAGGACAAAACACTGGCCCAGGTAATGAATCATACTGAAAATCTGTCCCGGAAGCCTTCCCTGGACTGGATTAGGGAGCGGGTAAAAAATATAAAAAAACTTGAATTAAAAAGAGTCACCGCCTGGATAAACCGTAATACCGGGATTTATGAGAAAAAAGGAGAAAAACTTACAGACCACTTTTTGAAAGAACTGCCGGAACTTTTTCAGGGTAAAATCTCATCCTTAATCAGGAATAATCTAAACTCGATAACCGATGATAACCTGAAAAACATGCTGGAAAAACTGATCAGCCGGGAATTGAAAGCTATCACCTATTTCGGTGCCTTCCTGGGGATTTTTTCTGCCTTATTTATATATTTGCTCCGTATAAATATGGGAGTATCTTCTTTCTGGCAGCTGCCTGTTTCAATTCTAGTGTACGGAGCTATAGGATATATCACAAATGTAATTGCCATCAAAATGATCTTCAGGCCTTATGAAAAGAAAAAACTGCTGGGACTCCCCCTGCCTTTTACTCCTGGAGTTATCAGTAAAGAAAAAGACAGGTTTGCCCTTTCTATTGGTAACTTTATTGACCGGGAACTCTTTAATGCAGGGGCAATAAAAAACACCCTGCAGGAAAGAAAAGAACAGATACTCAGTTTCTTAAAAGAAATCCTGTCCAGAAAAGGATACCAACTGCCCCGGGAACTCCTGTTGAAGAACAAAAAAAATATCATCAGTCTGATAGCAGAAAACAAAGAAATGATAATAAAAGAGACAGCCGGCCTTGCCTGTGCAGCTTTCCCGGCTTACAGCTCCGTACTGGCTGCAAATCTGGAAAATTATTTTACAGAATCCTCCTCAAATATAGCAAGGGAAATATATCAGTTATTAGATGAAAAAAGGGACTATCCCCTGTCCGCCATCTTACCCGGATCACCGGTGAATGGAATAGTTTATTCAATAAACACAGGCCTTAAAAGGAAGATTGATGATTACTGCCTCCTGCTTGAGGATAACAATCTTTTCGAATCTGCTCTTAAGCATCATCTTGATGAGTATTATGAAAGCATAAAAGATTATCAGGCAGGCGGGCTTTCTGTTGAGGTGAGGAACAGCATATCTGGTTTTCTGTATAATATGTTGGTTAGAACGTCCATTTCTATGAGTCCCGGTCTAAAAGTATATATAAATAAACTCATCCATTCAAAGACAAAGCTATTCTTAAAAAAGGCCCCTGAATTGGTGGAAGCCAACCGGTCCAGACTAAAGAGTGAAATAAAAAGACGATTCAGGGCCAGACTGGGTTTCTGGGCCAGGGCAGGAAAACTGGTTGATATTGACCTTACTCTTGACGAATTTACAGATACCTTCATTAAAGAAGGATTACCTGGAATTATTAATGGATTTCTGGATGAAAGATCAGGAGATATTATGAGGGAACTGGAACTGAGTACAGAGGAAGTATCCCTGATCATCGAAGAATTGTTTAATAATAAAGAGATAAGTAAAGTGGTTTCTGAAAACATCAATTTCCTTATCGACAATTCCAGTCTAACCATGAAAGATATCCTGGGGATACTTGATCTGGAAAGACCATCCCTCTTACTCGATATTTTTTCTGAAGAGCTCTCTTTTCTGAGGGAAAAGCTGGCTGAAAATCTAAAGGATAACAGGAAATACCTCCAGGAAGAATATGGGGCTTTTATACGGGAGTTATTGGAACAATTCATGGCCAGTACAAAGCTTAAGAGCTTACTGGCAAATATTGACCAGGATTTGATAAGAGAGAGCCTTGTACAGCTGATGAGGGAGTTAAACAACAGTGGCCAGTTCCGTGATTTTGTAACTGTATTTCTAAAAGTACAACTCAGTCCTGAACCGACAGATGACATATTTAGAAAAGACTATCTGGAGCAAGACCTGAACGGGCTTTTTAATAATCTTTTAAAAGACGGAGAACTGCCTTCATTCCTTGAGGAAATATATCAAAAACTCGTTGAAACATTGGCTGAAATTATAGATAAAAAAACTGCTGATTATATTATAGATATAATAGTAAAATCAATTTTCAATACCCTTGAAAATGGTCTCCCCCAATTGGTTGATGAAGTAGATATAAAAAATATAGCTGTAGAACAAATCAAGAATATGGATGCCAGGAAAATTGAGGATCTCTTTTACTCCTTTGCAGGAAATTATTTTACGAAACTTGAACACTATGGCTGGCTGGGGGCATTTTTTGGCTTACTGGCCGCACTAATAAACCTCATCATCTGACTACATCACTGTATTTTGCCTGACACCTGGATCTCTTATTCCAGGCCACGGAACACATCTGCCAGGTTTATGCTGAAATCATCAAAGATATTAACTGCGGCCGTATCTCTTTCATTGTATAGAAATGGTTCCCTGAATCTGTTTTCACCTTTCCCACAGCCTTTCTGTATCTTGACCCTGTCATTGTTTAAATATACCTCAACTTTCTTATCCTGATAATCTACCAGCCAGTATTCTTTGACCCCATGTTTTTCATATAATTTCCGTTTTAAGATCCTGTCTCTGTCTCCTGTCGATGGTGATACAATCTCTATTACCAGTTCCGGGGCTCCCCTGTACCTCCTGTTGTCAAGCCTTTTCTTATCACATATTACTGAAATATCGGGCTGGACCACTGTCAGAATATCTTCATCGTTCTCGTCTCCTTCAGGAAACCTTACATCAAATGGTGCCGGATATACTTCACATTCTTTATTAATCCTCCTGATGGATATTTATATCATTTAAGTACATTCATTAACTAAAATTTGAAAAAACCTGCCTTTTATTTAATTATACTATTTTTTTACATTTATTTCAATTATTTTTAGAATTTAAATGTTTTTTTATACGGGGTTCTTTTTTCTTCTCTAATCTAAAAATAAAAGCTTCCGGACTCTATGACCGGAAGCTTATTTTAGTCTCATTATCACAAAAGAGATTATTAGCTTTCCTCGATAACTGTATTATATTGCTTATACCTTTTCAAAGCGAGGACTATCGCTGTTGTAATCAGGGCTGATACTACTGCTTCAGCAATGGCGTTTGTAGTAAAAACAGTTATTACTATCGCCTTAAAACCTGCACCCGTTACTTCCACTACTCTCTGTGCATAGACCAGATACAACATCAGAAATACCAGAACCGTGTTGGTCATACTCCCGGCAATACCCGCTCCCACAGCACTCACTGATTCCCTTGCCCGGACATTTCTGACTGCTTTTTTTAAGGCAATGTAAACATAATAGGCCGATATCCCTATAAACATCCTGGGCAGAACCGATACTAAAGGGTTAACAAACAGGGGATCCAGCGGAGTATTTGGCCTTGTCAGTGCATGGAGCAGGCTTAAAGGCCAAATGATGTGCCCATGATAAAACCTGCAGCCGGCCCCAGAATCACTGCTGTAATGATGGTTGGAATATGCATGATGGTAGCACTTATACTGCCAAGCGGTATAGCCCCCAGAGGGGTACTATCCATTATAATTGTAATTGCCAGCATCACCCCGAGTAAAACCAGACTCCTCGTGTTACTAAAAAGTTTCTTCATATTTTATACCTCCTGTTCTCGTTCCCACACGGGATACAAGACATATTTTTACAGTGAAACTTTCACTGTATGATAATTATAGCAGATATCTATAAGAAAATAAAGAAAAAACCATGACAATTTTCCACTACAGCCCGTTTATAGCCCGGTAAACACCTGATAAAATAAATAATCCCCCTGCCAGGGTCATCCAGCTGATACCCTCACCCAGCAAAAGCCAGGCAATAATCGTGGTTAATACCGGTTCCAGCAAAATAGACAGGGACACAATAGTTGCCGGTACTTTTCTTACAGAATAATTCAAAATGGAATGGCCGACCAGGGTAGGACCTAAAGCCAGGCTGATAAAATAAAGATAGTTCTGCTTTTCAAAACCATAAAAATCCTGTCCGGTAATCAGGGACAAAAGGAAAAGGAAAAGACAGGCATATGTATATATAATATAAAGATAGGGAAAATATTCCAGTTCTTTCCGCATGCTGCGGCCTGTAAAAAGATATGCTGCAGCAGAAAAGGCAGCAAGAATTGCCAGTATATCACCCCATACTTTGGAAAAGAGTATATTTACATCCCCGATACTGATAATAATACTGCCAAGGAGAGCAAAAGCGAGTCCGGACAGGATACCTGGCCTGAGGTCCTCTTTTGCAAAAAAATACTCCAGTAAATATGTAAAAAAGGGCTGCAGGGCTATAAAAATAACTGCATTAGCTATACTGGTATACTCAAAGGCAGTATTCCAGAGAAAAAAATGTATGGCAAGAAAAGCACCGGCCAGTAAGGGTTTCAGCTTAAAAAAATGTCCAGGGTGAGCCTTATACCTGAAAAAAATAAAAGGTGTCATTATAAGAACACTGAAAAACATTCTGTAAAAGGCGATGATAAGAGGTGCAGCAGTGGACAAACTTATTAGAATTCCGGATGTAGATATTACTGTAACCCCAAAGAATAATAAAATATATATTTTTCCTGTATTTCCCTGTTGCATAGATAAATCTCCTTTTGTATTTATAATTTACTAAATTTATGAATACTACTATCTGTTTTTGTTCATCATAATGACAAATATATCAAAAGAAGGAGTTTGTATGGCAGGCACAGATAGAATTCAAAAAATAAAAGCCTGGTGTATTGCTATCAGGCCTCATGGTTTTGTAACAACTACTGTATCAACAAGTGTAGGAGCTGCACTGGCCTTTTACCAGGGAAGTTTTGATATAAAACTCCATATTTTGAGCATGATACCGCTAATCCTGATACATACCGGCACAAATCTCATCAATGATTATTATGACTACTTTATAGAAACAAAATGCAGTGAACCTATGATTTCTCCTACCTACAAACAGGTCAAGGATATTATCAGCATTGATGACTTTTACCGGGTAGGAGTCTGTTGTTTTCTCGCCAGTGTCCCTTTTGGTATCATACTATCACTTTATAGAAGCTGGCTTATTTTTCTCATAGGGACAATAGGTGCTCTGGCAGGATTTTTCTATACAGCAAAGCCAATCAGCTACAAATACTATGGGCTCGGAGGACCGTCAATCTTTCTCTGGATGGGAGTAATCATGGTCTGGGGTATTTATTATATACAGACAGGCCAGAAAAGCTTGTATCCTGTCTGGGGCGGTATCCCTGTCAGTTTTCTAATTACAGGAATGCAGCATTCCAATGAATTAAGAGACTATGAAAATGACAGGAAAAATGGCTTCAGGACCCTGCCGGTTATTATCGGTTTCCAGAAAGCCAGGTATTATTATTATTTCCTGATATCCTCCAGTTATCTGTCCCTCGCTTTATTAATAATATACCGACTCCTTCCCTCCTGGACAGCATTAGCTTTTATAACTATACCTTTTGCTGCCAGGAGAATAAAAACTGTTTATAACGCCAGAGAACAAAAAGATTTGATCAGTATTACCCATAGTACGGCCAGTCTTAATGCGGAATTTGGCTTGCTGCTGGTAATAACCCTGATTATGAGTAAATTCATTTAAAACACAATTACCATAATTTCATAAAATTATACCTTTGTTGAGGGAAATCGCTTTTCAATATCTTTATTCCTTCCGGAATTACTTTGACCAGGGCTTTCAGGGATTCTATTATTTCTTCTTTCCTATCTGGAAGGTTTACAATCAGTGCAGCCTTTCTGATTCCAGCCCTTCCCCTTGATAAAACAACTTCTGGAATCTTTTTTGCTGTTTCCTGTCTGATGTATTCAGTAATACCTGGAACCTCTTTCTCTATAACTGCCATGGTCGCTTCAGGTGTAACATTTTTTCTGGCAAAACCAGTACCTCCTATAGTTAAAACCAGGTCTGCCAGACCCTTTTCAGTTATATTGAATAACTCTTCCTGTATTACCCTGAAGTCCTCCAACAGGTTCTTCTTATATTCTACCACCCCGTTAATGCTCTCCAATAGTTCTTCAAAAACCCCCTCACCAATACTCTTTTCTTCAGCAGTTTCTTTATCCGCAATAGTCAAAACTGCCACCCTGATCATTAATAAGACCTCCCTAAGTTTTTCACATTATTAAATGACTGTATTATCATATTTCTACAAATTCCTTGAAAAACCTCCTTCTTTTATAAGAAAAGAAAAAAGAGCAGGAAAACTCCTGCTCCTTGATTACCTTAACTCACTTAACCGGGCAATTAAAATTTCTTTTTTATTCTGATATTCATGAAGTTTTTCTCTTTCCCTTTCTACTAATTCCCGGGGAGCCTTGTTAACAAATCCCTGGTTGGCCAGTTTTCCTTCTGCCCGTTTAATCTCATTTTCCATTTCTTCAATTTCCTTTTCCAGACGTTCTATTTCTTTATTAATATCAATCATCTCTTCCAGGGGTAGTATTACTTCAATACCTGAAACAACAGCAGTAGATACTTTTTCAGGTTTTTCAGCCAGGTTAATTTCAACAATTAATTCATTCAGGTGTCCGAGATTCTTGATATAATCATACCCTTCTTCTACAATCTCCCTTTTTTCCTCAGGAACATTGAGGATAGCCTTTATCCTCTTTCCTGGATTAACCTTCATCTCATTTCTGATATTTCTGATGGATTTTATAATATCCATTATAATATTCATCTTTTCTTCAGAATTTTCATCAATATCTCCTGAATTAATCTCAGGCCAGGAGGAGAGCATAATACTTTCTCCCGTTCCCGGAAGCTGCTGCCAGATCTCTTCTGTAATAAAAGGCATCACTGGATGAAGTAAACGTAATATCCTCTCCAATACCATTACACCGATATACTGGGCGGTTCTTTTTTGAGAGAGATCCTGATCCTGATAGAGACGTGGTTTAATCAGCTCAATATACCAGTCACAAAACTCGCTCCAGATAAAATCATAAAGGATCTTGCTTACTTCTCCAAAACTATACTTGTTGAGAGCCTTATCAACCTCTTCTGTCACTCTGTTGATCCGGCTGATAATCCATCTGTCCGCAAGGGTGTATTGTAAGCTGCTTTCCTCTATTGTATCATAAGGAAGGTCTTCAATATTCATCAATATAAACCTTGATGCATTCCAGATCTTATTGGCAAAATTTCTGCTGGCCTCCAGTTTCTCCTCCCTGAATCTCATATCATTCCCCGGTGTATTACCTGTTATCAAAGTAAAACGCAGGGCATCAGCACCGTACTTATCAATAACCTCTATGGGATCAACTCCATTGCCGAGAGATTTACTCATCTTCCTGCCCTGGGCATCTCTTATTAAACCATGTATATATACATCCCTGAAGGGTACTTCATCCATAAATTCCAATCCCATAAATATCATCCTGGCGACCCAGAAGAAGATTATATCAAAACCGGTTACCAGAACATTTGTGGGGTAAAAACATTCCAGTTCCTTTGTCTTTTCAGGCCATCCCATTGTCGAAAAAGGCCAGAGGGCAGAACTGAACCAGGTATCCAGTACATCCTCATCCTGTTTCAGATTTTTACTGCCGCATTTAGTACACTCTTTGACTATTTCTTCCTTGCTGACAATGACCTCATTACAATCCTGGCAGTACCAGACCGGAATACGGTGACCCCACCAGAGTTGCCTGGAAATACACCAGTCCCGTATATTCTCCATCCAGTTTAGATATGTCTTTAAAAAACGTTCAGGTACAAACCTTACACGCCCTTCCTTTGCGGCCTTTATAGCCGGTTCGGCAAGGGGTTTCATCTTTACATACCATTGTTTTGAAACAAGCGGCTCAATGACAGTATCACAACGGTAGCACTGGCCTACTGCATGTTGATAGTCCTCAATCTTTTCAATTAAACCCAGTTCCTGCAGATCCTCAACCACCTTCTGGCGGCACTCATAGCGGTCCATTCCGGCATATTTCCCGGTTATTTCAGTCATTCTGGCCTCTTCATTTATAACCTGTATAAGTTCCAGTACATGCCTGAGCCCTATCTCAAAATCATTAGGGTCATGGGCCGGTGTTACTTTTACCATCCCGGTCCCAAACTCCTTATCAACATAATCATCTGCAATGATGGGTATCTCCCTGTTCATTAATGGCAAGATAGCTGTTTTGCCGACCAGATCCTGATACCTTTCATCATCAGGGTTAACAGCCACTGCCGTATCTCCCAGCATGGTTTCCGGTCTGGTAGTAGCTACAACAATATATCCTTCACTATCTTTCAGCGGATATCTCAGATGCCAGATATGGCTTGCTTTATCTTCATGTTCAACCTCAATATCAGAAAGGGTTGTTTTACAGTCTGGACACCAGTTAACGATATAATCACCCTGATAGATGAGTCCTTTATTATATAATTCTACAAACACCTCCCTTACAGCCCTGGAACAACCTTCATCCATAGTAAAGCGTTCTCTGGACCAGTCACAGGATGAACCTATCTTTCTTAACTGTTTCGTAATCCTGTTTCCATATTTCTCCTTCCATTCCCAGGCCTTTTCCAGGAATCCTTCTCTTCCTACATCCTCCTTTTCCAGGCCCTCTTCTCTCATTTTTTCAACTACTCTTACCTCAGTTGCAATACTGGCATGATCTGTCCCCGGAAGCCAGAGGGTATTATAGTCCTTCATCCTTTTCCACCTTGTCAATATATCCTGCAGGGTATTATCAAAAGCATGCCCTACATGAAGCTCTCCGGTAATATTAGGCGGAGGCATTACAATACTGAAGGATTCTTTCTCCGGGTCAAAAGAGGGTTTAAAATAACCGTTTTCTTCCCATATTTTATACCATTTTTCTTCAACTTTATCAGGTTCATAGGTTTTTGCTAATTTTTTTGACATCATTATTTCCCCCTTACTCTCAAATTTTATGAATAAAAAAATCCTCCCCCATCCAGTTAAGGACGAAAGAGGATCTTTTCGCGTTACCACCTTAATTCTATTTCCTGTATGGAAATAGCACTTAATTAATAATAACGGTTTATAAAAACCGTCCTGACTTACTGGTCTTTCAGCCAGGCTGCTCCCGGGCGACTTCATAAAGGGGTATTCAAAGGCCTTCCAGCCAGCGGGCCTTTTTCTCTGGGGAACATTGCCCTTTATTACTACTCCCATTCCACGCATTTAGCTCCATATACCTGTTTTAAATAATAATATATATAATTTTCAACAATTTGTCAAGTAATGTTTTATACCCGTTATTCCAGAAGCTCATTATAGATAACTGCCTCTTTATTATACTCTTCTGCAAAAGCATTATATTCCTCTGTTATCTTAACAGCATCATATATTTCCCAGGCCTTCAGGAGAGCAAAAATTCCAAAAAATATAGTTCTGGTGTCCTCTTTCTGATTCAGGCCTATTGCTATAGTTGTCAGTTCGCCTGCCAGAAATAGTGCTCCCCTTCCCCAGTTGTCAGCATAATAATGTCCTGCAGAAGGAATAAAAGCAGCCAGTAATCCGGCTTTCTGTACATCTTTTGCAGGCAATAATTCTATTCTTGACTTTTCAGGTTCGAGATACTTTAACTCCCAATAAACATCTGTACCCTTCAGGGCTTTATTCTCCTCAATATAATCCACAACCCTTTTCCCCTGAAAATCCCGGGCAATTGGATCAGCTCCTGCTTCAAGAAGGACTCTCACAACAGCAGGATTATTATTTTCACTGACAGCATACATAAGCGGAGTAGTACCTTTATACTTTTCCCGCAGATTTACATCCGCCCCGGCATCCAGTAACATCTGAATAATCAGGGGATTATCCGTATGTATCAGTGCATATACAAGGGCAGTCCTGCCCTGGACATCCTGGTGGTTAACACTGATACCTTTAAGGAGCAGATAATCGATCAGTTCCATAGATGTCCTGTTGCCCTGCAGGTTATGCATAATTGCATTTCTGCCCAGTTTATCTGCCGCATTGATTCCTGCACCATGTTCCAGAAGGAGTTTCAGCAGCTCTATATCAGCATAATAACGGGCGGCATAAAGAACCGCCGTCATACCGTCATTATCCCTGATTCCTGTGTCGGCATCATTGGCAAGGAGTTTCTTTATAACAGATATCCTGTTCCTGTTTTTTATAGCCAGCATTAATGCAGTCTGGCCGTCATTATTTCTGCTATTTATCATGACCCCGCTGTTAAGCAAATAATCAATAATCCTGTAATTATTATTGGATACCGCATGCATCAGGGGGGTCCACCCATTATCGCTTTTTACATTAACATTGCTCCCTGTATTTATCAGTAGTCTGACTGCTTCTTCTTTTTCTGCCTCCACAGCTTTAAACAGTGCATTTTTCCCTGACTTATTCAGTACATTAACATTTGCGCCCATTGAGATTAAGGTATTAAGTACAATTGGATTACTATTATGTAATGCGTAAAACAGGGCTGATTCTCCATTTTTATCTCTACTGTTTAGATAAGCCCCGTAATTCCGTAAAAGGATTAACACAGATGGATTTGGGTTGTATCTGGCAGCATACATAAGCGGCGTAACTCCGTCAGGACCAGTCTGATTAGGGTCTGCACCCTCTTTCAAAGCAGCCTGTATTTCTTCATAGCTGCCTTTTTTGCATAATTCCAGAAAATCAATTGTTTCTTCAGCAAAAACATTTAATGTCTGCAAACATATAAAAAGCAGCACAATAAAAATAAGAATTCTTTTCCCTGATAACATTTAATCCACTCCTTCATATTATAGTTTAAAGACAGGTTTCTAAACAAAAATATAATTTTGGCTTAAAAAAAAGGATTTTTATTCATATGTGTCGAAATATAATCATGTGACTGAAGAAAATAATTTATTCCAGGAGGCGCAATAAATGGAAGAATTCTTGCAACCTTTTTATCAGGCTGCTGATAATGTCTTTGAAAACATGTTTAATACGAAAATTAAATATGGTTTATTACAATATCACGAGAGATATGTTTCAACACGGGAAGCCAACATAAATATCGGAATTACCGGTGATCTATCTGGATCAGTAATATAGAGCTTTTCTAAAAAACTGGCTTTTAATATAACCTCATTTATTGCAGGCATGGAATTCACCGAACTAAATGAATTTGTTGGTTCTGCTGTAGGTGAAATTGCAAATATTATTAGCGGTAATGCCATGACAAACCTGACGGAACAAAATTACTGTTGTAAGATTGTCCCGCCGGAAGTTTTTTTAGGGACCGGAAGCTCAATGATTATAACCAAAAATAATATTATAACAATACCAATCAAAACAGAAATGGGAGATTTTGATATCAATGTAGCTGTCGAAACAAGATAATATATAGATAATATATCAAGATAATATATC
>LSQX01070117.1_pt1 | contig 12997 bp, 7 predicted proteins | sample 654561 | NCBI WGS metagenome assembly LSQX01 (sample SAMN04489861, study PRJNA283612) | anaerobic digester metagenome | isolation source: 4 biogas reactors fed with cattle manure at either 37C or 55C with and... | place: Denmark: Kongens Lyngby | collected 2014 | reverse complement strand
ACACAAATCCATCCGACTGCCCCTCAGGGGCTTTGGAACTGTGCGGAAAATATATGAGCGTCCAAGAAGTGCTTGATTTGGCGTTGCGGGAAAAAGTGTTCTTTGACCGTTCCGGAGGAGGCGTAACGTTCACGGGCGGAGAGCCGCTTATGCAACCGGATTTTCTGATAGCTCTCTTGCAAGCGTGTCAACAACACGATATCCACACAACAATAGATACGTGCCTGTATGCTCCGGAAAGCGTCCTTAAGCAAGTCATACCGCACACAGACTTGTTTTTGGCAGATTTAAAAATCATGGATTCCGCACAGCATTTGAAATACACCGACACAGACAACCGGTTGATTTTGAACAACCTATTAACCATAGCACGTTCCGGTGTCCCTTTTGCCTTACGTATTCCGCTCGTAAAAGACGTAAACGACACAAAAGCCGAGGTGGAGGCCATGCAGGCTTTTGCCCTGAAAATGAAAGGCTTGGGTAACCTTACAAGTGTCCACCTACTCCCGTACCACGATTACGGAAAAGCAAAAAAATCCCGCATCTACAAGGGAACAGTACCCAAAATGGGTGATTTTGCTCCTCCTTCTTCCCGGAGAATAAAACAGCTGCTCGATAGCTGGCACGCTCTGGGGTTTCACGCCATACAAGGCGGTTGATACATGAAAAACAATATAAAAATGAAACGTTTTCTACTGATTATCCCTGTAGCCTGGCTTATTTGCAGTCACCCCATGACAGCTCAAGATGCCCCTGCTCTAACCCTTGAGAACATTTTTAAAAACCAAACCTTTACCCCTAAAGGCATCCGGTCTTTACGCTGGCTGCCGGACAACCAATCGTATGCTTGTGTAGAGGACAACCCCGTTACAGGCGGACAAGACATAGTACGGTACCAAGCAAAAAACGGTGTCCGAACGGTATGGGTCTCGGCAAACAGCCTGATTCCCTCCGGACAGAGAAACCCCCTACCGGTAAGTGATTATGAATGGTCCAGCGACCATACAAAATTGTTAATTTTCACCAATACCAAAAAGGTGTGGAGGTACCACACCCGCGGAGACTATTGGGTTCTAGACATAAACAGCGGCCAATTGACCCAATTGGGAAAAAACTTAAAACCATCAACTCTGATGTTTGCCAAATTTTCTCCCGATTCAAAACGCGTAGCCTACGTCAGTCAAAACAACATATATGTAGAATCGTTAGATAATTACGTTACGGAGCAACTGACCTTTGACGGCAACGACCATACCATCAACGGTACGTTTGACTGGGTATATGAAGAAGAGTTGAGTTGCAGAGATGGATTCCGTTGGAGTCCTGACAGCCGGTATATTGCTTATTGGCAATCGGACACCCGCGGTACGGGAACGTTTTATATGATTAACAACATAGACTCTGTGTACTCAGAACTCATTCCTCTTCCCTATCCCAAGGTGGGAACGACTAATGCAGACGTACGAATTGGAGTACTGGAAACAAAGACAAAGACAACACGTTGGTTTGATATCCCGGGCGATGGTCGCAACAACTACTTGGCACGAATGGACTTTATCCCGAAATCAGGAGAAGTGTTCATACAGCAATTAAACCGGCTACAAAACACCAACAAAATCTACACAGGAAATGTAACTACTATGGAGTTACGTCATATCATGACAGACAAAGACGATGCATTCCTGAACATCCACGATAATATCAAATGGCTAGACAACCAAGAATCTTTTACTTGGACAAGTGAAAAAGACGGTTGGTGCCACCTGTACAAAGTAGCCAGAGACGGTTCCGTTGAACAACTTATTACCCACGGACATTTTGATATCATTCAAGTGGTAAACATAGACACCCACGGAGGATATGTGTATTACCTGGCCTCTCCGGAAAATCCGGTAGAACAATACTTGTACCGTAGCCGACTTGACGGAACAGGACAAGCCGAACGCATCACTCCGGAAGGGAAGGACGGTTTTCACGTTTACCAAATGTCTCCCCACTCACAATGGGCTATACACAGATATGAAAAATCAGGGCAGTTCCCTCAATACCATTTGGTGTCGCTACCCGACCACAAAACAGTCCGTGTACTGGAAGACAACGCTCAGGTTCAGCAGAGTTACGACAAATTGGGACTGGTTGCAAAAGAGTTTTTCAGGATTCAAATCCAAGAAACACAATTGGACGCCTGGATGATAAAGCCTGTAGATTTTGATCCAAATAAAAAATACCCGGTTATCGTTTATGTCTATGGAGAACCGGCAGGCGCCACTGTGCAAAACAAATGGGACAGGTACGATTTGTGGCACCAATATATGGCACAGCATGGCTATGTGGTGGTTAGCATAGACCCACGTGGCACAAAAACACCGCGCGGCAGGGAGTGGCGTAAGTCCATTTACGAAAAAATTGGTATTGTGGCCGCGGACGATCACGCCGCAGCCGTGGAACAACTCTTACGCGATTGTACTTACCTGGATGCAGAACGAATAGGCATCTGGGGTTGGAGTGGAGGAGGCTCCATGACCCTCAACTGTTTATTCAAATATCCACACCTATACCATACCGGAATAGCCATTGCCTTTGTTTCATTACAAGAATTGTACGACACCATCTACCAAGAGCGTTACATGGGTCTGCCTACAGAAAACACGGAGGGATATCGCGACGGTTCTCCATTGAATTTTGCGCAAAACCTGGAAGGAAACCTGCTGCTCATTCACGGTACAGCAGACGACAACGTGCATTACCAAAGTTTTGAAATGCTGGTAGACCGCTTGATCCAATACAACAAACTATTTTCCGTCATGACATACCCCATGAGGAGTCACTCCATAAACGAACGGGAAAACACGTCACTGCATTTGTACAGGACTATGGAAAAATACTGGTTAGAGAACTTATAGGCTCCTGTAACCGGCACACAGACGGTCTTTTTCTTCTCGTTTGCCCAATAGTCTTTTGCCTTCAGCAGTTATTACGTAATCCTCTTCATTACGTATGCCGCTGAAGTCTTTCCATTCTATGACACGAGCATAGTTGATGAAAGAGTCCAAGTGTTTTTTAGAAGCCCACAAATCTATCAATGAAGGAATAAAGTATATACCGGGCTCTATGGTCAGCACAAAACCAGGTTCCAGAGGTCTGCCCAACCGCAGAGACTTGATGCCAAACTGCGTAGATTTAGGTTCTCCGTCGTAACCTACCCATACCTCTCCCAAATTTTCCATATCGTGTACGTCCAAACCCATCATATGCCCCAATCCGCAGGGGAAAAAGAGAGCATGTGCACCTTCTTGTACGGCTTCTTCTGTATTCCCCTTCATCAAACCCAAATCTTTCAAGCCCTCTACTATAGTTCTGCAAGAAGTATAATAAATTTCCTTGAACGATTTGCCGGGGCGTAACTCTTCTACAGCTGCCATATGAGACGCTTCTACAATGTCGTAAATAAGCTGTTGCTTAGGTGTAAAAATGCCGGAAACGGGAACGGTTGAAGAAATATCCCCGCAATACCCTTGAGGCAATTCAGCACCGGCATCCATCAGCAACATCTGCCCTGCTTCCATGGTATTTCCGTGATAATGGTTGTGCAAAGTTTCTCCGCGTACAGAGCAGATGATAGGGAAAGCCAATTGACAATTGTTCTCCAAAGCCGTTTTGTGCATAATAGCCGCTATTTCGTACTCCTTCATACCGGGTTGCACGGCCTTCATACCTGCCACGTGCATATCCATAGAAATGGCTGCCGCTTTATCCAGCAAAGCTATTTCTTCATCTGTTTTAATATTGCGTTGATCTACCACAGCCCTCACCAAATCTAAAGAAACTCGTTCATTCTGAGCTTGAGGTTCTATACCCAGCCAATGGTAGTATTTTAACGTATGCTCCGGGCGATACGAGGGCAAATAATGGATTTTCCTGCCTTTCTTGATCGCTTCTGATAGCACATTTACCAGTTCTTTTATAGTTCCCGTATGGGTAATGCCCGCACGGGCAGCTTGTTCTTTAATAATGGGCATGGGACCGGTCCATACAATGTCGTCTATGGTCAAATCTTCCCCATAAACGGTAGATGTTCCGGCGTCGGCGTCTATAACGGCCGTCAATCCGGCTCTGTCATGAAAACCAAAATAATAGAGAAAAGTAGAGTCTTGACGAAAACGGTACGTGTTGTCAAGATAGTTCATAGAGGATTCTTGGTTACCGGGAAAAAGCAGCAAGCCTGTTTTTACCCGTTCCATCAATTGCGCTCTGCGCATAACATAGGTACTAATTGAAAACATATGGTAATTATTAAAAATAACAGTCAAATATAGAAATCTCTTTTGCCAATCCCCGAATTTTGTATAAGTTTGTAGCAACATCAGTAACATGTACAATTTTATATTCATTCTCAGAATATACGGTTTTATAGGCAAAGGCCTGTATAACTGTCGTATTTGCTGATTTCTCTTTTTTTTGATACCACACGCATTTCTTTTATGACAGCGTGTGTTTTTTTTGTTCCCTTTTTCTTTTCCGTTTCACATACATCAAATTGGTTATAACCATGAAAACTAGAATTATCATTCCCCTGCTTTCAGCATGCCTTGTGCTATGTGCTTTCACAAACACCACCCCGGATAAAGCCCATTTGGTATACCACACCGTTCTGCAACCGAAATGGATTGACAGCGTAACGGTAACGTACCAAATGAGAGATAAAGAGGGGTTGAAGAGTTATAAAACAAACGTATTGACCAAAACAACGGAACTGTGGACAGATGCAGATAAAACAGACAAAACAGAACCGGGTAACTGGAGAAAGAGGGAAAAAGAAACGTACGTTTCTCCCGATGGCAAATGGGAAGCGTATATCAAAGACCACAACATCTGGATAAAAGACAAGACCACAGAAGAGGAAGAAGCGCTCAGTCATGACGGAACAGCCCACTATTATTACTCTCGGCTCTATTGGTCCCCCGATTCTAAGAAATTAGCAGCCCTTATGATCCGGGATGCTCCCAAACACCGTATCCCGTTGCTTGAATCAGCCCCTTCTACACAAAAACAGCCCGTCTTGCATTGGCGTGATTATTACAAACCGGGAGACTTGATTCCCGTTGCTATTCCTACGTTATTCCATGTAGAGCAAAAAGTCAAAGTTCCCATTGATGCTACCCCTTACAGCAATCCGTACCAATTGTTTTTCAGGAAATGGTCAGAAGACTCTCAATGGTACAGCTTTGACTACAATGAAAGAGGTCATCAAAAATACCAAATAGTACATGTAGATGCACAAACGGGACAAACGAAAGTCATAGTGGACGAGCGTTTTGACACATTTGTGCATTATAGCAGAAATTATATACAATACATAAAGAAAGACAGGAACCTGGTTTGGTCTTCTGAAAGGGATGGTTATAGGCATCTTTATCTAATAGATGCTCGGACCGGCCGGGTTCAAAAACAACTGACCAAAGGCAACTGGGTAGTACAGCAAGTGGTCAGTATCAATGAAGAGAAAGGGACTGTGCTGTTTATGGCAAACGGCAGAAACAAAGACGAAGATCCTTACAACCGCCATTACTACCTTATGAATCTTGACGGACGCGGTCTTACAGACCTGACCCCGGAAAACGCCAACCACCGCGCAACATTCTCTCCGGACAACACGTATTTCGTAGACGTGTGGTCGCGTCCGGACCTGGAGCCTGTTTCTGTAATCCGCTCGGCAACAGACGGCTCTGTTATAATGGAATTGGGAAAAGCAGATATCACCGATCTTTTGGATACGGGATGGACCGTACCGGAAGTCTTTTCCGCCAAAGGAAGGGACGGTGTTACTGACATCTGGGGTACCATCTACAGACCTTCCCGTTTTGACCCCTCACGCACATACCCTATAGTAGAATATATTTATGCAGGACCACACGACGCGCACGTTACCAAAGATTTTGCCGCTACCTTGCGTTTCAGCAAGTTGGTAGAAATGGGCTTTATTGTAGTTACCATTGACGGCATGGGAACAGCCAATCGCTCCAAAGCTTTCCACGACGTATGTTGGAGAAACCTGAAAGACGCCGGATTCCCCGACCGCATTTTATGGATTCAAGAAGCAGCCAAACAATATCCCTATATGGATATTCAAAGGGGAGTGGGTATTTACGGGTACTCTGCAGGAGGACAAAATACCCTCTCGGCCTTGTTGTTTCATAAAGAATTTTACAAGTACGGAGTGGCTCTGTGCGGATGCCACGACAACCGCATGGATAAAATCTGGTGGAACGAACTGTGGATGGGTTACCCTATCGGGCCTTGGTACGCGGCTTCTTCTAACGTTGACAATGCCCATTTGTTGGAGGGAAAGCTCTTCCTGATCAACGGCGAATTGGACGACAACGTAGACCCCACCTCTACCCTTCAAGTGGTAGATGCTTTGGTAAAAGCCGGCAAAGACTTTGAACAATTGTACCTGCCCGGACACGGACATTCTTTGGGTTCCAACTACATTACCCGCCGCGTATTTGATTTCTTCAAACGCCATATGGTTGACACTTCCATACCAAGTGACCCGCCTATGGTTGTCTATGAAGAAGAACCGATTATTACCACTCCTCCGGCCTTCTTGAATTTGGACCCGTTTTACAAAAAATACATGGATGTAAACGGCATCCATATTGTCAGTTCCTGGCGTGTACCCGACTCTGTCTTTCAAGCTGCTTACGTTACCGTAAGAGCCATGACAGAAGCTCTCCCACAAGAAGTACTGGCATCTCTTACTTCCCGAAACACAAGAATTGGCATTATGGCACGCTACGAAGGCACGACCGATATACCGGAACATGCTTATTTGGCCAAAGACACTACCCTGAACTGGAATGTGAGAGCTCGGGGATTGGGTGGCACACTGGCCAGGCCTTTTTCTACATGTGCAGAAGAAAACATCATGGCCTACCAAATAGACAAATACCACGCAGAAAACATTTTAGTACATGAATTTGCCCATACCATTCACAACGTAGGCATTTCTCCGGTCTATCCGGAATTTAACAAAGAACTGCAAGAAGCGCTGGATGCAGCTGTGGCAGAAGGCAAATACGAAAACACCTATGCCAAAACAAATATTGAAGAATACTTTGCGGAAGGCGTCCAAAACTGGTTTGACGTAAATGCAGAAGTGCCTGTTCCGGATGGAAAACACAACAAAGTCAACACGCGTGAAGAAATGAAACGCTACGACCCGCGCTTATATGAAATTTTAGCCCGTTTTTTCAAAGAGCCGGAAGGGCAAATAAGCAATCATAAAAAAGTCAATCTATACAATCAAGAATAATGAAAACCAACAATTTTCGCTTTCCTTATCTATGGTTATCGGGCGTTTTGCTCCTAGGTCTGTTTTTCCTTCCTTTTTGTTCCAAAGACCCAAAACCGGACGATAACGGAGGTACTACTCCGCCTATAGACATTACTGTGTATGCCGAAATTTCTCATAACGGTTTTACCATTAAAATCCTGGATTATCTAAAAAACACACCGGATGCCCGCAGGGCTCTTGATCTGATAAAGGACAACATAGATACTATGGCAGCTATCCTGCCGGATACGTTTTATCGTGCCATGCAAAAAAATCCCGTTTGGGTAGAAAAAGACATTTGTCCAAAAGGTGCAGCCTAGTACCACATTTCCCGAGACTGGTTGTTGCAAAACAACATGAATCCGGACAAAGCCAAATCTGTAGAAATATGCAATTACGTGAATTACGTTGAGTGGACAGAAATGCACCAGCCTTTTATGTTGTTGCATGAGCTTTGCCACCAATATCACGACATCTCGCTCACTTTTGATCATCCGGGCATTATAGAAGCCTTTGAACATGCCAAAGCAACCGGATTGTACAAAAACACCCAATACCATCACGGAAATGGCATATACTCCACCGTAGCACAGGCATATGCATTAACAAACCATCACGAGTATTTTGCAGAATTGTCTGAAGCTTTTTGGGGCGAAAACGATTATTTCCCTTTCAACCGCCAGGAACTTAAAGAGTATGACCCCATGGGGTATCATGTTCTTGAAAAAATTTGGACCCTGGACGGTCAACTTATACTCAATTCTTATTAACCCATTTATTCTATTATGAAACGAATTCTTTTAGGAATTTTTGTTTTATTGTTTTTTGTGCCTGCCGTACTGGCGCAAAAAAGACAAATTACCGGCACCGTTGTTTCATCTGAAGACGGGCAACCTGTTATTGGGGTTACCGTACAAGATAAAGCAACCGGATCTTATGCCGTATCTGACCTGAACGGACACTACTCCATAGAAGTTGGAGTAAACTCTGAAACATTGGTCTTTATGTGTATCAGTTTCCGAAACTTGGAAGCTGCCATTACAGGAAACGTGTTGCATGTGGAAATGCAGCCGGACGTGATGGCTTTGGATGAAATCATGGTCATAGCCTATGGACAAGGCAAAAAAACATCTTTTACAGGATCGGCAGCCGTTGTGAAAAAAGAAGATTTGGAACGCATCCAAACCTCTAACATCACACAAGCCCTTCAGGGACTGAGCACGGGAGTGCAAGTCATCAATAGCAGCGGTCAGCCGGGTGCCAGCGCATCCATTCTTATTCGCGGTATTGGCTCCATGAACGCCTCGAGTACTCCTCTGTACGTCGTGGACGGAGCTCCCTACAGCGGATACATCAATGCCATTGCTCCATCCGACATTGAATCCATTACCGTACTTAAAGATGCCTCTGCCACTGCTTTATACGGTTCCAGAGCCGCTAACGGTGTCATCATGATTACTACCCGACAAGGACAACGCGAACAAGGGCAAATCAGTTTCAGATCCAATGTCAGCTTCTCTTCTCTTGCCGTAGACATGCCTCATCAATTGACTCCGCAAGAGTTTACAGAACTTTCCTGGAGAGGGCTCTATTACGAAGCTATTGACAACGGGTACACACCTGAAAACGCAGCAGCACTAGCTACCGGAAACATAGCCAATGAGCTAAAAATCAACCCTTGGAACACCGGAACACCGGTGGGAACAGACGGAAAATTGATACCGGGTGCCGAATTGCTTTTTGAAGGAGATTGGCGCAATCAACTGCTTCAATCAAGACCCCGTCAAGAATATTCTATTGATTTTAGTGGACGTACAGAAAAAACCAATTACTTTTTCTCTGCAGGATACCTAGATGATAAAGGCATCTTTACGACACAACAATTTAACAGAATAACCGGTCGGGCCAACGTAACTACCAAAGTAAAAAAATGGTTTGAGCTAGGTACAAACACCTCTTTCAGCCACAGCCTCACAGAAGCCCCGGCAGGAGAAAGTACCATCTGGTTTTTGCGTACCGTACCTAGTATCTACCCCATTTACGAATGGGATTATAACACCAACTCGTATAAAACAGATGCCAATGGTAAAAAACTCTACGACTACGGAGAAAACAGAAAAGGTTGGATGAGTTGGAACCCGTTGGCAGATGCCGAGTACAACAATTACATTACTAAAGTAGACAATATTTCTACACGTAATTACGCAGAAATAACTTTCTTGCCGCAATTGAAATTCCGTACCAATATCAACTTGGACTATTACCTGTCTACGTATAGTGGCTATACCAATCCCACTTATGGTTATATGGCAGGCCGTGGTGCTGCTTCCAGAACGTATACCCGTAACGTGAGTTCTGTTTGGACCAACTTACTTACATACGATAAAACGTTTAATAAACATACCGTGGGTGTACTGTTGGGACACGAGGCTTACCAAAGAAAAGTAAACGGTTTTAGCGGGGCCAAAGAAGGGTTCCCGTTTGGCGGCCTGTATGAATTGACATCTGCGGCTACTATGACAGACCTTACTTCTTACGAAGACAACTACCATTTGCTTAGTTGGTTCTCTAGAGCAGAATACGACTACGACAACAAATACTACATTTCCGGTAGTTTGCGTGCAGACGGTTCTTCTCGTTTCCATAAAAATTCCCGTTGGGGTACATTTTGGTCCGTCGGGGCTTCCTGGAGAATGTCTAATGAAGATTTCCTGAAAGACGTGTCCTGGATAGACAACCTGAAACTAAAAGCCAGCTACGGAGCATTAGGAAACGACGACATTTCCTGGTACGCCTATCAAGGTCTTTACGGTAGCGGGTACGATGACTTTGGAAAAGCCGGTGTCATGATTTCCCGACTGCCCAACGAAACGCTCAAATGGGAAACCAACTTGCAATTCAACACCGGAGTAGACTTTGCCCTCTTTAACAAGTTGACGGGATCTGTTGAGTATTTCATAAGAAAATCAAAGGATTTGCTCTTCACCATGCCCATGGCTCCTTCTACAGGCTTTAGCGGAATAGACAGAAACATAGGGGACGTAGAAAACAGGGGGGTGGAATTGCAGCTGAACTGGCGTGTGATTGATGCTGAAAAATTCAAATGGAGTATGGATTTCAATGCTACACACTATAAGAACACCATCACCAAATTGCCTCAAAAAGAAATGAACGCAGGCGTTTTCAAATGGAGAGAAGGCCAAAGCCGTTACAATTTCTGGGGCGCGGAATGGGCCGGAGTCAATCCGGAAAACGGAAACGACCAATGGTGGAAAAACGTGTACGAAACGAACACCGATGGTGATAAAATAGTGGTAGAACGTGTACTTACAGAAAACTACAACGACGTAAGCGGCGACGAACAAAAGCAATATCTGGGAGACGCCATACCTAAAGTCTTTGGGGGTTGGAGTAACACCTTCAGCTTCTACGGAATAGATTTATCTTTTATGATATACTATAGCTTGGGTGGCAAATTGTACGACTCTGACTATTCCCAAATGATTGCCTACAGAGAAGGGTTTTCTTTCCATCCGGACAACTTAAACTCTTGGACGGAAAACAACAAATCCTCTTCTTTTACCCGTTTCTCTAAAGCGTACTCCAATTCTATGGGTGCCTACTCTTCCAAGTTTGTGTTCGACAACACGTTTGTCAGGTTGCGGAATATCTCTTTGGGATATACGCTGCCTACTTCTGTCTTGAAAAAGATGCGATTCAGTTCTTTCAGAGTATATGTGCAAGGAAACAACTTGATTACATTAGGTTCTGCTGTACGCAGGGGTACAGACCCGGAACAAAGCGTTTCCGGAACTACCGTAAACCGTTTCCCAACAACTAAATCTGTGACCGTTGGTTTACAGTTTAGTCTCTAACCATTAAATACGATATTTTTATGAAAACATATATAAAATCTTTATTTCTAGCGAGTATAACCCTTTTGGTCGTCAACGCTTGTACAGGTTTTTTAGAAACAAACCCTTCCACCTCGGTAGCTGATACAGAAGTTTTCAAAACCACACAGGGAGCCCAGTCTGCCTTATACGGAGCGTATTGGCAAATGGAATCAGGCAATGGTGGTGCAAACAGACAGGACGACTGGGGTTACCCCACGCACCTGATGACGTTTGATGTCTGTGGAGAAGACATGATTGTATGGGGCGGATGGTATTCCTACGATTACAATTATTGGGGACATACACGCGGCGATATTTTTAAAGCCAGCGCTCTATGGAGGTTTTACTATCGACTGATTAACAATACCAACAGCATTATCAATTACGTGGACGATGCAGAGGGCCTGCAGTCGGACAAAGATTATATCAAAGGGCAAGCTCTGGCTCTCCGTGGATGGGCTTACTTCCATCTTGTTCGGTTGTTCCAACATACGTATGCCATTGCCCAAAATATGCCCGGAGTACCCATCTATCTGGAACCGACAACAGACCAAACGGAAGGCGCTCCTAGGGGAACGGTACAAGATACGTATGATAGAGTTCTGGAAGACTTTTTACAAGCAGAAGGACTCTTGCAAGGCTTTGTGCGTAGTTACAAAAATCACATTGACCAAAGCATAGTCAGAGCGTTTCTGGCACAAACCTATCTGACCATGAACAACTGGGAAAAAGCTGCCGAATACGCAGGTAAAGCCCGACAAGGATATCCTCTTACATCTAACGCCACCTACCTAGATGGCTTTAACGATGTCAACACTCCCTCGTGGATGTGGGGAATACCTCAAACAAAAGAACAAAATATGGGAGACTATTCCTCCTTTGCTATGTGGGCCAACTGGACACGGAACGGATTTACATTCCAATGCTTTTTCCTGAGCAATCCCTTTGTGGAATTGTTTGACGATGGTGATATACGTAAATCGCAATTTGGTTTCACTTGGGACGTTATTTATACTTCTATGAAATTCAGAGATACAGAAGACCTTACCGGATCCATTGTGTTTATGCGTACAGAAGAAATGCTCTTAACGCAAGCCGAGGCCTTGGCCAGAATGGGTAAAGACACGCAAGCAAAAGAGCTGTTGTGGCAATTGCAAGAAATGCGCGGTGCTCAAAAAACCACGGCTACGGGACAAGACTTGGTAGAGGCTATCCTCATAGAGCGTAGAAAAGAATTGTACGGAGAAGGATTGTCTTGGTTTGACATGATACGTAACCAAAAACCCCTGGAAAGGAAAGGCAACCACATAAGCTACGGAGGTGCCCAACAATTCCCGGCCCGTTCCTGGCGCTTTGTGTACCAAATCCCTAATTCAGAAATTGTAAACAACAACTCTATGGAGAGCGGATTCTGGCCTCAAGGAGACCAAAATCCTTTTGACGGGGTTTATAATCCCTAGTTCTCCTGATTTGCCTCTTAGTTTTGTTAAATCATCCGATGGGACCTTCCTTTCGGATGATTTTTCTATCTTCGTACCTATGAAAAAATTCTATACTTTATTTGTTTTAATGTTTGCTGTAGCTACGCTACATGCACAATCTGTATATTTTGCTTCCAAACCTTCCCTGTCTCCGGACGGGACGGAAATATTTTTTGCCTGGGACGGAGACATCTTCCGTGTTCCGGCAGAAGGAGGCCTGGCTCTGAAAATCGTATCCATGAAAGGTACGGAAACGGCCCCATTGGTATCTCCCGACGGCACCC
>LSQX01272991.1_pt1 | contig 12998 bp, 15 predicted proteins | sample 654561 | NCBI WGS metagenome assembly LSQX01 (sample SAMN04489861, study PRJNA283612) | anaerobic digester metagenome | isolation source: 4 biogas reactors fed with cattle manure at either 37C or 55C with and... | place: Denmark: Kongens Lyngby | collected 2014 | reverse complement strand
GGCCAGGGACGCCGTTGAGCGCCAGAGTTCACGGCCCGATTTCGCGATCCTGTGCTACCCGGTCATCACCTTCGAGCCGCCCTACGCGCACATGGGCTCCCGTAATAACCTCCTCGGCGAAAATGCACCCGAAGAACTGGTCAAGAATCTGTCCAACCACACCCAGGTGACCGCCCAGACGCCCCCCACGTTCCTGTTCCATACCGCCGACGATCCGGGCGTGCCGGTGCAGAACAGCCTGCTCTATTTCGGCGCGCTGCGCGAGCATGACGTGCCCGCCGAACTGCACGTCTACGAACACGGCCGCCACGGCGTGGGCCTGGCCCCCGATATGCCCGAACTTGCCACCTGGCCCGGCCTCTGCATTACCTGGTTGCGCGTGCGAGGGATCCTTTAGGAGACGGGCGCCCGCGGGCCGTCCCTCGGGCCAGCTCAGCGCAGATCTTCGCGAGTTTCCAGCAGCACGACCGCGTGAACGCTGATGGCTTCCCGACGCCCCTCGGGCCCCAGGCCTTCGTTGGTCTTGGCCTTGACCGAGATGCGCTCGACGGGCACACTCAGGCACTCGGCTAAGGCGTTGCGTATCGCCGGGATATGCGGATTCAGCTTCGGTTCCTGGGCTATGATCGTGGCATCGATATTGCCCAGACGATATCCCTGTTCGAGCACCATAAGATACGATCTAGCAAGGAGTTGAAGGCTGTCCGCGCCTTTATGCCGGGGGTCGGTGTCGGGAAAGTGTTCCCCGATGTTTCCGAGCGCCGCCGCCCCCAGTAGCGCATCCGTAATGGCATGCGCCAGGACATCGGCATCGGAATGACCCACAAGTCCCTTATCGTGTGGCACTTGCACGCCGCCAAGCCTGAGCGGGCGGCCCGGTTCGAGGCGGTGCAGGTCATAGCCTTGCCCGATTCGCATCACGCAAGTCCTTTAGCGATAACCGCTTCCGCGAGCGCCAGATCGTCCGGCGCCGTTATCTTGAAATTCAACGGGGTGCCCCGCACAAGCTTCACGGCCGCCCCCATCCTCCGCACAAGCGTTGCATCGTCCGTCGCCGCGAACCCCTGCGCGCGGGCATGCCGATGAGCCTGTCTAACCACTTCCACGCGAAAGGTTTGCGGAGTCTGACAGGCCCACAGCCGGCTCCGGTCCGGCGTGTCCACAAGCATATCGTCCAACCCGCCCATCAGGATGGTATCGGCACTGGGAATCGCGACGGTCGCCGCGCCGTGCTCCCGGGCCGCCTCTATCGAAGCCTCTATGGATTGGGGACTTACAAACGGCCTGGCGGCATCATGAATGACGACGATCTCCACTGTGCTGTCCAGCAGGTTGAGCGCGCGCTCGACGGATTCCTGCCGCTCTCTTCCCCCGGCGACAAACACGAAGTCGTTGCCAGGAAACGCGTTGCGCAAAACGGACTCAAACATGGGCTCGGTCCCGGGAGGAACCGTAATCACCGCGCGCGAGAGCAACCCCAGCGTCTCAAAACGGCATAACGTGCGTACCAACAAGGGTTTGCCGCCACAGAGCACCAGTGCCTACGGCTGTTCGAGGCCCAGCCGAAGCCCCATCCCCGCCGCCGCAACAACAAGCCGCACATTCACGACAAGACGCTTTGGAGCTTCGTAAAGATCATGCGTCCGGCAGTCGTCTGGAGGACGCTGGTTACAACGACGGATACGTCTTTGCCGACGTGGTCTTTGCCGCCGTCCACCACGATCATGGTGCCGTCGTCGAGGTAGCCGACCCCCTGGAAGGCTTCCTTGCCTTCCTTGACGATGCGGACCTGCATCTGTTCATCGGGCAGAACGGCCGGTTTCAGCGCGTTGGCCAGGTCGTTGATATTCAGGACCTGCACGCCCTCGATCTGGGCGACCTTGTTGAGATTGAGGTCGTTGGTGAGGATCTTGCCGCCGTAATCGCGGGCCACCCGCACAAGTTTTCCGTCGACTTCCGCAATCTCGGTCGGGTCGTCCTCGACCACTTGGATCTCGACCAGATGGTTGTTCTCCTGCATGTCCTTGATGATGTCGAGGCCGCGGCGTCCGCGCGCGCGGCGCAGAACGTCCGGCGAGTCCGCGATGTTCTGGAGTTCTTTGAGGACGAAACGGGGAATCAGCAGCGGCCCTTCAACGAAACCCGTCTTGCAGATGTCGGCGATGCGCCCATCGATGATGACGCTCGTATCGACGACCTTGGCCTGGCCCACGCCGAACTGCCGCCGGTGCATGGCCTTCTTGAGGGCCTCCCAGTTCGACGCCATGGTAAGCCCGAGCGAAATCCCCACAAATCCGAAAATGAGGATCACCGACGTGTACATGAACAAGGTGACGTTGGGATCGGTCGGTTTTGTAAAATGGGTAATGTATTTGACGAGCCCATACCCGACGACCATGCCCAGCACGATGCAGAGGACCGCCGGAGCAATCTTCTCGAACACCTCCTGGGTCACGAAACGCAATGCCAGGATGACGCCCACCGAGATCGCGCCGCCCATCAGCCCGCCGAAAATGCCCCAGGGCACTTCGTCCTGCGTTTGAATGACGTCCTGACCGAGGCGGGTGTTCTGTTCCGTGGCGTAATCGTTGTAATTGTCGACCAGAAGAACCGCCCACAACGTGCCCATGATGACACAGGCAATCACAAAGATGATACGAATCGCCTTAATCATAAGTTACCTACCCTTACCTCTTCGCCGCCGGTTGGCTGTGAGACGTGCCGGCTATCCGGCGCTCCCGGGCCAAACCCGCGGTCTTTGTATATGAAAACCTCTGCAAATCCTGCCTTACACGGGCATCCGTTCGATGCACGCGCCTACCAGCTCCGTTAACTTGGGTTCCGCACCCGCCGCGGTCGCGATGATCTTCTCGATCTGGACGGCCTCCAGCGCATCGGGAAAACACTCGTCGGTAATGACCGAGAACGCCAGCACGTCCATACCGCCATGCACCGCCACAATCACCTCGGGCACCGTGCTCATCCCAACCACATCGGCCCCCATGCCGCGCATCATACGGTATTCCGCCCGCGTTTCGAGACTCGGGCCCGGACACGCCAAGTATACTCCTTTTTGGAGTTTAATGCCCTTTTCCAGGGCGACGGTTTCCGCCAGGTTCACCAGGGCCCGTGAATAGGGCTCCGACATGTCGGGAAAGCGCGGACCCAGCGCGTCATCGTTCGGCCCGATCAGCGGGTTGTCGCCCATGAGGTTGATGTGGTCCTCGATGACCATCAGGTCGCCGGCGCGGAACTGCGGGTTCAGGCCGCCCGCGGCGTTGAAGGCCACGAGCGTCCGCGCGCCCAGCGCGCGCATGACACGCACCGGGAACGTCACCCGGTTCAGCGAATACCCTTCGTACCGGTGGAACCGGCCCGACATCGCGACCACGGGTTTCCCGCCGAGGCGGCCGAGCAACAATTCCCCGTCATGCGATTCCACGGTCGACACGGCGAAATGCGGGATACAGTCGTAGCGCAGGCGGGCCTCCATCTCGATGCGTTCGGCGAGCCTGTTCAGCCCCGTCCCGAGGATAATCCCTACCCTGGGCTGCAGGGCGCATTCCGCATGGATGCTCTTGACCGCTTCATCAATCTGCTGGCGCAATTCAGACACTGGATTCTCCCCTGACATGAAACCGGGATCCCCGCACGCATATTACGTAACCCGCAGAGATTCTTCGACTTCTTTTCGAGTAATTCCTTCCACCACGAGCCGTTTCTCGCGCGATTTCTCGCCGCCGGCGATGCCGATCGCGCGCTTGGGTAAGCCCAGTTTTTTCGAGAGGAAGGCCTTCAGCGCGTCGTTGGCCTCGCCCTCGACCGGCGGGGCCGTCAAGGCGATCCGGATGCGGCCGCCGGGCTCCACCCGAACCTCCTCCCGGGAGGCCCTGGGCTGAACACGAACGGCAAGATACACCTTGCCATCCTTCTCCGTAATGGCGTCGACCCTCACAGCTATCCTTCCAGCCACTGGCCCATGGCCCGGAACTTCTCCTGCCGTTTCCGGGGAGACCACTGGTTCGTGTCGCAACCCTCCAGAAACTTCCGGATATGGAGGCGCAGGGTGTTGGCGGCTCCATCGGGATCGCGGTGCGCTCCCCCCGGCGGTTCCGGCAACACCTCGTCAATGACCCCGAGACTGCGCAGCGAATCCGCGGTGATTCGCAGGGCCGACGCAGCCAACTCCTTCCGTCCGGCGTCGCGCCAGAGAATCTCGGCGCAGCGTTCCGGCGGGCAAATCACATAGATCGACCATTCAAACATGGCCACGACATCCCCCAGGGCGATGCCGAGCGCTCCACCGCTGCCGCCTTCGGCCAGCACGACCGAATACACCGGCGTCTTGAGCGCCAGCATGGCCCGCAGATTCTCCGCGATGGCCGGGCCCTGTCCGCGCTGCTCGGCTTCGATGCCCGGATGGGCCGCCGGGGTGTCCACAAAGGTGATGACCGGATACCCGAACCGTTCGGCCAGGTGGAATAAACGCAAGGCCTTCCGATAGCCTTCCGGATGGGCCATGCCGAAATTCCGCCGGAGACGTTCGTCGGTGGAAACGCCCTTCTGATTGCCAACCACGACCACCGTACGCCCCTCGAAACGGCCGAGTCCTCCGATGAGCGCGGGGTCGTCGCCCACAGCCCGATCGCCGTGCAGTTCGATGAAATCGTCCAGGACTCGCGACGTGTAGTCGAGCATGCGGGGCCGAAGCGGATGCCGGGCCACCTGCACGCGCTGCCACGGAGTCAGCGCCGAAAACGCGCGTTGCAGTTCGGCGTCCAGTTCCTGCTGGAGGGCCTCGCGCTCTTCCTCCGTGGCGGCCGTCCGCAACCGGGTTTCAAGTTCGACGCTGCGTTTTTCGAAGGGAAGCCACGGGTCCACGGTGGACCGTGCATTATCAGCCAGTTCGATTGAGCTACGCTTCATACCCTACCTCAGACATTGGGAGCCGGTAACAGTCATTCAATGGACGCCATTCTACCACGAGAGCGCGGGACGGCGCATGCCGGCCTTGTCGGCAAACCGCATCAGCGCCGTTCACGCCAGGCCTTCAGCACGTCTTCCGGTTCCAGCAAAGGCACGCGGTTTACCGCCCCGGGCGGCAACGGCATCTGCCGGCGCGCAATCAGGGAGTTAATGGAGAAGACGCGAATACGCACGGCTTCCTCGCACTCCAGTTTCCAGATCGCCTCGAGCCCCTTCCTGATCTCGGTTCGCAGATCATTGGCAACGTCGGACATGAATTCGGCTTCCCCTAGGATGTGCTCACGCCCCATTTTTGCACTGGCAGCGGTGTGAATTCAAATAGTTAGCGTTCTATCCACACTATTTGTCTGCCGCCACGGCGCCCCTGACACGAACATGCATTCGGCGCGGTTCTGAGGCCATCGAGCATCTGCTATACTCGGCCCATGAACCTCATCACCCTTACAGACCACGTCTGCGCGGAGATCGCGAAACTGCGGTTTGCTCCGCCGGTGACCTGTGTCTATAACCCGCTGGACTATGCCCGCGCAGGGTGGGACGCGTATGTGAACGCGTACGGCCAGGGCCCCCGCGAGGTCCTCCTCGTCGGTATGAACCCCGGCCCGTTCGGCATGGCGCAAACGGGCGTCCCATTCGGCGACGTGCCGTCCGTCCGCGATTGGATGGGCATCCAGGCCGAGATCCGTAAACCGCGCGAGGAACACCCGCGCCGCCCGGTCGAGGGGTTTGCCTGCTCGCGGCGCGAGGTGAGCGGACAGCGTCTCTGGGGCTGGGCCGCGGAACGTTTCGGCAGTCCCGAACGCTTTTTCGCGCGGTTTTTTGTCGCAAATTACTGTCCGTTATGCTTTCTGGAAGCCTCGGGCCGGAACCGCACGCCCGACAAGCTGGGAACAGCGGAGCGCACGCGGCTGTTCGAGGCCTGCGACCGGGCCCTGCGGGCCCAGATAACCTGCCTTCAACCGAGGTATGTGTTGGGGATAGGAGCCTTTGCGGAAAGCCGGATACGCCATGTGGTGGACGATGCCGGCATTCGGGTGGGCCGCATTCTGCACCCGAGCCCGGCCAGCCCCGCCGCGAACCGGGGCTGGAGCCAGGCGGTCGAGAAGGCCATGCGCCAGATGGGGATAGGGTTTTAGCGCCGCTCGAACTGGACCACCAACTCGACGTGGGGCGTATGGGGAAACATGTCAACGGCGCTCATGCCCGAGACATCGCAGGTTTCGAGAAAGGCCGGCATCTCCCGGGCCAGCATCGCGGGTTTGCACGAGACGTAGAGGACGCGCCGCGGCGCGAGTTCGAGCAGGCGCCGCAGCGCTTTGGGATGCATCCCCGCCCTCGGCGGGTCAACCACCACAGCGGCGTCTTCGGGAAAGGCCCCCTGCTCACTCACGAGGTCACGGAGATAGTCCTCGACCTTCCGGGTATGAAACACGACATTGCCGATGTCATTTGCCCGCGCGTTGTGCCGGCCGTCTTCCGAGGCTTCGGGGACGTTTTCCACGGAATGCACCTCGCCGACAAGGTCGGCGCAGGCGAACGCAATCGAACCCATGCCCCCGTAGAGATCATACAACGTGGCCGGGGCCGCCCGCTTCGTCCAGCGGCGAATCACGGCATAGAGCTTTTCCGCGGCCAGCGTGTTGGTCTGGAAGAAGCTGAACGGCGAAATCCGCAACGAGAGCCTGCGGGGGGCCGCGGCCCCGTCATCCGGCACCTCGAGTTCCTCGGTGATCTCGGGGGCGCCGTGAAGAACGCGCAGTTCGTCGGCGGCGGCAATCTGGGCCCTGCCGCGGAATACCGCGTGCTGAATGCTGTCGGACGGGTAGACGGCCTGCACGCACTCGACGAAGCCCGCCGCGTCCAGCTCGCCGTCGGCCGTGACCAGTACGACCATCCGCTGGCCGGTTCGTTTCGCATCGCGCACGAGGAGCACGCGCAGGAAACCGGACCCGGAACGCGTGTCAAAATGGCGGTATCCCATGGTACGCCGCCACTCCCCCACGCCGGTCAGCAGCGCCGCCAGACCCTCGGGGCCGATATGGCATTCCCGGATTTCGATGGGGCCAAACCAGCGGCCCCGCGGATTGAACCCGAGCACGGTCTCGCGCGCAAAGCCTTTGGGCGGCGGTTCGTCGTAGTGTTTGCCGCCAAACGCCGGGTCCACCTTGTTGCGGTAGTGCCAGAGGACAGGCGAGGGTTCGACCGGAATCGGATCCGGCCAGCAGAACCCAAACAGCTCGGACAGGGCGTGGGCTTTCCGGGCAAGCTGATCGGGATAGGCGACGTCCTGCGACTGACACCCGCCGCACGTTCCGAAATGGGGACATAGGGCCGCGGAAGGCGTGTGTGATTCGTGCATGATGATCAGTCAATTCGTGATGTGTTTGCCAAGGGTGCTGCTCTTGAAGACACGGACATACCCTATGAAAAAAACACCGGTCAATCAAGCCCGCGAATCGCCGGCTAACGTGACAAAACCTCCGCAAGGCCGGTCAACGTGGAAACGGTACGCAGGAGTCTCCGCGGTTGCACGCACCTCCGGCGCGCCAACGGCGCTTCGGAGAAGATACCCTCGGCCTCGGCTTCGGGATCGGGATCGGAATCGGGATCGGGGCCACGTCTCTGGCATGCTGCCGCGCCCCTGCTGCCCCGGATGGCACAATGTTCTTCTTTCTCACCGCATGGGTGAATCGACAGGAGCTCCGGCGGCCGACATCCCAAGCGTCTGAGCACTCTGCCTTCGCGTCCCCCGGCGATTGGCTTCAGGACGCGTGGACACCCCCGCATCAGCAGGTCAGCATCCTGGGCGACGCGCGGCCATACAGAAAGGCGACCGCCCAATGCACCGTCCGGACCCTTGACGGCGAAAGGGTTAATTCCAGCGCGTAACATGGTAGAATTGCCCGCGATGCCTCAGAGGGCACGCGTACAACGCAGGCAACCCGTGGGGAGCGGACCATGCTTGTCGAAATCACGAAGACTCTGGCTGCGGAGAAGCTGCCCGAGCGTCCCCGGGGAGGCCACAAAGGGACGTTTGGTCATGTCTTCGTCGTAGGGGGTTCCCTGGGGTTTACCGGGGCCGTGCAACTTGCGGGCCTCGGCGCCGCGCGTTCCGGGTCAGGCTTGGTGACCCTCGGCGTGCCCGAATCGCTCATGACCATCGTCGGCGGACGGGCGCTCGAGTGCATGACGTTCCCCCTCGCCGAGAGCTCCGCGCGGAGCCTTGCGGCTCAGGGCGTCGATGCCGCGCTGGAATTCGCCGCCACCAGGGACGCCTGCGTGCTGGGACCCGGCTGTTCGCAGCATCCGGATACGCGCGAATTCACCCTGAAGTTCATCCGCCGCTGTCCCGTGCCGCTGGTCGTGGACGCCGACGGGCTGAACAATCTGTCGACGAACATGGCCGTGTTGAAACAGACGGAGTCGCCGGTGGTCCTCACCCCTCATCCGGGCGAGATGGCCCGGTTGACAGGCCAGTTGACGCCCGAAATCCAGGCGGACCGGGCGGGAATGGCGGCCCGGTTCGCCGCGGAATACGGATGCACGGTTGTTCTGAAGGGTGCGGGAACGATTGTTGCCGCTCCGGGATTGGATACGCATCTGAATACGACCGGAAACGACGGCATGGGAACGGGAGGCACCGGCGACGTGTTATCGGGAGTGATTGGCGGCCTGATTGCGCAGGGCCTGGACGGCGCGGACGCCGCGCTTCTGGGCGTCTACGCGCATGGTCTTGCGGGCGACATCGCGGCGGAGCGGAGAGGACGGCGCGGGATGCTCGCCGGCGACCTGGTAGAGGCCCTCCCCGAGGCCTGGCTGGCTCTGGAACAGGAATTGAGCACATGAGCACGGTTCGCGACATAGGTGAATTCGCCCTGATCGACCGCATTTCACGGCTGCTGCCCACGTCATCGGCGGTCGTTGTCGGCGTCGGCGACGATTGCGCCGTGCTGCGTTTCTGCGAGCGGATGATGCTGGTTTCGTGCGACCTCTTCGTAGAAAACGTGCATTTCCGGCGCGACTACGCCCAGGCAGAGGAGATCGGCTGGAAGGCGGCGGCGTCTTCCGTCAGTGACGTCGCGGCCATGGGTGGCCAGCCGATGTTTGTGCTGGTGGCCCTGGGATGTCCGCCCGATACCCCGACGCAGTATGTGCAACTGCTCTACCGGGGCATGTCGGCCGTGGTGTCGCGTTTCGGCGCGGCGATTGTCGGGGGCGACACATCGGTGAGCCCCGATTCCATCGTGATCGACGTGACGGTGATCGGCCAGGCGATTGGCAACCGCTGTCTCACACGTCGGGGCGCCCGCGCGGGCGATGTCCTTGCGGTGACGGGTCCGCTGGGGCTCGCGGCAGCGGGGCTTCATTCCCTGAAGCACGGGCATCCCGCCCCGGCCTTGCGGACCGCGCACCTGTCGCCGCGGCCGCGCGTGCCGGAAGGGCAATGGCTGTGCGGCCAGCCGTTTGCGCATGCGATGATCGACATCAGCGACGGACTGGCGCAGGATGCCCAGCACATTGCCGAATCGAGCAGGATCGGCGTCAACATTGACCCGGCGAAACTGCCCGTGCACCCTGAGCTGCAGGCGTATTGCGAGCCGCATGGCCTCGACCCGATGGCCTTCATCCTGACGGGCGGGGAAGACTATGAACTGGCCTTCGCGATGGACGGGGAACACGCCGGCAAAGCCATCGAGGCCTTCGGCAGCGAATTCCGCACCGGCCTGAGCGTGGTCGGCGAATTCACCGCCGAATGGACCGGCGTGCGCATCAACGGGGAGCCTCTCGACGAGACCGGGCATGACCATTTCCTGGCCAGCACGCCCACATGACCCGGCGCCCCGCGGTCAGGCATACACGGGGGCGTTTCCCGGCTTCCATTTGATATTGCACCCCATGCTCGGCCGCTGGGTTTCGGCCACGGGCTGCCCGGCCAGCAGTGCATCCAGCGCGGCGCGGAGGTCGTGCCCGGTGACCGGCTCGCCGTTGCCTGGACGGGCATCGTCAAGCTGGCCCCGGTAGGCCAGCCTGCGGTCGCCGTCAAACACGAAGAAGTCCGGCGTGCACGCCGCGCCATAGGCTTTGGCAACCTCCTGCGTCTCATCATAGAGATACGGAAAAGGATAGCCCGCCGATGCCTTCTCGGCTCGCATCTTCTCGGGGCTGTCCTCGGGATACGCGGCGGCATCGTTGGCATTGATAGCCACCATGCCTACACCCCGGGACGCGTAATCGCGGCCGAGCCGCGCCAGTTCGTGCCGGACGTGTTTCACATAGGGGCAATGGTTGCATATGAACATCACGAGCAGCACGCGATTGCCGTCGAAATCGCTGAGCGCCACCTTCGCGCCCTCCGTGTCGGGGAGACAAAAATCGGGGGCGGCGGTCCCCAGTGATAGCATGGTCGACGCCGTCAGAGCCATGGTTCTTCCTCCTGCCGGAACTTCGGCATTGTCTTCTGAGGTAACGTGCGGTTCCGCGGCGCCTATTCCGCGTGGCGGGCGCCTCCCCCCTTCCGCGCTGTTCCCCCTTCCCCGGCGCCCGGGTCTCTTGTCTCAGGAAGGCCCGCGTCTCATCGGCACTGGTCCGGGAACAGTCCGCGCAAAAATCGGCGAGGCCCCGGATAACTGCCGGGGCCTCGCCTTTCGGGTGGAGGAGAAACAGGCCATGACCTAGTCATTACTGACTTGGCGGACCCGTTCGCGCCTGGTATCGGCCGATTTCCCGGCCGAAAGATAGCTTTGTATGCGCTGAAGCCACGTGGTTTCGAGACGCAGCTCGCGGTCATTGCGCACGCTGTTCTCTGGAGTCACCGCATAGCGCTGTCGCGCGTCGGTGGAGAGGGCGCGGTAGAGTTCGCGGCCCTCCATGTCCACCTCCTTCGTCAACCCGCTGCGCATGGTGCGCTCAGGGCCCAGGAGGCGGTCGCCGCGCACCGTATTGGCTTTCAGGGTATGCGGGTCGGTCCCGTATTCGTAGAGGTAGACAGGGCCATAGACGCCTGTGCCGACGTCGACCTCCTCGAAATAGAGATCGACGCCGTCTTCGTAGTCGAGCAGGGCGCTTTCCCAGTCGAACGGCAGTCCCTGTTCGTAGTCATTGGCGCCAAAGACGCGGCCTTCCGAGAACCCGTCGTTGTACCCGTCAATCCATCCTCCGTGGAGGTATTCGACATGCACGTCGCCGGCCAGGAAGTCGAGATAGTCCGGCCAGAACGCGTTGTCGTATCCTTCACTGAACCCGAGGATGAAGGCGTAGCGGTAGTCCACAAAGTACCCGTCGTTGTACGCCCACCACACGCCGTCCCAGAATCCGGCGTCATACGACAGTTCGTCAAGGTAAGGAATGGTGTCGCCCTGGTAGTAGATCGGCGAGAAATCGAGGGTGTCGTACCCGTCGTCATACCCCTGCCAGTACCAGTCATCCCGGGCGAAGCCGTCCTCAAAGCCGAAGTCGTAGTCGGTCTCGCCGCCATCCGGAATCGGGATGTCAGGGCAGCCCACCACGGCCAGCGCCGCGAACACGGTCACCGCCATCCACCGGGCGGCGCCCAGGTTATGTCTCACGATGTTCTTCATGATATTCACCTCCACCTCCATAGTCTCCATGGTTGTCACCGGCCACGCGGGGAGAACGACCGCGAACCGCCTCCCGACGGAGCGCTGCGCATCGCACTGGGCGCGGACCTCGAGATCGAGGGAGCACTGCGCATCGCGCTGGGCGCGGACCTCGAGATCGACGGGGCGCTGCGCATGGTGCTGGGAGCGGACCTCGAGATCGACGGGGCGCTGCGCATGGTGCTGGGAGCGCTTCTCTGAATGCTGGGGGCGCTGAACGACGACGAAGACCGCGGCGCGGAATAGGTTGACCGCGACGAAGAGCTGGGCGCGGGCGCGCTCCTGAAACTCCGCGGGCTGCTTGCCGGGTTCGAAGACGAGCCGCCTATGGTCACCGAACGGTTCGGAGCCGCGCTCCGCGCCGGCGTGCGCATGGTGGCCGACGGGGCGGATTGTACCGAAGGGGCGGTTGTCGTGGGCGTGCTTATGCTACGGGCACGCGTGCTGGGGGTGCTCGTCGCGGAACTGCCCGGCGTCGATGTCATCGACGAGGCGCCCGTCGTGATGTTGCGGCTCGGAGGGGTCACGCCCTGGAGAGTCCGCGCACGCCCATAGGAATTGTCGATGGTGCGGGCACGCGAGGTCACGCCGGTCGACCCGTCCGGATCGGGCGCGGCGGTCCGCTCGGGAGCGGAACTGTCGCGCGTCATCGATTCGGTGCCCGAGCCCACGACGCGGGTGCGCGGCGTTGCGGGGACGCCCGAACTGGTGCTGGGCACCGTGCGGTCGAGATTAACGCCGGGAGCATTCCTTGGGTCGCGGATCGAGCGCGATGTTTCCGGGGAGGGCTCGGTCGACGCCGCGCCGGCTCTCGATGCAGCCCGATTGCTGCGTGTGACGCGCTCTGCGCTGGGGCCGGTGGGTTCCACACGATTTCCGGACGCGCTGTTGATGGCGGCGGACGTGGTCGGATTCGCGCTGCGATCCACGTCAACGCTCCGCAGCCGGGCTTCGCGAGACGATGCCGTCATCGGAGTGCGAATCATACGGCCGCCCGTGCGGTCGACGGAGTTGAAACTGGCCCGCGGAATGCTCCGCTGAAGTTCGGCGCTGCGTGTCGATGCAGCGACGCTTCGGGGACCGATGGTGTCCGGGCCACGGATGACACGGCGCGGGGAGTAATCTCGTACCGGGATATTGGCGCCGCCACGGTACCAGCGGCTCGCGTTAATGGAACCGGTGTTGACATTGATGTTCCAGATATGCACGTCGCCACCGTGCCCCGGGCGGATGATGCCAGGGTAGCAGGCCCCGACGAAGGAAGGACCGTAGAGCAGGCGGGCCGCCGTGCAGTACGAGCTGGCGTACAGGCTGAAGCGCGACCCGCCAAGCGTGTAGTGCAGGTCTCCGAAGACGACCGGGCGGTCATACGGGCTCAGCGGACACAACACAACA
>LSQX01384448.1_pt1 | contig 13000 bp, 16 predicted proteins | sample 654561 | NCBI WGS metagenome assembly LSQX01 (sample SAMN04489861, study PRJNA283612) | anaerobic digester metagenome | isolation source: 4 biogas reactors fed with cattle manure at either 37C or 55C with and... | place: Denmark: Kongens Lyngby | collected 2014 | reverse complement strand
GCCTATGGTTATTCCATAGATTTAACTGGACCATAGGAGCAGAAAAGAAACTAGGCGCTTGCTGCTTTAATAAGTAAATCTAGCAAAAAACTTGTAAAAATATTGAATTCTTCCTTATTATAAATATATCTCTCAAGCTGGTCTGAAATTTTTTAAAACTCAATTTAACCTGTTTTGCTAGCCTTTAGTTTTGAAGTTACAAGAACCGTTCTCTTCCCCAGGTTCATACACTGAATACGAACATCTTCATCTGGTTTTCCAATGGACACAGGGCCATAATGATCCCCTTTTGAACTTCCCGGAATTATCATTCCATGAATAAGAAGGGCCTGAATTATTGCCATAATCGTTGTCTCGTTTCCTCCCCCCTTATTTGCAGAAGAAGCAAAAGCTCCACCAACCTTCCCTTCAAATTCTCCATGAAACTTTATACTCTTATCTACCAAACTCTTAATCTCTGCTGCCGGAAGACCATAATATGTTGGGGATCCTATGATTACTGCATCTGCTGTATTCATATCTTCTGGTCTAGTATCTTCCGCTCGCTTTAGAATAGCAAGAGCTCCAGCCTCCTCAACTCCAGCCTTAACATATTCAGCCATCTTTTGTGTATTTCCCGTCCTTGAGTGATAAACTATCAAAACTTTAACCATGTTTCCTCCCTGCATAAATATAAAAATCCATACCAATCTCTTCAAAAACTAGAGATTTCCAATAAAGGTTCTCAGCTTCTTTCTCACTTTTTGTTACAGTATTTATAATACTCATAAATCCCCCCAAAATAGCCTTAGAAATTTTATTATAATTAAGTCTACTCAGTCAAATTAACAAATTTCGATGAAATTAGAAAAACAAAGGAAAATTTGCTATATTCATTCGAACAATCATCGAGTATAAATTCTACCTGTAAAGAGACAATCACTAAAAAATGGCTTCTAAAAGTAGCAATAAACATCTATTAACCCAAGGAAACATTCCCACTCAGCTTCTCTATCTTGCATTTCCAACAATAATTGGAATGCTGGGAATGGTAGTATTTAACTTAACTGACACTTTCTTTTTAGGACGACTTGGCCCCAATCAACTTACAGCTCTTTCTTTTACTTTTCCTGTTATAATGGTCGTACAAAGTTTCGCACATGGTATTGGAATGGGAAGCTCTGTACTTACAGCACGCGCATTCGGAGCCCAAAACAACCGTTTACTCAAAAGAATTACGACAGACAGCCTTGTACTCGGATTTATTATTACCCTGATTACCTCCAGCATAGGTTTATTGACAATAGAACCGCTTTTTACTGCCCTTGGTGCTGAAGGAGAAATTCTCTCTTATATCAAAGACTATATGTCCATCTGGTATTTAGGTGTGATTATGGTAGTAATTCCTATGATAGGTAACCATACAATAAGGGCTATCGGAGATACCAAAACTCCCGGACTCATCATGGCTCTTTCGGCTAGTATAAATATTATACTCGACCCTCTACTTATCTTCGGTATCGGACCTTTTCCGAGATTGGAGGTAAAGGGAGCTGCTATTGCCACAGTATTTGCCCGGAGCATTACCGCCTTGGTAGCAATTTACGTGCTAAGAAAAAGGGAAGGTTTAATAAGTTTTAAAAACACCCGAATCAAGGAAATAATTGATTCTTGGAAACAAATAATTTACATAGGACTTCCCAATTCGCTTACCAGGATGGCTCCTCCCTTGGTTCAAGGTGTAATCGTAAGGCTCCTTGCTGGATTCGGACCATATGCAGTCGCTGGTTTTGGCATTGGCACTCGAATAGAGATATTCGCCCTATCTCCTATAATGGCACTGAGCAGCGTTTTCGGACCATTTATGGGGCAAAATCTTGGCGCAAAAAAATACGGCCGGATGAAATCTGCCGACCAAATAAGCAAACAATATTCTTTTATCGCTGGATTTAGCTCAGCTGCAATATTATTCTTAGCCGCACCTACAGTAGCCAAAATTTTCTCCAAAAATACTGAAATTATTAATTCGGCAGTTCTTTACATGCGAATCGTTCCAATATCCTACGGTCTATGGGGAATATTTCAGTTGGGGACGGTTTTTTTAAATGTTATGAAAAAACCCTTTATCGCAGCAGGTTGGACAATGACTCAGTTTTTCATTCTGGTTCTGCCTTTTGCTTTTCTAGGCGCACATTTAGCGGGAGAAAAGGGTATACTAATAGCTCTTTCTATATCCTATATCTTATCAGGTCTATTAATCAGGCAGTATGTCAAAAACTTAATACCCCAACCAACATTCTCAGATAAGGCTGAATAATACTTTAAGCTTTTAAACCTTCTTGTGCTAGATTTATCGATAGTGTTTTAGGTATTTTTGATAGGGATGGAATATAGGTTGAAATGGCTGCCGGCGGAGGACTCGAACCCCCACATACGGGACCAGAACCCGCTGTCCTGCCATTAGACGAGCCGGCAGCTATAAGTTTATTTTTCTGAGTTTTCTTCGGTCTCGGAGTTTTCCTGGTTTATATCTTCTTTGGATTCTTCAGAATCCTCTGATTTATCTTTAGACTCTTCAGTCTCCTTACTCTTTTCTAAATCATCTCTTTTCTTTTCGTCTGCAAAAGTAAGCTGCAGATTCATGAGCGTATCGGTTATGATCTCTTTTTCTTTTTCCGTAAGGTTCCCTTTAGTCTTCTCTTTGAACATATGAATAATATCAATATTTACGCGCGCCAGCTCCATATCTTTTTCTATCTCGCCCGTCTGAGGATGAGATATTTTACCCATGCCAAAAAGAGCGGTCTGTGACAGTGACATTATTAAATTAAAAAAATGGGGATCTATTTGGTCAATTATAGTTTTGTCTTCACTCATTATTCAACATACTCCTTCAGTGCGACTTCTATTCTTTCTAAAACGCGGTCTTTCCCTAAAAACTCCAGTAGCTCAAAAACTCCTGGACCTGTCGTTCTTCCCGAAACTGCCACCCGGACTGGATGGAAAAGTTTTCCTGCTCCGATACCTTTATCCTCACAAAACACACGAAATGCTTTTTCAAGCCCATCTTTTGTAAATTCCTGTTCTTTCTGGAGGATAGGTATAATGCCTTCTAAAACATCTCTGACGCCTTCTTTTTTTAAGCGTTTAGTGACTGCCTTAGTATCGTATAATATACTATCTTTTATTAAAATGTCAATTTTGGACGGAATGTCGCTCAGGAGCATAAACTTCTCTTTTTCCAGCTCAATAGCCTTCTTTATTCTATCAGAGATATCATCTCCTTTTTCGATTATTCCTGCAGCTTCAAGCCAGGGGCGGGCTTCATTGGCCAAATCAGATGCTGATGAATCTCTTATAAACTTTCCGTTCATCCAATTGAGTTTTTCTATATCAAAAACACCCGCACTTTTCCCTACGCGGGATAAATCAAATTTATTTTCAAGCTCATCTTCTGTAAAGAGTTGTTGAGAGTCTTCCGTAGACCATCCCAAGAGTGCCAAGTAATTTCTAAGTGCAGCAGGAAGATAACCTTTCTCCTGATACTCTGCAAGGGACACCGCGCCGGTCCTCTTTGAAAGCCGCTTGCCATCTATCCCATGCACCTGAGGAAGATGGGCAAACCTTGGTGGCTTAATTTTGAGCGCATCAAAAATCAAAATTTGCTTTGGAGTATTTGATATATGATCGTCTCCGCGAATCACATGAGTAATATCCATTGACGAATCGTCAACAACACAAGCAAAATTATAGGCTGGCATACCATCAGATTTAAGAATTACGAAATCATGAATAGTATCTGCAGGAAATGAAACTTCTCCCTTAATCAAATCTTCAAATTTAATAAAACCTGAATCTGGAGTTTTTATTCTCCATGCATATGGAAGGCCTGATTTTTCTAAATCTGCTTGCTCGTCTTCTGTTAATCTAAGGCAACGTCCATCATATCCAGTATCGCCACCCTTCTGGCGATTTTCTTCTCTACGCTGGGCAAGCTCTTCAGGAGTACAAAAACATCTGTAAACCTCCCCGCTATCAATCAGCTCCTTAAGAGCAAAATCATATATATCTTTTCTCTTACTCTGATAATAGGGACCCTCATCCCAGTCAAGTCCCAGCCATTTCAAGCCCTCCATTATAGGACGGGTAAATTTTTCATCCGAACGGGTCAAATCGGTGTCTTCGATTCTCAGTATAAACTTACCCTTATTTTTTTTTGCGAATAAATAATTGTATAGAGCCGTCCGTACACCGCCTATGTGCAGATATCCAGTTGGAGAAGGAGCAAATCTTGTTCTAATTTTTTCAGTAGACAATTTTATTTAAAGGGTACTCAATAATTCCCTGAGCCCCAGCCCTCTTTAATTCCGGCAGGATCTGCATTACTTTTTTCTTTTCTATTACAACCTCAAGCGCAACCCAGTTTTCCACAGTAAGATTTGAAATAGTTGGTTTCATAAGAGAGGGGAGAATGTCCATTATTTTATTAATTTTTTCTTTTTCGACATTCATTTTAAGTCCAACCATTGCCGCGGCGGCAACAGCAGACTGTAATAGAAGAGATATATTGTCTATTTTTCTTCTCTTCCAATCATCCTGATATGATTCCTTATTTGCGATTAGACGAGTTGTAGATGAAAGAATCTCATCAACTATCCTTAAGCGATTTGCCCTGAGAGAAGAACCAGTCTCGGTAAGCTCTACTATGGCGTCACAGAGAACACCAGGCTTTACCTCGGTAGCACCCCATGAGAACTCTACATCGCATTTTATATTTTTTTCTTTCAGATACCTTGTCACAAAATTTATTAGTTCGGTAGCAACCTTTTTTCCTTCAAGGTCATTTATGGTTTTAATGTCTGAATCCTCAGGAACAGCAAGAACCCACTTGACTGGCCTAAATCCGCTCTTTGCATATACAAGTTCCGATATTTCAACTACATCTGAATCATTCTCCATAAGCCAATCCCATCCGCAAAGACCCGCATCGAATACTCCGTCTTCAAGGTAGCGCGACATTTCCTGTGGTCGGATAAGCATGAATTCTATTTCGGGGTCATTTGAATCAGGATAATATGAGCGTTCGTCAGACAAATAAATTCTGAATCCCGCACTAGTGAATATCTCTATCGTAGATTTTTGCAGACTTCCCTTAGGAAGTGCAAACTTAAGTTTTTTATCTTTTGCTGCCATATCTATTTCTCCTTACATATTCTTTTTTTTGTATACTGTATTCATAACATATATGGGTTGAATATTTCTCCAGTCGCCCTCGGCTCTTTCATTATAGAGTCGATGCGCTTCCCAATAAAGTTTTTTTGATTCAGCCTCAATTTCAAAACAATTTTTTGCTTCCATCTCTTTTTCATCAACAATTATATATTCTGATACTCTATCGCCTTGCGGAGAATAATCCGCAGTATAAAACTTATTCCTAAATGCTCTAATCGCGGGAGCAGGAATTTCTTTTCCTGCAATATCCATAGAGGACAATGCATAAAGTGGAATATCAAGAACCTGTGCATAGGTTACTGCACAAGTCAGCCCAACCCTAATCCCTGTAAAAGATCCAGGACCACGCCCTGCAGCAATAGCCTTCAAATCCTTTGGATATAAATTCTGATTTTCAAACAGCTGTTCAATAGATGGAATTAATCTCTCTGAATGCTGCCGACCGTGAATTTTGATGGTCTCAGGTATATTTTTTCCATCTCCCAAAGAAACGGAAAAAAAATCTGTCGTAGTTTCAATCGCTAGGAACATTTTCTTTATTTAAGTAAATTCTATATTCTCTTTCATCTTCCGAAAGAATCGCTGAAAAAATAAATACTCCCTCGTCTGGCCAAAGCTCATACGCACGGTCAGCCCACTCAACTGCCATTACAGCATCCTCCTCAATCATATCGGTCCATCCGAGATGCATTATTTCAGAAATATCATGCAAGCGATAAAGATCAAGATGAATAAGAGATTCTCTGCCACACTCGTATTTTCTGACGAGCTGAAAGGTAGGACTTACAACTTCAGATTTCTGGATTCCTAGACCCGCTCCAAGACCTTTTAAGAGCGTAGTCTTTCCAGAACCAAGGTCTCCTATTAAAAAAAGATTACGGGAGGGGCCTTTCAGTATCTTGGAAAGACTCCTCCCTAATCTTATTGTATCATCCGGCGAACCAGACACCTTGACAAGTTTCCCACAGGTTGTGAGTTTTTCCACAATTTCTCTCCCCGGATCTTCCGGCGAAAGACTTGTTCAAGCCAACCGGACGCCTAAGATATAATTATTAGTTTATTCTTTCCCGAATCAGTCTTCTTTTTTGTCTTCCTTTTCATCTTTTTCGGAATCATCTTTTTTATCATCTGCATCCGAAGCGGCGGCGGCTTCAGCTTCAAGCTTGGCCTCTTCCTTACGAGCTGCCGCATTGTCCTTAATACTGGAAACTCCAGCCGCAAAAGCAACGAGACCAACAAGAATCAAAAACGGTGGGACTGACCCCTGTAAAACTACGAGAAAATGCCCCCAGGCACCACCCATAGCCAGCCAAAGAACTCCTGCTACTACACTGACAATCCCAAAAATCACACTTAACATACACTCCTCCTTTTACGGATACTTACTATCCGAATCATACTTTCCAAAATTTTCCTATAATATCTTCTGGAAGAATAAAACTTTCGCTCTTCTCCCAGGCTTCCATGTCAGCACTTCTTCCATGTATCCATGAAGCTTTCATTGCAGCTATAAATACATCATCTCCCTGTCCTGCAAAGGAAGCAACCATGCCGGCAAGAATATCTCCACTGCCACCGGTCGCAAGACCCGGATTTCCAGTAGGGTTTATAAAAACCTTATCTTTTTTAACTATGAGGCTCCGGTAGCCTTTTAAAATAACTGTAGCGCCTGTGATTTCCGAAAGTTTTTTCGCCGATGCAATTCTATTTAGCTGAACTTCCTCGGTGCTTATATTCAAAAGGCGACCCATCTCACCTGGGTGTGGAGTAAGAACCAAGTTCTGAAACTTATATTTTCTTACTTCCTCCGTAGAGGAGGCAAGAATATTCAGAGCATCTGCATCCAAGACAAGTGCGATTTCCTTTGGAATTCCCTCGAGAATCTCTCTCAGAAAATTTCTAGCACCAGCCCCACAATCTAATCCAGGTCCTATAAGAAGTGCATCAATGGCCCTTTTCTTTATATGTGAAAGTATCCTGTCTGCAGAGCCTTCGGCTGGAGCTCCAGACATGCCATCTTCAAGAATTAGGTTCATAGAACTCACAGAGCCAGCTGCTACTTCCGCGGCGATACTCCTTGTCACAGCGCAGGTCACTAAACCCGCCCCACTACGAAGGGCTCCCTTGGCTGCCAAAACTATGGCACCAGACATTCCCGGAGAACCACCTGCTATAAGGGTATGCCCATAAGTCTTTTTATGAGATAACCTATCCCGACGGCTTATATTTTCAAGGACCTCTTCTCGCGAGAGAAACTCTGCTTCCTGATAATATTCATCAGGAGAAATACCTATCCCAATTGGAATTACCTCCACACTGCCGGACAATAGATTACCTAAGTCACTTATATGCCCAACCTTGGGATATTCAAATGTTACCGTAAGGTCTGCATAAGCCGAGCCCAGATCCGCACAGCCGGTATCCCCGCACACTCCGGACGGTATATCACATGCAACAGTAATTTTACTTTTTTTATCAATTATTTCAAGAATTTTTCGGGTTTTTTCATCAAGTGGCGGACGAAATCCAGTACCAAATATACAGTCGACTGCAATAAGAGGTTCTAAAAACTCCTCCTCAAATGCTTTTATATCTATTAATTCTTCAATATGTATATCCAGTCTGCGAGCATTCAAGCCGGAATGCCCAGAGAGTTTATTTTCATCACCCAGAAGAAAAACCTAGAGCTGGCGGCCTTTTTCTAAAAGATAACGGGCAGCTACAAAACCATCACCACCATTATTACCTCTTCCACATATAAAAATTAAGGGCAAATTTGGAAGGTATTTTTCTATTGCAAGTGCCAATCCTCGGCCGGCTCGCTCCATTAAAATTTCCGCTGGAGTTTCAGAAGCCGAATCCAAACGGGCCATTTCGCGACCTGTGATTATTTTCAATTTTTACTCCAAACAACCGCATGGGCCACAGCATAATCTCCGTCGTGAGATATTGATAAACTTAAGGAGAATTTATTTTTCTTTAGAAAACCCGCAAGTCTACATTCTGGGTCCAAGACAGGAGCTCTTTTACTGGGAATAATAGCAATATCTTTCCAGTAATACTCGTCAGTATAAAGACTAATTGCTTTATAAATTGCCTCTTTAGCGGCTATCCGACCAGCCATATGAAGCACAAAATCGCTTTTTCCCCTACAGTATTCCAGTTCTCCTTCGCTTAGAAGCCGGCGGGCAATTTTCTCAGTATTTTCAGAATCAAATCTCTTGACATGAACAATATCTACCCCATTGCCCAGAAATTTCAATTTACCCTCCCGTCAGATGAATCATACTCCCAAGGCCGCCCATAGGCATCTGGCAGAACTCCCATATATTCTTTTTCTATAAGCTCTTCAAGGGTATCAGGATAGCGTCCCTCAATCACTTCAAATATCTTCACCTGACCCTCAATTATTTTAAGCCCAGCCTCCCGAGGAATTTCCATAACATCGGATCCAGTTTTTTCCTGTTCTGGCAAATTCCTAATCTTACCTGAAAAAAAATAGCCCCAGTAAACTAGGGCAATTAGAAGAAGTACAATAAACCCCTTCTTCCTCAAGGTATCAGTTGCCTCATTTCCCTTACCGCCGATTCAAGTCCGACAAATATTGCCCTACAGACAATGGAATATCCAATATTTAATTCATTTACCCCCTCAATAGCGCATATTTCTTTAACATTTGAATAATTTAAACCGTGGCCGGCATTAACTATCAAACCCATAGATGTGGCCAGTTGGGCAGCCTTAATCAAGCGCTTTAGCTCTGCATCCGACTCAGAAAAACTGTTTGCGTATCTGCCTGTGTGGAGTTCCACCGCGGCGGCGCCTACCCTGGCAGCAGCGTCAATCTGCTTCTCATCGGAATCCAAAAATAGGGCGACTTCTATTCCAGCCTCACTAAGACGGCCCGTCACCTCTTTAATTCTTTCAAAATCTCCAAGTACATCAAGCCCCCCTTCCGTTGTAAGTTCTTCTCTTTTCTCAGGCACTAAGCAAACACTCCTAGGATGAAGTTTAAGGGCAATGTTAACCATTTCCTCGGCAGCACTCATCTCAAAATTTATCATAAGGGGACCTTGGTTTTTAAGTATAAAGGCATCTTCATCTTGAATATGCCTCCTGTCCTCCCTCAAGTGAATCGTAATCGAATCTCCACCGCCGCGTTCAACAGCGTAGGCGGCCTCAAGAATATCCGGAATACCCTCTTGCCTGGCCTGCCGAAGAGTGGCAACATGATCTATATTAACTCCTAACTTAATCATTGACCTATATACATCAGGTATCCCCAAAGTACCAAAGCTATTATTAGGGCAAAAATTTTATGAAAAAGATTTTTCTTCAATTATATCCTCAGGTTAAGTCCCTTGACCGTGGGTTTTTCAGAGAAATACTTAAGCAAATATTTTTTAATTTCCTCTATGTCAACACCTTGTTTCAATTTACCTTCATGCGCTATAGAAAACTCGCCGGTCTCTTCGGAAACAACACATATTATAGCGTCAGAAACCTCCGATAGGCCGACTGCCGCCCGATGGCGGGTCCCCATCACCCTTGACATCATAGGGTTATGTGTCAGGGGAAGAATACATCCGGCACCAAGAATCCTATTTTGAGAAATTATAACCGCACCATCGTGCAAAGGCGTTAAAGGGGTAAAAATAGTTTCTATAATTTCCTGACTAATCTCTCCGTTAATCATTATGCCAGATTCTACAAAATCCCTCAGTCCAGTCTCCTGCTCAAAAACAACCAGAGCTCCCTGACCTTTACTGGATATATTCTTAAGCGAACTTATCACCTCATCGATAAAACCAGAATCCCCCCTCATTATCAGGCGAGTAAATTTTCTGGATCCAAGATCGGCAAGAAAACTCCTAATTTCCGGTTGAAAAACAATTACAAGCGCCACAACACCAGCAACCCAGAACCATCTTAAAAGCCATCCTATCAAAACAAAGTCCAACATGCTGGCAACCAAGGTCGCAATAAGAAGAAAAAGGATACCCCTTAAAACTTGCATGGAACGGGTTCCACTGGTCAAATCCATCAGTTTATAAATAATGAATGCGCTGAGAATTATATCTATGAAATGGCGGAGATAATCCATCCATATCACCTGTATCAGTCTTAAAAACTCACTCATTTTTACTCTCTTTTAATAATGCCGCAATCCTAAGCGCCTGGCAAGTTTCCTTGGTATCGTGCGCTCGTACAATATCAACCCCTTCAAGAGCTAGCCATACAGCCGAAGCAATTGATCCCCCCAAACGCTTATTAGCCTCCTCCACTCCAGTATATTTTCCAATAACTGATTTTCTAGAAACCCCCATTAATAAGGGATAATCTCCCTTGAAATACCCAACATTTCCCATAATCCTTAGATTATCTTCTGGAGATTTACCGAACCCTATTCCGGGGTCCAGACATATATTTTCCCTGTCTACACCTAACTCTACACAAAGAGATGCCTGAGCATAAAGATAGTCCCTCACTTCCTCAAACATATTGTCATATAAGGTATCTTTCTGCATAGTTTCCGGACAGCCTTTCATATGCATTATGCAAAGCGCCGCATTGTTTTCTTCAACAACCCTTATCATCTCTAAGTTTTCTGCCCCAGTTACATCATTAATCATTACTGCGCCATACTTTAGGGCCTCAGAAGCAACAAGGGGTTTTGAAGTATCACAAGAAACCAGTATATCTATTGACGACAATATTTTCTCTAATACTGGTATCACTCTATCGAGTTCTTCCTGAACACCAATTCCCACAGAACCTGGACGAGTGGACTCGCCACCTATATCAATTATCCTTACACCTTCCTCAACCATCTCTTCAGCTCTAATAAGAGCGGCCTCAGGAGTATTGTATAGACCACCGTCAGAAAAAGAGTCAGGGGTAATATTGATTACTCCCATTACTGCCGGAGAGGCACCCCTGATATCCTTTATTCTCAAAGAACTTTTTTATGCATCAAGGATAGAGCTTCTGAGCGGGTACGGGCATCCTTTAGGAAAACCCCACGCATGGCTGAAGTAATAACTTTAGAGCCTGGTTTTTTTACCCCTCTCATAATCATACAAAGGTGCTGAGCCTCAATTACAACCATGGCTCCCAAAGGGTTCAGATTCTCCATCATCTGCTCGGCAACAATATTAGTCAGACGCTCCTGCAACTGAAGGCGACTGGCCAAGGAACTTACAAGACGGGATATTTTTGAAAGTCCGGTAATATTTCCATCTCGTGGTATATAGGCAACATGAGCCCTTCCATAAAAAGGCAATAGATGATGCTCACAAGTAGAATGAAACTCTATATCCTTTACAAGTATAATTTCAGAATAATTTTCTTCCTGAAAATAAGCCGGAGGCGGAGTAAAAGGCTTATTATATGCAGAAAATATCTCGCCACACATTCTAGCTACTCTGTCAGGCGTATCTACAAGGCCCGCCCTTTCAGGATTTTCCCCTATTGCTATTAAAAAATCTCTAACTGCTTTTTTTATTGCTTTATGATCCATCTTTACCTTTCTTGTCTTCCTCTGCCTCAACCAAATTTTCTTTCTCTAAACTAGGATTTTTACTAGAAGACGACTTTGGTGACGATTTATCACTGCTGGCCTTTTCTCCTTTCTTGGGAGTTTTCTCTAGACCTGCGAGAGACTCATCATTACCACTATCTTTTTCTGCTTTAGAAATATCTTTTTTTAGAATAGCAGAATCACCATCCCCAACATTTTTTTCTTTCTTGGGCACAGCTTTCCCTCTCACTGTAGACTTATCATTCTTGGCAGTTTTTTCCTTCTTTGAACTATTTTCTTCAACCGCCAGAGACCTGTCATCTCCAGAATCTTTTTCTTGCTTAGAACTAGCTTTTGCACTCGAGAGAGCCTTATTATCCCCAGCATCTCTTTCTTGCTTAGAACTAGTTTTTACACTCGCGAGATCCTTATCATCCCCAGCATCTTTTTCTTGCTTAAGCTTATCTTTTTCCCCCAGAGAAGCCTCATCGGCCTCACTAGTTTCTTCTATATCAAAAAGATCAGGTTCTGAATCCCTAGTTTCTTTACTTTCACTCTCTACCTCAGGAGCTAACTCCGTCTTTTCTGGTGGAGGCATAATGCCGGCAATTATCTTGATTTCATCGCCCACAATCTGCTCTCTTTTTATAAGCTCCTCTGCCAACTCTATTAGCTTATCTTTGTTTGTTTCTAATACATCCAGAGCAACCTTGTGGCACCTTTCCACAATATTTCTTACACCCTTATCAATACGGCGGGCAGTCTCTTCTGAATACTCCCTCCCCTGGGAGATTTCCCTTCCTAAAAATATATTTTCGCGATCTCGATTATATGTAAGGGGTCCAAGCTCCTCGCTCATGCCGTATTCAACAACTAACTTATAAGCCATCTCGGTCACTCGGCGGAGGTCATCGTGGGCACCTGTAGTCTTTTCATTGAATATTATCTCTTCGGCGCTACGACCACCAAGCATAACGCTCAGTTTATCAAGTATTTCATCTTCTGAGGTAAGGTAGCGGTCCTCCATAGGAAGCTGAAGTGTGTAGCCAAGCGCGGGGCCTCGCTGAAGTATAGAAACCTTATGGACTGGATCTGCATTCTTTAAATGAAGAGCCACCAGTGTATGGCCCGCCTCATGATAGGCTATTTTCCGCTTTTCCTCATCAGAGATAACCCTGCTTTTTTTGGCTGGACCCGCTATAATCCGGTCAATAGCTTCTTCCGCATGATGCATGGTAACTCCTTTTGCATCCTCTCTTCCGGCTAGAA
>LSQX01161626.1_pt1 | contig 13003 bp, 10 predicted proteins | sample 654561 | NCBI WGS metagenome assembly LSQX01 (sample SAMN04489861, study PRJNA283612) | anaerobic digester metagenome | isolation source: 4 biogas reactors fed with cattle manure at either 37C or 55C with and... | place: Denmark: Kongens Lyngby | collected 2014 | reverse complement strand
GCAAATGCCAGCGACATTGAATCCAATATTACGCGCATTCTTGAAGATGCGCTCAACTCGGTGGATGCACTCAAGGAGATTACATCGTCTTCAACGGATAACCTGTCGATAATCAATATGGAATTTGAATGGGGCTCAAATCTGGATGAAGCAACCAACGATATCCGCGATGTGATAGACCTGGTCATCAAAACATTGCCCGATGAAGCGGAGCGTCCGCGAATTTTTAAGTTTAACACCAGCATGATGCCCATTGTTTTTTATGCCGTAACCGCCGATGAAAGCTACACCGGGCTTGAAAAACTTTTGGATGAGAAAGTGATTAATCCACTGAACCGTATTGACGGAATTGGCTCGGTTGGGGTTATGGGCGCACCGAAACGGGTTGTGTATGTGGATGCCGACCCCCGCCTGTTAGATGCATATAACCTGACTATTGAGCAGATTGGAAATACCATTGCTTCCGAAAATATGAACCTTCCTTCGGGAAGTGTGAAAATGGGGCAGATTGATTACCAACTCCGTGTGCAGGGTGAGTTTAATGCCAGTGAACGCATTGAAAATCTTCTTGTGGGAAGCCTGGCAGGAAAGCCGGTCTATATTCGGGATGTGGCAACCGTTCGTGACTCGCTCAAGGATATTTCCTTGGATGAAAAAGTTAATGGCGAAACCGGTCTCCGCATGTTTGTGATGAAGCAGTCGGGCGCCAACACGGTGAAGGTTGCCCGCGAAGTGCGCAAGGAGATTGACAAGCTGCAAAAAAGCCTTCCGCCCGATATTGAGTTCAAACTCATTATGGACACTTCCGATTTTATCAAGGGCTCCATAAACAACCTTTCGCAAACGCTGCTGTGGGCTTTTCTTTTCGTGGCATTGGTGGTGCTCTATTTTCTCGGACGCTGGCGTGCAACATTCATTATTATACTCACTATTCCGATTTCGCTGATTGTGTCGTTTCTTTATTTGTTCATCACCGGCAGCTCAATCAATGTGATTTCGCTCACTTCGCTTTCCATTGCAATCGGAATGGTGGTTGACGATGCCATTGTGGTGCTTGAAAATATTACGCGGCATGTGGAAAGGGGAGCTACTCCCCGCGAAGCGGCAATTTATGCCACAAACGAAGTGTGGCTTGCCGTTATCATCACCACATTGGTTGTGGTGGCGGTATTTTTCCCGCTCACTTTAGTTGGCGGAATGACCGGCGTTATTTTCAACCAGTTGGGTTGGATTGTTACCATTACGGTTGTAACTTCCACCCTTGCAGCTATTTCTCTTACTCCGATGTTAGCATCGAGGTTGCTTAAAATTCGCCCGAAGAAGGAGAAGGTGAAAAGATTCAGCTATGAAAATACTATTGAAAAAAGTCTCAACTGGTTGGATACATTTTATGAAAATACCCTGCGCTGGGCGCTGACGCACAAAGTTTTCACGCTGCTGATTTCGCTTGCCATATTTGTCGGTTCGCTCTTTTTGCTGAAATTCATCCACACCGACTTCATGCCCGAATCCGACGAAAGCCGGATTACGGCGTCGGTTGAGTTGCAGACGGGAACAAGGGTGGAGGAGACTGTTAAAACAGCGCGCTATCTTGAGCAGGTGATTCAGGAGAAAATTCCCGAAGTTGAAATTATGTCGGTATCGTCAGGCGCTGATGATGAGGGCGGCATGTTCTCCCTGTTCACCACCACGGGTTCAAACATGATAAATCTCATGATGCGTTTGTCTGACATTGAAGATCGTGATCGCTCTGTGTGGGATATTGGAACAATTTTGCGCGAGGAGATAGCTTCACTTCCCGAAGTCATCAATTTTGATGTTACTACTTCCGGTAGCGGAATGGGAGGTGGCGGCTCAAGCACCGTGGATGTCGAAATTTTTGGTTATGATTTTGACGTCACCAACAAAGTTGCTTCTGATGTTGAGGCACGCCTAAAAGATATTCCCGGCGGAATAGACGTGCAGGTGAGCCGGAAAGATGACAAACCGGAATTGCAGTTCGTTCTTGACCGTGATAAACTCGCTTTACACGGATTGTCAACGGCTTATGTGTCAACCGTAATCCGAAATAGGGTAATCGGTATGCTGGCTTCAAAATATAAAGAAGAGGGCGAAGAGTATGATATTCGGGTGAGATTAAAAGAGGAATTCCGAAGTTCAATTACTGATTTAGAAGAGTTTACGGTTGTGACTCCTGCCGGCGCAAGTGTTAAGCTGAAAGAGCTGGGCGAAGTAAAGGAGTACTGGTCTCCGCCCAATATTGAACACAAAAGAAGGGAGCGTATTGTAACTGTTTCGGTAAAACCCGACCGCGTGGCATTAGGTGAACTTGCCAAAAGAGTGAAAGCAGCCGTTGAAGATGTTGATACCCCGCAGGAGGTGCTGATGAATATCGGCGGAACCTACGAAGATCAGCAGGAATCGTTTATGGATCTGGGTCTGCTGATGATTGTCAGTTTGATTCTGGTTTTCATTGTGATGGCTTCACAGTTTGAATCGTTTTCCATGCCGTTTGTGATTATGTTTTCCATTCCGTTTGCATTTACCGGAGTAATTCTTGCGCTCTTGATAACCGGCACCACGCTAAGTCTTGTGGCGGCGCTGGGAGCTGTTCTGCTGATCGGAATTGTGGTGAAAAACGGAATCGTGCTCATAGACTTTACTAACCTGCTGCGCGACCGCGGGATGGAACTTTATGAAGCTATTGCAGCTTCCGGGAAATCACGTCTGCGCCCCGTTTTGATGACTGCCGCAACAACCGTTTTGGGAATGTTGCCGCTGGCGTTGAGCACCGGAGAAGGTTCCGAACTGTGGAGACCCATGGGAATCACGGTTATCGGCGGATTGGTCTTTTCAACAATCGTAACGATGGTAATTGTTCCTGTGATGTACGGATTGATGGCAGTGCGTGGAGAGAGAAACAAAAAGCAGAAACTGTCAAAACAGTTTCGTTTCATGGATTAAAAGGCAAAAATATGAAAGCAGTTATGATAATATTTAACCAGGCAAATACCGAACGTGTTGAGTTTATGCTTGATAAACTCGGTATCAGGGGATACACCTGGTTCAGCGAAGTGAGAGGCAGGGGAAGCCAGACAGGCGAGCCGCGGATGGGAACGCACACCTGGCCCGAAATGAATTCCGCAGCGCTCACAATAATTCCCGATGAGGAAGTTGACCAATTGTTAGACACCGTCAGAAAACTCGATGAAATTAACGAAGAGGTCGGTGTCAGGGCGTTTGTCTGGAATATTGAAAAAAGCGTTTGAAAAACATAATGAGAACAGCCGGGAATGAGAAAATTCGCAAAAGTAATTTTTTCATTCCCGCACTTTTCAATCCCCCAAAGAGAGTTTTCCTAAACTTTTCAACTATACATTGTTAGTTAATGGTTGAGCCGGCATACCCGAAACAAGCATTGTTTTGGTTATATTTGCAAAAATTACAGAAATGACTCCTATTTACAATGAAGATGCAATACGTACACTAAATTGGCATGAGCATATCCGCAAGCGTCCGGGTATGTACATTGGAAAACTGGGAGACGGTTCTTCATCCGATGATGGAATATACGTGTTGCTGAAAGAGGTGATGGATAACTCCATCGATGAATTTATGATGGGTTTTGGAAAGAAAATTACCATCAGCGTTAGCGATGATAAAGTGGTTGTGCGCGATTTTGGACGGGGTATTCCGTTGGGCAAGCTCCTGGAAGTTGCCAGCCAGATGAATACCGGCGCAAAATACGATTCCAAAGTTTTTAAGAAATCTGTGGGATTAAACGGTGTTGGCATTAAGGCGGTGAACGCCCTGTCATCAAAATTTACCATTCGCTCAATCCGCGAAGGCGTAGGCAAAGAGATTGAATTTGAGCGTGGTATTGCCGCTGTTGAAAAAGAGCTGACCCTGCCTGACGAGCCAAACGGTACAGAGGTGATTTTTAAACCCGACCTGGAAGTGTTCAGCAACTATCACTACATCAGTGATTATGTGGTGAATATGGTGAAGTATTACACTTTCCTGAATGCCGGGCTTACCATAGAATACAACGGACAACGGTTCTATTCCCGCAACGGACTCCACGATCTTCTTGAAGAAAATATGGACGAAGATCCGTTGTATCCCATCATTCATCTTAGAGGCGATGACATTGAGATTGCAGTAACCCACGGACACAGGTATGGCGAAGATTATTACTCTTTTGTGAACGGTCAGCACACCACGCAGGGGGGTACTCATCTTCAGGCATTTCGGGAAGTGTATATAAAAACTATCCGCGATTTTTACAAGAAGGATTTTGAGCCTTCCGACATTCGCGCATCTATTGTGGCTGCTGTCAGTATAAAAGTGGAAGAGCCTGTTTTTGAGTCGCAGACCAAAACAAAACTGGGTTCAAGGGATATGGGACCGGACGGACCCACCGTGCGTACGCACGTGGCAAACTTCGTTCAGAAAGAGTTAGATAACTACCTGCATAAGCACCCTGATGTTGCAGAAATTCTGCTCAAACGGATTACCGATTCGGAGCGGGAGCGAAAAGCGATTTCGGGAATAAAGAAACTGGCAAGACAGCGGGCAAAGAAAGTGAGCCTGCACAACAAAAAACTTCGCGATTGCCGCATCCATTTCAGTAGTAACCACGAGCGCGCAGATGAGTCGTGCATTTTCATCACCGAAGGTGATTCTGCCAGCGGTTCCATCACAAAGTCGCGGGACGTGAACACCCAGGCTGTCTTCAGCCTTCGCGGAAAACCGCTGAACACCTACGGGCTGACAAAAAAAGTGGTTTATGAAAATGAAGAATTTAACCTGCTGCAGGCTGCGCTGAATATTGAAGAGAGCATTGACGACCTTCGTTACAACAAAATTATCATTGCAACCGATGCGGATGTTGACGGAATGCATATCCGGCTGCTGCTCATAACCTTTTTCCTGCAGTTTTTCCCAGAACTCATCCGAAAAGGACATGTCTATATTCTGCAAACTCCCCTTTTCAGAGTTAGAAACAAGCAGAAAACCTACTATTGCTATTCGGAAACAGAAAAACAGGAAGCCGTTGAAAAGCTGAAAGGAAAACCTGAAATTACCCGGTTTAAGGGATTAGGCGAAATTTCCCCCGATGAATTTAAAAACTTCATTGGTGATGATATGCGGCTCGATCCGGTTTTAATGAAAAAACATGAGCCGGTGAGCCAGATGCTGGAATTTTATATGGGGAAAAACACGCCTGACCGTCAGGATTTTATCATTGATAATTTGTATGTGGAAAAGGATGAAGTTGCCTGAGTTTAACAATCGATTTGCATGTCTGTAGAGGAATTAAATAACGATATAGCCAACGAGCAGCAAGGGAGTGAACCGGATGGTATAAAGGAGGAGATTACCTATTTGCCGGGGATGTACCGGAACTGGTTTCTGGATTACGCATCCTATGTGATTCTTGAACGGGCAGTTCCTTATGTAAACGACGGTTTGAAGCCTGTTCAGCGCCGTATTATGCATGCCATGCGCGAGATGGATGACGGGCGGTATAACAAAGTGGCAAACATCATCGGACAGACCATGCAATATCATCCCCATGGTGATGCATCTATTGGTGAAGCCATTGTGCAGCTCGGGCAGAAGGAGTTGCTCATTGACACCCAGGGAAACTGGGGAAATACTCACACCGGAGACGGAGCAGCGGCGCCCCGCTACATTGAGGCGCGATTGTCGAAGTTTGCCCTTGAAGTGCTCTTCAATCCGAAAACTACGGAGTGGAAGTTATCCTACGACGGACGTAAAAATGAGCCGGTAACCCTTCCCGCAAAATTTCCTTTGCTGCTGGCACAGGGAGTTGAAGGAATTGCCGTGGGGTTAGCATCAAGAATTTTCCCACACAACTTTAACGAACTTCTCGACGGCTGCATTGCCTATCTGAAAGGCGAGGAGTTTGAACTGCTGCCTGATTTTCCGGGCGGCGGGCTTGCCGATTGCAGCAGATACAACGATGGCTTGCGCGGCGGTGCAGTGAAAGTGCGTGCAAAAATTGAAAAGCAGGATAACAAAACTCTGGTCATCACCGAACTTCCCTACGGAAAAACAACCACAACGCTCATCGAGTCAATTATTAAAGCCAACGAAAGGGGCAAAATAAAAATCAGAAAAATTGACGACAACACAGCGGGAAATGTGGAGATTCTGATTCATCTCAACTCCGGCGTTTCGTCTGATAAAACCATTGATGCACTCTACGCTTTTACCGATTGCGAAGTTTCCATTTCGCCAAATGCCTGCATAATCGAAAACGATAAGCCCCATTTTATCGGAGTTTCCGAGATTTTGAAACATTCTGCCGACAGCACCCTGCAACTGCTCAAATTAGAGTTGGAAATCAGAAAAGGAGAGCTGGAAGAAGCGTGGCATTTCGCATCGCTTGAGAAAATTTTTATTGAAGAGCGGATATATAAGGACAAAAAGTTTGAGGATTCGGAAAATATGGATCAGGCGGTTGCACACATCGACAAGCGCTTAGAGCCGTGGAAACCCAGGTTTAAACGGGAAATTACCCGCGAAGATATTCTCCGGCTGATGGAAATCCGCATGGCGCGAATCCTTAAATTCAATACCGACAAAGCTTCCGAAAATATTCTTGCCATTGAAGAGGAAATCGAAAAAATCAAGAAAAATATTGAGCAGATTGTTCCCTTCACCATTCAGTGGTTCACCTATCTGAAAGAGAAATATGGCAAGGGGCGCGAGCGCAGAACCGAAATCAGAAGCTTTGAAAATATTGTGGCGGCAAAAGTTGCGGTGAGAAACGAAAAACTTTATGTTGACCGCAAGGAGGGCTTTATGGGATTCGGATTGAAAAAAGACGAATATGTATGTGATTGCTCTGATATAGATGATATTATCGTATTCCGCCGTGACGGAACCTATTTCGTAACTAAAGTTACCGAAAAGGCGTTCATCGGTAAGAATCCGCTTCACATAGCAGTTTTCAAGCGGGATGACGAACGCACCATATATAATGTAGTTTACCGCGACGGAAAAACCGGCTACTCCTACATGAAACGCTTTTCTGTTACGGGCGTTACGCGCGACAGAGAGTATGATGTAACGAAAGGAACTCCCGGTTCGCGAATTGTCTATTTTTCGGCAAACCCCAACGGTGAAGCCGAAACTTTGAAAATTTTGCTGAAACCAAAAGCACGACTGAAAAAGGTGGCTTTTGAAGTTGATATGGCAGAACTTGCAATCAGGGGACGCCAGGCAATGGGGAATATTCTCACCAAACACGAAGTGTTTAAAATTTCGCTCAAGGAAAAAGGAGTTTCTACGTTAGGAGGACGAAAAATCTGGTTTGATGAAGATGTTTTGCGACTGAATGCCGATAACCGCGGCAAATATCTGGGCGAATTTTCCGGCGAGGACAATATTCTCGTTATCTACAAAAACGGCGAGTTTGAGCTGCGGAATTTTGATCTCAGCAACCATTTTGATACAGGGATTCTCTCGATTGAAAAATTTGATAGCTCCAAAGTTCTCTCTGCTGTATATTATGACGCAGAACAGGATTTTTATTATGTAAAGCGCTTTGAGATTGACGAGCCGGAGGATAAACGCATTCGTTTCATTGGTGAGCATCCTGATAACAAGCTTATTAAAGTTACCTGGGTGCGCTATCCGCGCTTAGAAATTGAGTTTGGCGGAAAGCACACCGAGCGCGAAAACGAAATTATTGAAGTTGCCGAGTTTATTGGTGTTAAATCTTGGAAAGCCAAGGGGAAACGCCTTTCAAACTATAGTATTGAGAATATCATGGAAGTTGAGCCCGAAATTCGTGATGAACACGACAAATCTCCGTCAGACGAAAAAAACAGCGCTGAAAACACGGATAATACAGACGACATTCCCTTTGAAGTGAGCAGACCGGGAAAAGATGGTGAAGGGCAGATGTCGCTGTTTTAAGTGCGAAAATTCGTTTTGTAGTATTCCATTGTTTTGAACTATTTCGGTTTAATTCAGTTTGAATGCAAAACAGCAACAAATTTTAGCGACTGTGAATAACTTTAGAGATTTGGAAACAGAGAAGTTTTGCATAAGATATTTGTCAGGATTAATCTGTTGAAAAATTCCGGTTAACAAAGAATTGAAGCAATGAGAATCTATCTGATTGGATATATGGGAAGCGGTAAGTCCACGCTGGGGCGCAGATTGGCTGAACATGCCGGGCTACAGTTTGTGGATATGGATCATTATATTGAGCAGCGCAACTGCAAAACGATTCCAAAGATTTTTGCCGAAGAAGGGGAGACGGAATTTCGCAATAAGGAGCGAAAAGCTTTGGAGGAAGTTTCTGCATTTTCCGATGTGGTTATTGCAACCGGCGGCGGCGCTCCCTGCTTTTTTGACAATATCGATTTTATGAACCGCACCGGGAAAACCATTTTTCTGAATATTGACCCCGATATTTTGGCTGCCAGACTGATGCAATCCAAAACAGAAAGACCGCTGATTAAAGGAAAATCAAAAGAAGAGTTAGTGCAGTTTATTGATGAAACATTGAAAATCAGAAACCGGTTTTATTCACGTGCGCATTTTCAGATAACGCAACCCGACATTGACCTGCATGATGTGATGCAGATGCTTGAGCAAAAAGCATAAAAAACGAAAGCCATCTCCCGCAAAGGAAAATGGCTTTTATTTCATTTCAATGTAATCAGTTTGTTACTCTTCCGAAGGTACTGCCGGCAATTCATCTCCGGCGCCTGCTTCCGGCGCAGTTGTCGGGAAGTTTGGAATCTGAAGCGGATCGGCAACCGACTCAATCTGTTCGCGCACGCGCGACTGATCCTGTGTCATCTTTTCGCGTGGGATAAATGCCGTGCCAATAATGGAAAGCGCCAGCAGTGAACCTGCCAGAACCCAGGTTGCCTTTTCCAGAAAGTCGGTGGTTTTGCGAACGCCCATAATCTGGTTGGATGCCTGAAAATTACTGGCTAAACCGCCGCCTTTTGAATTTTGAACCAGTACGATGAGTACCAGTAAAATACAAACTATAAATATTAATACCGTAATCAGAGTGTACATTTTATTTTGCTTAAATATTTTTTAAATTTTCGATTTCTTCAATCCGGGCTGCAAAGTAAATACTTTTTTCCGGATATTTCAAGCTTAATTTTTTAAAAGCTTCTAACGCCTTGTCGTATTTTTTCTGTTCTAAATAAATGGTAGCAAGCGTTTCGGTGATTAGCTCATTGCTTTCGCTTGCCGACTGAGATGTTAATTTATTGCCAATTTCTCTTGAAGTTTCATCGGGAATTTTTGCCTCAATTTTTCCACCCGTACGCGAAGATGCAAGAAACTTGTCAATAAGGCTTTCTCCTTCTGACGGTTCCTCTCTATCTTCAATAGCGTATTCAACGCTCACCGGATAATCCGGTTCGTAGCCGGCAGATGGCTGTTCCGCTGCGGAGTTCAGGAATTTATAGAGCTGCTTTCTGTCGGGGAGAAGTGATGCCGTTCTGTTCAGTTCTGCCTCAAATTCCGGATCACCCGACTCTTTCATACTTTTCAGACGGAGCATAAGCGCTGCCTGAAAATAGGGAAATTCGGAAGTAATTTGATGAAATTTTCCCGATAAATCCTTGTCTGAAAGGAGAATCGGATTTTTCAAAAGGTTATAAAAACTTTCTTTTTGCATAATTACCAGTTTGCAAGTGTTGCATTAAAAATATCTTCGGTGAGCTTGCTGATGATTTCAGGAACCAGCCCGTCTTCTACAGCGCTCAGGGAACTGGTGCTGTCAAAATCTTCGAAAGCGGTAAAGGTCTGTTCCTTGCTTTGGTCAGGCTCAATGTTGTTTGTGAATTTTACCCGTACCGAAATCGTCAGCCGGTTCAGCGCTGCCATATCCTCTTTTTGGATAGCCATCGGGCGCACTTCATAACCGGTAATCTGCCCCTCAAAAATCAGATCGCCATCTTCGGCAAGTTCGTTTAGTGATGTCTGTCGCTGTAGTTTTTCACGCAGCGCTTCCGTAAATGACTGACTGAGTGTTGGATTGATCAGCCGCGCACGGTTGGGGAAATAATAGACCGAATAGGTTTTTACCTGCGGAGAGATATTTGCACCGGTAAAGGAGTAGGAGATTCTGCACGAGTAAACCGTACCGGCAACAAGAATTACCAACAACCCAATCAGAAAAATCAGCTTTCTCATCCCTTATCCTTTAATGTTGTGTTCTTTAATTTTCCGGTAGAGCGTGCGCTCGGAAATTCCCAGCTCCTCGGCGGCATTTTTGCGTTTTCCGTTATGCTTTTGGAGCGCTTTTTTAATCATCTCGATCTCTTTTTCCTCTAAAGAAAGTGATTCTTCAATCACCTCTTCGGTGTCCTGAATGTGCCTTTTGTCAATATGCGGAATGGGAATCGGCTGTGCAGATTGCTCCCGCGGAGTAAAGCTGATATCTTCCGAATCATACAAATCGCGGATAATTTGCTCCTGATCAGCTGAAACAACCGGCTCTCCCTTTTCCATGATGTCAAGTACCAGCTTTTTCAGGTCAGTCATATCCTTTTTCATGTCGAAAAGGATTTTATACAGAATTTCGCGCTCGTTTGAAAAGCCGGCTTCATCTTTTCTTGAAAGCAGCGCCGGCAGATTTTTTGACGAAATGGAAGGCAGGTAGCGCTTGAGCACCTCTTCTGAAAGCTCGCGGTTCTGTTCGATAATGGATATCTGTTCGGTTATGTTTTTCAGCTGCCTGACATTGCCGGGCCAGCGGTAATTTTCAAGTAAAATCCTCGCTTCATCATTCAGGCGAATGGGCGGCATTCTGTATTTTTCAGCAAAATCACGGGCAAACTTCCTGAATAGCAGATGTATATCTTCAGGGCGGTGGCGCAGCGGAAGAATATTCACGGGAACGGTGTTCAGCCGGTAGTAAAGGTCTTCCCTGAATTTTCCGGCTTGTATAGCTTGTGGAATATCCACATTGGTGGCGGCAATAATCCGCACATCGGTTTTAATAACCTGCGAAGAACCTACGCGGATAAATTCTCCGGTTTCAAGTACCCTCAGCAGGCGAACCTGTGTTGCCAAAGGCAGTTCACCGATTTCATCCAAAAAAATCGTGCCTCCGTCAGCCTCCTGAAAATAGCCTTTGCGGTCAGATAGCGCTCCGGTAAAAGAACCCTTTTCGTGCCCGAAAAGCTCCGAATCAATTGTACCTTCGGGTATTGCGCCACAGTTAACGGCAATATATTTTCCATGCTTACGGCTTGAAAACTGATGAATTATCTGGGGGAAAACCTCTTTTCCGGTTCCGCTCTCGCCGGTAATCAAAACCGAAAGATCGGTAGGAGCCACCTGAACCGCTACTTCAATAGCCCTGTGCAGCCCGGGCGAATTCCCGATTATCTCAAACCTCTGCTTAATATTCTGGATATCCATACCTGTTTCGTGTTCAATAATAAAAATACAAATTTACAACTTTTTGGCGGCATTATTTCCTGTGCCTTTTATTTAATCATTTATTGGCAGATGTGCAAATCGCGGCGACACTATTTTCGGCTGCCGGATTGCCGGGATTTTATAATCGCTATCTTTGGCAACACTAAAAACATTAGAAAAATATGGAATTTATCGTTATCATTCCTGCGCGGTTTCAATCTTCACGTTTTCCGGGTAAACCTCTGGTCAATTTGGGAGGAAAACCCATGATACAGTGGGTTTGCGAGAATGCTGAAAAGGCGCTTGAGCACGTGTGGGTGGCAACCGATGATGAGCGGATTATGCAGGTAGTGGAAGGTTTTGGCGGAAACGCTGTGATGACTTCGGCATCACACCAGAGCGGAACCGACCGTTGTGCGGAAGCAGCCGAAAAGCTGGAGAGAGACATCAATTTTGACGTGGTTATCAATATTCAGGGCGATGAGCCATTTGTTCAGGCTGAGCAGCTGAAACAGCTGATGGCATGTTTTGATGGTAAAACCGAAATTGCAACGTTAGTGAAAAAGATTGAATCAAGTGAAGAGCTGTTTAATCCGAACCGCCCGAAAGTTATTCTGGATGAGCAGGATAATGCGCTCTATTTCAGCAGGTCGCCAATTCCCTATGTGCGCGATTCCGAAAAAGCCGACTGGCTTCGGGAAAACACTTTTTGGGCACACATCGGAATGTATGCCTACCGCAAGGATATTCTCCGGCAGATTACCCGGCTGAACCCCGGAAAGTTAGAGCAGACCGAAGCTTTGGAGCAACTCCGCTGGCTTGGAAACGGCTACCGGATAAAAACAGCAGTTACTCAATTCCGCGGGATTGGAATCGATACGCCGGAAGATTTGTCGGCTGCCGAAGCGTGGCTGCTGAAATAAAAAGGCATAAAATTTGCTTTTTCAGCAGTTTAATCGTAACTTTTGCAACATGAAGCGATATATAATTACCATAATATTTTTATCAGTTATTTTATCCGGCTTTGCTTTTGAGCCGTCATATCCTTCATTTTACCAAAATCCCACCATTGAAAATGCACCGGTTCAGGAATTGAAAGTCTATCCAAATCCTGTTGATAACAAAAGAGTTACCCTTGAAGTAAGCAGCGATGAAATTGCTGAAATACGCTTAGTAAACATTATGGGAAAAGAGCTGATTGCCCGCAATTTGGATTTTCCGGTTTCTAAATACCTGCTCACCCTTGAAAACATTCCCAACGGAATCTATTTTGTCCGGGTTAAAACTTCAAAAAATAAAATTGTTGTAAAAAAACTGGTGGTCTCCTCACGATGATTTTTACAATGGATAGAATATTTTGAAAACGGCACAAAAGCTCAAAGACCTTATTTTTATCAACCTTAGCAACCAGTCCAAAAGCACACAAAACCAGAACCTTATTATTTTATTGAAAGATTTGTGGTTCCCGCTTAAAATTTAGTGTAGATTAAGTGTCTATAGTACCTTGTCTTTTAAGTTGATGTATTTTTTGGCATAATATGCAAATACAATACGCCGAATCCAG
>LSQX01156332.1_pt1 | contig 13003 bp, 8 predicted proteins | sample 654561 | NCBI WGS metagenome assembly LSQX01 (sample SAMN04489861, study PRJNA283612) | anaerobic digester metagenome | isolation source: 4 biogas reactors fed with cattle manure at either 37C or 55C with and... | place: Denmark: Kongens Lyngby | collected 2014 | reverse complement strand
GATCAGAGTGGAACAACAGCTGACAAGTTCGACATTACTGCAAATGTATCAACTCACGTTAAGGTTTCCGAACTTACCAATATTAATGCAGAGGTTAATACATCGGGTGGAGAGGATAATAAAACAGAGTTCGGAAAAACCGCAAACCAAACCAATACTGTAGTTCGCGGCGGCGATACCATGTACACCAGCTTTGATAAATTAATCGATGGAAGCTCAAATGAAGCAATTAATGATTGGTTAAGCTCAATGTACACGGTTGATGAACAAACAAACAGCACAAAGTCAGTTCTTATCAGAACAGAAAACTTGGAGTTATATCCGTTCTGGCAGTTGCTCGAAGAATATGACAGCGAGCTTTATGCAGACAGAATTGCTGATTTGAAGAACTATTTTACCAACAATGTCAAAGAAGAATATCTTAATTTTTACATAGATTATATTTATAATGAGACGGTTGACGAGGATTATTATAAATGCTACTTTGAACAGCAATCAGGTGAGCTTCAACCTGTTGGAAATAATAATACAGACGGTAAAATTTTAATTGGCACAGAAGCACAGCTTAACCTTATCGGTAATGATGAAAATTACCCGTTAAACGGTGATTATGCTCTGACAAATAATATCAATATGACAGAGCCATTTTTAGGAATCGGTGTGAGCGAACCATTTTCAGGAACCTTTGACGGAAACGGTTATACCATAAGCTATTTGAATTTAACTCCTGCCGCAATAGGTAATTCTTGTTACAGCGGTCTTTTCTGCCAAAACAACGGTACTGTAACAAATTTAAAAATAAAGGATTCTAATTTTGCAAACAAGGATTCCTTAGATGCAACAATGCAGCTTGGAGATATTGCGTATGATAATTACTATTTAGCCATCCTGTGCGGTTATAACGCCGGAAGTATCAGTAATGTATTAGTTGAAAATTCTGCACTGATACCACAGGCATCAAAAACAGCTGATAAATATTGCAACATAGCAGGCGGTGTATCATATAGTACAGGTGTGTTATCTGATATCCAGGTAAACGATTGTGTTATATCGGATAAGTTTTTTGATGTTTCATCAAAGAAAATATGTGCAGGAGCTGTTGCCGGTTGTATATCCAACAGTTTAAAAAATTGCGTTTCGTATAATAATGCAATTGATATAAAAAGCAATGTACCGCAACCGTATATGTCCGAATCAGTACCGGCTATTAAAGGTGTCGGCGGCATTTGCGGATTTGTTATACATAGCTTGAACACTAATTATGTATTGACGGGTAATGTTGCTTACAACAATACCATTTCAGAAATGAAAACATCAGACAATGTAAATATCTATGGTGATATGTTCGGCTTAATAACTTTGTGCAAAAATGTATCCGATAATGTTGTATTCGGAACACTATACGGTTCAAAATTCATGTGCACTGTTTCCGATACTAATATGGAATGTAATTCAACACTTGAACTATACACGGTGTTATATTCAATGGAAGATAAATTTGAAATAGATGAAGAAGCAGAAACTATTAATTTAAAATCAATTTCAAAACAATTACCGTATATAATTGTAGTTACAAAAGATGGATTTAGCGCACAGCGTAACGGACTGATTGATTCAGATAATATAGAGGTTTACTATACAGAAACTCCAGAAAGTATAGAAACATATCAAAATATCAGCGATCAAGTCAGATATTCATATGACTTTTCACAAACAGGCGAAAGAAAAGTGGGTATTTCCTACAGACAATTTACATCAAGCTTTACAGTAAATGTTACAGAACCTGTTCCTGTAAGTATTTCTATGAGTGAAAACGGAAAAACAAAATATTATTTAGGCGAAAAATTTAATTCTGAAAATATTTCTATAGCATTAAACTACAGTAACGGCTTTGCAGAATATATTACAAACCAAAATTCAGAAATCAAGACAAATTTAGATAACGTAATTTTTTCTGATTATGTAGGAAAAAAGACAGTTGAGGTTACATACGGCGATTTTAGTACATCATATAAAATTGAAATAGTAAGCGACGAGAATGCAGCCCGTTTTAACATTAAAGATGCGTCCACAGCGCCAGGCAACAGCTTTAAGGTTCATTTAAAGCTGCAAAATAACAAAGGATTAATTTCTCTCAGAAATTTAATTTCGTACGATGAAGATGTTTTTGAATTAACAAATGTAGAAAGCAAAGGAATATTTAACGGCTTTTTATCGCCAACCACAGATGGCAACACCTATAAAAATCCGCAATTGTTATCATGGGTTGACACTCAAGCATCTGAAGACAATTCATCAAACGGCGAATTTGCAGTTTTGACATTTAATACGAAAGAAAAACCTGAAAATGTTGCTGATGAAGAATTCTACAAACCATACACAATAACATGTAAGTATGTAGAATCAAGAAACAACAATGGTGAACAAGTAAGCATCATTTCAGCCGACGGTACTGTTAATGTAGTACCAAACAGACTCGGTGATGTTAACGGAAGTAAAGCAACAGATGACTGGGACGTTATTTTATTAAACAGATATCTTAATAATTTCCCAAATACAGAAATCTTAACTAAACCTGCCGATGTTAACAAAAACGGAACTGTTGAAGATGCAGATTATATTATGCTTGACAGATTCACCTCCGGCTTTTTGGGAACAGTTGATTTTGGTGAATATGAAATTAAGCTTAATACTAACGGAGCAGACAGCTGCGAAAATATTACCAGCTATAAGCATGGAGAAGAAAAGATTCTTCCGACTCCAATTAAAAAAGGGTATTATTTCGGTGGTTGGTACGATAATAGCTTTTTGACCGGCTACCCTATGGATACAATTGATAGTAATGCAATAGGAGATAAAGAATTATTTGCGCGTTGGTATTCTCCTGATGATAAGATATCCATTCAAACTAGACTTTTAAAAGATGTGGACACAGCATCAGTAATGATAGGCTCAACTCCCGGTGGAAATGAATATGGCACTTATGATTCACTTAATGATGATACGTATTATTATGGGTATGAGGTGAATTATGGCAATGTATTTTATACATCAAATACGTATTTTCATTTAACTGTAGATGAGTATGGTGTTGATACAGATACAATTAAAAGTGCAAGAATAATTGTTCTTCCGGATCTTGGCACAAAATATGCTTATGGTGCAGATACACCAATTGTATTGAATGATAACGGTGCAGACAGCTGTGATGCTATGACAAGCTATGAACGCGGTGTAAATACTGATCTTCCTATACCTATAAAAGAAGGATATGTTTTTGGAGGTTGGTATTATACCAGTAACTTTGATGGTACTCCGAAATTTAGAATGGATTACTATGATAGCGGAGCAAAAGAATTATATGCGAAATGGATTCCAAAGAGTAGCTTTGATGGTTTAATACGTTTAGACCTGACAGGCCCGGATTTTAACGGCGGTTATGTAACAGTCGGCTCAACTGAGGGTGGTGCGGAATTTGGAAAATATTCAGAACAGAATACTTTTGAAGTTCCGGTTAAAAGCGGTAAGATTTGTGTTAATTTCCACTCAGGCGATGTGACATTTGATCCAAGCCTATACGGTGTTAGCGTAAAATCATCAAGCGGCAAAAAAGTTTATTACGAAAAGGAAAAGATGAGTTGGGCGGACGAGGGCAACTTAACATCATTTGAAGTTTCTGCTCAAAGCGAATACAATTTAACATTTGTGCCAAACGGCGGCACAGGAGATTTTGAAAATATTGACAGCTATATTGCGGGCACACTCACCACATTACCAGATGCAGTAAGAGCGGATTACAAATTTGAAGGTTGGTACTTGACAGAAGATTTCAGTGGTGAAAGAGTAACAGAGATTTCAAAAACAGACAGGGGAAATATTACTCTTTATGCAAAGTTTATAAATACATATCCGCTTAACTTGTATATAACTGATACACAAGTATACGATAAAGCAACATCATACTTTGTATTTGCTGATTTAACACTTCCAACTCCTCCATTACCGGCTGATATGAAGTTTGAAGGTTGGTATGATAATCAGCAATTTACAGGCGAACCTGTAACCGTAATTAAAGCGGGTAATACAGGAGAAAAGAATTTATATGCTAAATTCAGCTATAAAATAGTGTATAATACAAATTGTGAAATTGATTTAAATGATGAGTACTATTATCCAGGAACTGAAAAGGTATTACCTACAATGTCATTATATAAGCTTGACTTTGTAGGATGGTATGACAACGTTAACTTTGAAGGTAATCCCATAACTCAAATCGGTGCAAATGAATCCGGAGCGAAGGTTTATTATGCAAGGTGGGTACCTGAAAATGAAAACGTAACTTATCATTTTGAAACAAATTACAGTAGCCATTATTTTGGGTTTACTGCTAAGTATGATGGCAAAACAATTACAGGTACAAATTCAGAGAATTTAATCTTGCCGGCAGGAAAAGAAGTTGAATTAACCGTAAGCGGTATGGGTGGCGGTGTTGAGGTTAAGCTAATTGACAGTAACAATGAAGTAATAAACACATTCAAACTAATAGACTTTGGGGAAAGCGAAGTGTATACATTTACACCTCAAGCATATCAATACACTAATAAAACAACGTTTTTAACTGTTGTGATGAAAAGCGACTATACCTTCTCAGGGGGAGCTACAAGTGTTACAGTTGATAATACTTTATATAGAACCTCAGACGCTTCTTTAGAGGTGAACAGTAATAATGAAATTATTATCAGAACTCTAAAAGAAAGAGGGGATACCGTTTTCTTTGATGTGAGCAGTAATTATCCAAGTGGTGAAACCGGTGTGGCATATGTAAAAATATATGATGCCTTTGGTAAATTGCTCTATGAGAGAGATACTTTGGCAAATCAGGGTTATGATACGGTAGCTGTTCATGTTCCGGGTGGTGCGCTTCAACCGTCTTACAATGTAACATTAGTTAATAACGATGCAGATAGCTGTGATGAGCTTACAAGTTTTGATATTGGAAGAAGTACAGCTTTACCAATACCTAAGAAAGCTGATTACATTTTTGAAGGCTGGTATTTAACAAGTGATTTCTCTGGAGAAAAATATACTAATATTCCAAAAACCACTTACGAAGATGTAACATTCTATGCAAAATGGACACAAGATTTATCTCAGGTGTTTACAGTAGAGGCATCCGCAGACGATAAATATACGTTTATAGCTAAAAGAACGGTTGCAGTTTCCTCGGCAATTTTGCACTATAACACAGTAGATTATAACACAATAGCCGGAGTTCATTACGTTGGAAAAATGGGTACATTAAGCTTCCCGATAGGCGTATTAGAGCAAGAAATAAAAATAGACAAGATTGCAGAAATAACTACACCGTACACATACTTTACATCGGTAAGTGAACCTCGCTTGTGTATTCGATACTATAATGAAACAGGTACACCTGAGTCAGAGGCGTTCTCATCACTTTCAAGTGATTTGTCACAATACATTATCGATGAAAGCTACGTAAACAAAGTAATTGGCCCAGCTTTAAATATAAGTGCAAAAGTAACTGACGATGGTACGTGGAAATATTTCGGAGGGATGTATATAGATACGCTGTCCCAAATCAAAACAGCCTTAGGAAATAATACTTATAACTATTTGTTGTCTAAAGGTCAGGATAATTCTTCGTTTAATCTGCTTGCAGATATGAATATATGGGAAGAGGATGATGGTTATCAACATCTGAAGCTTAGTCATTCAACTTCTCCGACAGACGCAGGTTTTTATGAGGTTAAGTTTGAACATGTCGCAGGTTCGAAATCATCTACAAAGCTCCATTATACATTCCCTGTTATGGGTAATGCTAATACAAGGTTTAAAAATCCTGTTGTCGGAAGAAATGACTGCTATATAACAAGTCAGTCTAAGGGCTTTAATGATAACGAGGGATATCCGTTCACACTAAAGCAAATAATCGAAACACCAAAAGTGTATGCATATTTTGATGCTTCGGGAGACAATGCTGACGATTGGCGATTTGACAGTGCAACATATAAATTAACTCCAAAGGATACTATAGCACCAAAGGTTGTAAGCGTAGCACCGATTTACGGTGATTATGATGCGAATGCCGAGGTTTGTATTTCTATAGTATTTAACGAGATTGTAAAAGGCAGCAGTGAGCCGATTATGATTAACAATAATGAGTTTAGATGCGTTTATACCAACGGAAGTAACACCATTACTTATAAAGGAAATCTCCCTGAAAAAACAACAGGAGATTATACAATTGTATTAAATGGAATTACAGACTTAAATGGTAATGCTATTGATACAGTCACAACACAAACAATTACATTTTACAAAAACTAAACTTATTAATTGGAGTCTGATATTATGAAAAAATTTATTATATTATTGGTTGCCTCCTTAATGCTTTCAACACTTAATGTGTTTGCTGAGGAACAAAAACCTTGCTTTGTAAGTACCGATTATACGGTAAACAGTGGTGAGGAAGTTAAGGTTAAGGTAGAAATCAAAAATAATCCGGGTATTATTTCTCTAAGATGCTATGTAACATTTGATGAGGATTTGCTCCAAATGGTCTCATTTGAGGATACAGGTCTATTAGCAGGGAACACACCGTCACAAGTGACGGTGTCCCCGCTCACCTTAAAATGGACAGATGCTTTGTCTATGGAAAATCATGTTGTTAACGGAGAAATTGGAGTTCTGACCTTCAAAGCAAAGAAATTTAATGCAAAAACTCCGATAATAATAGAATTTGTGGAATCACGAACCTTTGACGGCGAAATAATACCTTTTGATAATGCTACCGTAAATATTGAAATTAAAAACGGTGAGGAAATAGGCACAGTTACCGATATAGACGATGAAGAAGAAATAATAGATAACAACAATGTAAACAGCGGCAGCTCTTCATCAAGCACTTCAAAAAGTCATTCCGGTAGTTTGTCATCAAGTTCAACAAACAAAGGTGTAACTTCTACAGTTACTGAGTCAAATCAAGATATTCTGAATTTGGATAAACAACAAATTGTTTTAACTATCGGAAAAACAGATGCAGTAGTTTTCGGCGAAACAAAATCAAATGATGTTGCACCGCTTATCAAAAACGATCGCACAATGCTTCCTGCAAGATTTGTAGCAGAATCTTTAGGTGCAACAGTTGCTTGGATTGAGGCAGAACAAAAGGTTACAATCACAAAAGATGATATAACTATTGTTATTTACATTGACTCTGAAAAAGCTTATGTAAATGATAAGGAAGTAACCTTAGACAGCCCTGCATTTATTGAAAATGATAGAACATACACACCGCTCAGATTTGTTGCAGAGAACTTAGGCGCAACTGTTGATTGGATTGAATCAGAGCTGAAAGTTGTGATTACAAGAAAATAAAACAAACAGAGTCTTCTGATTGAGGGCAAAGACGAGCAGCCTAGTTAAAAGGCGATAAAGCCTTTAACCAAGCTGCTTGCTTTTTGTTCATTCCTCTGCGGTAAGAAATAAGCAATAGATTATTTCCCATACTTTTCTAAGCTTTCCTTAAACCGTTCACCGGAAAGCTCGCCCTGCTTATACTTCATGCGGTAGGTTTTTAAGCACGACAGCAATTCATCATTCTTTTTCTTTTCTATGCCGGACGAAAGCTTACGTCCCTTGTAATATGTTGCCTGATAGGTTTTTTCATAGAGATGCAGGACGTCGTCTGTTTTCATTTTTTTAACAAACTGTTTTTTCGCACCGACCTGCTTGCAGGTTTTGACAGCCATGAAGGATGTAAGCCAAAAGAAAGCGGCGGACAAGGCACGGCGGGATTTGAGGGCGGTGGAAAAGCGCATGGCGGAGCTTGACAAGATAATTTTCAAACTGTATGAGGACAGCGCGCTCGGCAGGATCTCAGAGGAACGCTACATTGCCATGTCAAACGGATATGAGTTTGAACAATCCGCATTAAAGGATAAACATACTGCCTTATCCGAACAACTTGACAAGGCAACCGAGGCTTATGAAAATATCGACAGCTTTATGTCGCTGATTGACCGTCATACCGAGATAAAGGAGCTAAACGCCAAAATCCTAAATGAATTTATAGACAAAATTATCGTCCATGAAAAGACAGAAAACCCGGACGGCAGCAAAAGCCAGCGGGTGGATATATACTATAAATTTATTGGGTATATTGATATAAGGGATATGTTGGGACTTCAGATGGAACAATTATGTGACGAGTGAATATCATGCTTCTGATTTGAGGTGCTTCAGGGGTTGAAAATATAGGAAAACTTTGTTATAATATCTGTAAAACAAAGTAAATTGTATGACGAATTGTCGCAGTTCATAATTAACCTAATTTTGTTTATTGAATGGAGGCGGTTTCAATGCCGAAAGATAAAAACCTGAAGGAAACCATTATCGCAAAGGGGACTGAAATCGCTGTTATTTCTGGCGGAGATGATAATGATTACATTTCTTTAACCGACATTGCGAAATATAGAACAGATGAAAATCCCGGATATGTCATACAGAATTGGATGCGAAATCGTAACGTAGTTCAGTTTCTTGGATTATGGGAACAAATAAATAATCCTACTTTCAATTGCCTCGAATTCGAGGCAATTGAAAAAGAAGCAGGTCTAAACAGTTTCGTTCTAACACCTAAAAAGTGGGTTGAAAAAACCAAAGCTATTGGCATTACTACAAAGCAAGGACGATATGCCGCTACATTTGCACACTCCGATATTGCTTTTGAATTCGCATCATGGATTTCACCCGAGTTTAAACTATATATCATTAAAGACTACCAACGCTTAAAGACGGATGAAAATAATAGGCTATCGCTTGAATGGAATCTCAATCGTACTCTTGCAAAGATAAATTATCGGATACATACGGATGCCATCAAAGATATCCTAATTCCACCGGAGATCACACCGCAGAAACAAAATATAACATATGCCAACGAAGCCGACCTTTTAAATGTTGCACTTTTTGGTATGACGGCAAAGGAATGGCGACAGTCTAATCCCGATGTTAAAGGAAATATCCGTGATGAGGCATCACTCCAACAGCTTATTGTTCTGTCGAATATGGAGAGCTTGAATGCAGAGTTTATCCGGCAAGGATTATCTCAAAAGGAGCGTCTGCTTAGGCTCAATGCCAGTGCCAAGCAGATGATGAGTTCTCTCTTGGATAGTGCAGGAATAGAGCAGTTGAAACAGTTGAAATCGTCAAAGGAGTGAGATTGAGAAGTGTATATATCCAAAGTACATATTGAAAATTTCGGAAATTTCTCAACAATTGATATCCCTTTGAAGCCGTTTACAATAATTGTTGGGAAGAACGATACAGGAAAGAGCAACTTCGTTGATGTTCTTAACATTTTACTCTATAACAGCAAAGGCAACTACTGCAGAAATAAGCGATGCTAAAAGAATTGAATATTCTTATTACAATAACGAAACATACGAAAAAAATGTTATGACGCTTTTTGCAGCATATAAGGGAAATACACTTGATAAATTGCTTGTAAAAAACAACAGCGTTGAATCTTACAGCTCTGAAAATGACAGTGTAGATTTAATTGAAAGCGGATTTGACCGATTTGGTATTTTTTCGTGGGAATAGTATTACAAGGAAATTAGTATTAAAATGGAAATGGTGTATTATAGCATTTTTTCGTCGTATATGGCTCTTGCGCCACCGATAAATTTAGCTCTGGTACGTGCGGCAACAACCATAGTCTTGCCAATGATGTGATTTTCCAATCTAACCGGTACAGCAACGTTCTTCAAATGCATACCTATGAGCGTGAAACCAATATCAAGTCCGGCATCGGCTTTGATTTCCTCTAATACGATTGGGTTGTCAAAAGCGTTGTATGCCTGCGTAGCCAAAGAACCTCCTGCCTTAGGTTGAGGTACAACATTGACAGGCTCAGCGCCGGGGACAGCCTCACGCGCGGTAATAATGGCACGGTTTAAGTGTTCGCAGCACTGAATAGCAATAAACAGCCCTTTGCTTTTGGTGTAGTCGTGGAGAGCTTTGAATATTTCTGCTGCTACTTCAATGCTTGAGTTTGTACCGATCTTAGAGCCGACTACTTCACTGGTAGAGCAGCCGATTACAAGGATATTGCCTGATTTAAGGTTCGCTTTTTGGCAAAGCTCAGAAACAACTGCCGTTGTCTGTTCATAAATTGTCTTTTCCATATTACACTCCCATTAAATAGACCTGTCCGGAAATTCAATCAAATATAGCCCAATCTTTTTGGATACATATTATTATTCTAATAATATGCTTGATAAAGGTTCTTTCATTAATTCTTTCAAGTGATTAATTTGCCATATCCTCTCATCTTCCATTAATGCTACAACATTATTTTTGCCTTTATTTATATGCTTAATTGCAGAAACTACATACATTGCTGTTCCTTCAGAATGAGTTGGAACATGGCAAGTAGCTAAACAATGTGAAGCAGCCCTTACTATTTGAGAATAAGGTTTATCGTCTTTTTCAATACTTTTTGCTAAAGCCAGCACCGTATAGGCATATTTTCTTGCTTCCCACATTTTTATTTCAGCATTTATCCACTTTTTCAAAGTATATACTGCAGTATCCGGAATTTTTTCATCCGGATATTTATTTTCAAATAATGGTAGAATTCTATTCAAACAATCAATTGCCCATATTGCTAAAATTTTATGCTCATTAGAATTCTGTTTTACGGGTTTGATTATGTCAAATAATTCATCATCGTGTTGTGACAGCGAAAATTTATTCATGTTAATCATATAATTTCTCCGTCAATTTCATTTTCCTGCTCATAGTAGTAGGAATAGTCTACGCCCTTCATATAGACTTCGCGGTCATTGATTTTATCCGTCAAGGCATCTTTTAATAAAAACTTTATCCGCTTTGTATCCATTGTACTTTCACGCATTGCATCAAGGTAGTCTTTTTTATTGATTTTGCTCCAGTCCACGCAAAGCCGCAGGTTCTTTTTCAAAATCAGGTCGAGCCAAATGCGTGTGCTTCTACCGTTGCCTTCCATAAATGGATGGGCAACATTCATCTCGCTGTATGTGAACCATTCAATGAATTTTTTCGCTTTTTTACTTGGCACATGTTCGACAAGTAAAATGATATCATCTTGAAGCAGACAATCGGTCAGATAGTATTTCCCATCATTGGCCTTCAATTTCAGTTGACTACATTTTGTAGTCAACTCGAAATTTGTTTGTTTGAATTTAGTATAAATTAGTGTTTAGTATAAATATCGAATACGGACAAACAAAGGGGCCGTCACACTATTGTGGGTCAGCCCCTTTGTATTTTTTTAAGCCCTAATTAAGATCTTAAACAAGTGCTAAAATTATAAAGTTTAAAATAAACAATGCCGTGGAGATATACAGTATTGGGTGAATATCTTTTCCTTCTTTTTTGAACAGTTTTACGATACAGTAGAAGATAAACCCTGTTGCAATACCGTAGGAAATGCTGTAACAAAGCGCCATAAATATTCCGGCAAAGAATGCAGGTATTGCTTCGTTTAAGTCGTCCCATTTAATTTCTTTAAAAGAGGACATCATCATAATACCGACCACGATTAGAGCAGGAGCAGTTGCAGCTGCGGGAACTAAGCCGGCAATAGGTGCCAAGAAGATTGCAAGCAGGAATAATATTGTTGTTACAACGCTTGTCAAGCCGGTACGTCCGCCAACCCCGATACCTGCTGCGCTTTCTACATAGGTAGTGGTGTTAGAGGTACCAAAGATTGCACCAACGGATGTAGCGATAGCATCTGCAAATAATGCTTTATCCATTTTAGATTTAAAGCCTTTGCTGTTTTGCATTGATTTTTCATCTTCTGCACTGAAAATACCGCTTCTTCTGCCTGTTCCGATGAATGTTCCGATTGTGTCAAAGGTATCGGATAAGCTGAATGCGAAAATTGTAATCAGTACAAGCGGAATTTTTGTGGGGTCTGAAAACAGTGAGCCCATGCCCTCAGGCCCAAACGCAGCTCCAAAGGTTATTCCCAAATCAGAGAACGCTTGACCAATACCGGCAGTTGCGCCGGCCTTTGAAACATCTACAACACCCATAGGAATACCAATGATGGTAGATGCAATTATACCGATTAAGACAGCACCTTTTACTTTTAAAACAAGTAAAACAACTGTAAGGACAAGACCGATGACAGCAAGTAATACAGAAGGATTGTTCAATGCAACTAAGGCAGGAACTGCAGATGCATCTGCAACTACTGTTTTACTGGGTTCGAGTAAAAGATATTTACCCGCATCGGATGTAAACTGAATAAGTCCGGCGCTTTTGATGCCTATGTAGCCGATAAATATACCGATACCACCGCCGATTGCGTGTTGCAAGCTAATTGGAATGGATTTGATAATAGATTTACGGATTCTTGTAACAGTGATAAGAATGTTGATGATACCGCAAATGAAAACCATTGCAAGAGCTTGTTGCCAGGTAAAACCAAAGGCAAAGCATACGGTGAAGGTAAAGAAGGCATTTAAGCCCATGCCCGGTGCCTGCGCATAAGGTACATTAGCAAACAGACCCATGACAAGTGTTCCGACAGCCGCGGCGATAATAGTCGCGAGAAATACCGCCTGGTACGGCATGCCTGTCAAAGACAACATGCTTGGGTTAACAAAGATGATGTACGCCATTGTAAAGAAAGTAGTAAAACCTGCTAAAACTTCTGTTGATACATTAGTGCCGTGTTCCTTCAACTTGAAGAACTTTTCCATTAATAAATCCTCCTTCAAAATTTATACTAATTCTCAAATACAGATTATTATCAGTTGAGAGTTAGCAACAATATATTGGCGTGTGCACTTAATCGCGTCCATTTTATCACACAATTTTTCAGTAATCAATATGTTTGACAAAAATACCTGCAAAATCAATGTAGGTTTGATTTTTTAATTGGAGCTTAAATAAAATATAACTGTAAAAGGCGTCATCATAA
>LSQX01269231.1_pt1 | contig 13004 bp, 8 predicted proteins | sample 654561 | NCBI WGS metagenome assembly LSQX01 (sample SAMN04489861, study PRJNA283612) | anaerobic digester metagenome | isolation source: 4 biogas reactors fed with cattle manure at either 37C or 55C with and... | place: Denmark: Kongens Lyngby | collected 2014 | reverse complement strand
GACTATCGCTGGCAGGAAAAGTGGCTGGACGATCGCCTGCGCCAGTGGCTGGATCCGGCGCTCCTCGGGCAATATCACACGGCCACGGAATTCCTACGTGACGTGCAAGAGTGTGCCGTGTATTATGGGTGGGACATTGAGGGTTGCGAGCCCCCCAACGAGGGCGCGCGACAGTGCCGGGCCAGCATGCGGCGGGGGCTTGATAAGCTCCGTGCGGCCCAGCGACTTCTCGAGGAGGCCAGCAGGGACTTTGCCGAAGCCAGCATCGGCTTTCTGCCGGCCGAGTACAAGGAGCCCAAGAGGCTCAGCCGCCTGGTGCGCGAGCTATTGGAGGATGGCTGGATCCTCCCCTAGAGGCCGCAGCGCGGGCGGCAGGTCCAGAGCACGGAGGGAAACGGCTAGGTCACGCACGGTGACAGGAGGGACATAATGGCTGCGTCCTCGACCTCGGTGTCTTCCACCTCGGTGGACGAGCTCACGAGCCAAGTAGAACGGCTGAAAGCCCAAGGAGAGTACCGGCAGGCGCGGGAAGCCGTCGAACAATTCATCAACGATCACCCGGAAGAGGCAGAGGTTCACGGTCTGAACGACCTGTTGGCCAGCCTGATCACCGTCACGCAGCCCTCTTCCGAGGCGGACGACAACGACTGGCAGACCCGCCTGCGCAGCGCCCAGGTGTATGCCGAGACGGGGGACAAGAACACCGCCCTCGGCATCCTAAAGAACATGCTCCAGGAGCGCCCCGATAACGGCCCGGTGCTCGACGAGCTGGTCAGCCTCGCAGATGCCTATCCCGACTATCGGGAAGACGTCAGCCGCTTTCTGGAATCCATGCCCACCAACGCGTCTATCGAAGCGACGCTGGACAAGGTTCGGTCGCGGGAGCGGGAACCAGAGCGGACCGAGGAGGGCCCCGCCGCCGAGGGCGGTGCGGCAGAGCCGGCCCCCTCGGCCGGCGCCCAGAACGATCTGGCGCGGGCCATGAAGATGTACCGCACTCGCCACCACCAAGAGGCGATGGACATCTTTGACTCGTTGATCCGCGACGAGCCGGAGGATTCCACCATCTGGCGCGAGGCGCGGGAGTACCGCCAGAAAGCCGAGGAGGCCTACCTCCGCGGCGAGGTGCCCATGGAGGAGCTCCCGGAGGAGGCGTTGGTGAATGCCTCCAAGGCCCGTTCCTTTGTGCGCCTGGGTGACTATGAGCAGGCCGAGCAACTATACGCCACGGCGATCAACCTGTGCCGGCAGAACGGCAAGATGGCCCCCGGCGAGTGGGAACGCCAGCGGGAGGAGACCGAGGTCTTTGCCGGAGCCCGTCGCCTGGAGAAAGAGGGCGACGGCTTTTTGCACGAGGACTCCTGGGATGAGGCCCTCGAGAGGTGGCAACAGGCCTACCAGGCGATGAACGGGCAGGACCCCCGCCTGCAAGACAAGATCGAGAGCCTCAAGGCCGTCCGCGAGAACGTCGTGCGGGCGGATTATGCGACGTCCCTGGGCCCCGGCGACATCGAGACCCAAGCGCAAGACCTGGCCAAGGCGATCATCGCCCTGCGCGACGCGGCGATCAAGTTCCCGGCCAGCAAGCGGATCGCCGAACTCCGCGACCGGGTGATGCGCTCCTCCAGCGAGGTGGTGGAATCGATCCGCGAGCGCGGCGCCGAGAGCCGCGAGCGCGCCGAGGCCAGCCGTAGCCTGCAATCCAAGCGTTCTTGGACCGAGCAGGCGGAAAAGTGGTTCGACCTGGCCTCCCGCCTGAGCCCGGGGCAGTCGGCCCTGGGTATGGAGTCGATGGCCGCCCGCGACGCCTCGCACCTGTACCAGACGCTCGAGGACGACCTGCAGCGGGCGGAAAAGCTGATCAACAGCGGCTCGGAGGAGAGCCTCCAGGAATCCCAGCAGCTGATCGAGCGCGTGCAGGGCCACAGCCCCTCCGATCCCGACCTCAAGGTGCAGCTGCGGCAACTGGAGCGCCGCTACGTGGACCTCGCCGAGCAGTACCTGGTGGCCGGGGACCTGATCGCGGCGGAAGAGTTTGCCGGGGTGCTGCAGGGGAACCTGTTCCAGCCCCTCTCGCCGGCCGCCAAGCTGACCATCGGCCGGGTAGAGTCGGCCGTCTCCCGGCGCACGCTGGTGAACAAGATCAAGGCCGCGGCGATGGGCTCGGGGATCATCCTGGGGCTGACCCTCCTGGCGGCGCTCTTGTGGCGCCCGGTGGTGGTGCCGCTCTTTGCGCCGGCCCCCACGGCGACGCCGACGGCCACCCCCACACTGGCTCCCACAGCCACTCCGACGATCACCCCGACGGCGACGGCCACGGCCACCCCGACGGCCACTCCGACGGAGACGCCTGCGCCGACGCCAACCACCCAGCCGATCCTGGCCTTTGCGCGGGTGCAGGCCTACACGTTCCCGCTGCCCTGCGGCCGGGGCGGGCACTCGGGGTTCGTCTACCAGCTCCAGCGGGTGGGCGTCATCCGCGAGGAGACCTGTGCGGACGGCGTGCGCTGGCTGTACATCACCTGGACCATCGGCGACGCCGAGCAGTTCGGCTGGATCCAGGCGGATCGGATCTCGTTCTAGGGCCAAGTAAGCCTCCCGGAAGCGGCCGCACAGACCGCACGGCCGCTTCCGGGAGAGCACAAGGTAAGATGAGCGCCGCCCCCGGTGTTACCGGGGGCGGCGCTTGGCAATTCCGTATCTGTTCCGGCGTGGTGCCGGGTTGTGATTCTCGGCCTATTGGGCCGAAGCCATCGTAGACGGCAGCAACTGCGCGGCAAAGGTATCCAGGAAGGCCGGCGGCAGCGGATCGTCCTGCACATCCACCTCGACGCCCAAGTCCATCTGGGTCAGCACGTCGAGCAGGGTGCGCACCATGCCAACCTCAAGCGTCCGCGGCAGGTTGCGTAGCGCCGGGAACACAGCGCCGACGCCGGATTCCTTGAACGGGGTCAGGTCGATCTCGCGATCGGCCAGCAGGATGCTCATGGCCACGGTGACCAGGTTGTCCCGCAGATCGTCATCCCACACGAGGTAAGCCTCGGCACCGTTCACCCCAGCGGTGACACCGGCGGGACCCATGACGACCTCGGCGGTCTGCACGCCGGTGAGGGCCTGCACCTGCTGACGGATCGTATCCGCCACCTGGACGCCGAACAGGTTCTGCACCAGGGCGAGGGGCATGGGGGCGTTATTCACGGCGATGGAGCCATCGGCCCGCGAGACGGTCACCTTGGGCACGGCCATGGCCATGCGGCGACCGGGGACCGCGTCGTACTCGGCGAGGGACAGGTCCGGGGCTTGGCCGCCCTGCGACATGATCCCCACGTCAAAGCCGAGGTTCCCGAGCACGCCGGACAACTCGTCCCATGGCAGGTTGCCACCCACAAAGGTGTTGCCGATGGTGGAGACGAGTTCACTCTGCATGGTGATGTACGGTAGTTGCTGATTGTTCACCACCGGGTATAGCCGCGTCCGGGCGCCATCCCACTTGAGGGCGATGGTGTCGATCTGGTCGCGGTAGGGGCCGATGGTGCTCGAAAGGTCGACGTTCAGGGGGATGCCCTCCACGACGACGCGGTTGTCGTCGGTGAGCTCCACCATCACCGGGCGGCCCAGTTGCACCGTCGGCAGGCTCTCCTGCGACTCGTCGGCTACCTGAGCGTTCACGTTGATCACCGACTGCCCGAGCCAGTCCGTAGCGACGTCGACCATCTGCTTGGTATCATCGGTGAGGGCCATGCCCGTAAAGGTGGGCAGCGCCGTGTAGGCCCGCGACTTGACCTGGTCCATGTTCCAGTCCAGCCGCAGCCACTGGGCCTCGTTCCCCATCACCGTCACGCCCGCGCCATCGACGTTGGCCTGTACGTTGTTCACGCCGAACTGCTGGAGCATCGACAGGTCCAGCTGCATGGGCGCCAGGCCCAGTTGCTCGAGGGCCAGACCGCCGACCGAGAGCACCCGGCCATCCGGCGTCACGGTGGCGCCGAGATCGATGGTGTTGGCGGCCTCGCCGGCCAGGGCCCCTTCCAGGCTCCTGGTGAGGTCCAGTTCGGGGATACCGGCGGCCGACGCGAACTGCAGGCCGACGGTCACGTTCGCCTGGCTGACGCTCCCCAACATGTCCACCAGCTCGGGGACGAACGAGCCGATCGCGTCGATCGCCTCATCCCCCAGGGTCAGGGCCGACAGGGGCTCGTTGTTCACCAGGATGGTGGTCTTGGCTCCCTGCTTCACCACGGCCAGGCTCTGGATGTCCTGTTCCTGGACGACCTGGAGCGTTGGGGTGTCGATGGTCGGCACCGCGAGGCCTAGGTTGAAGCGATTCGAGAGCGCGGCAAAGTTGCTCGATGTGAGCCCCAGGTCCACGCCCCCGAACGAGGGAATAGACCAGGACCCATCTTCGGCCACCTGCAGTCGGATCTCGAACGTCGGACTGTCAGGCTGTTGGGCGAGGGCGGGTGCTGCCAGCAGCAGCAGGGCCACCGCCCCCACCGCCAAGCCCAAGAAGAATGTCCTCCTACTCGCCATTGAAGATCCTCCCTCTGTACTGTTGTACGCCTCGGACTCCTAACAGCGCGACCGGCCGGAGAGACGATGACCGGGCCGCCTTGTAACGCGTGTCGCGAGGTTTCCATCAACGGCCTGTTGTTCCGTTCTCGCTCGATCGCCCCCTTCCTAGCGAGCAGGAGCCCCACAGCCGGCTTGCCGGCTGGGCTGCGAACCCGCGACCGCTGCACTTGATGTTTCCGCGGACCCCATCGCCGGCCTCCGGACACCGGGGCGCCCGGAGCAGCCCGCGCCGCGTCCCACTGTGCTACTGCGGCCGGGACGCCGGGTGGCGCAAGAGCCACAGGAGCACCGCCCCCGTGATCGCGCTGGCGATGATCATTCCGACGAGGCCCAACAGGGCCACGAGGATGATTCCCGGGCGCATGGTGGCCGTACCCCGCGCCACCGAGTCCATGCCGATGCCGATCAGGGCCATGGCAAGGGCCCAGGCCACGGCGCTGGCCCCAATCCAGATGTACGATGCCCCCTGGGCGAGCGCGTCGCGGAGGACCCGCCACTGGAGGAAGCCGATCAGCGCGCCGCCGACGAGGCCACCGACGATCCCCCCAAGGAGCCATCCGTTCGCTGCGCCCGATACAACGAGGGCCACGGCAAAACCAAGGCCGGCGCCCACGGCGCTCGCCGCGATCCACCAGCCTGACCGTGAGAGGTACCGGTGCAGAACGAACCACTGCAGGAGCCCGATCACCGCGCCCACCCCGAGCCCCAGCAACAGGGCGCCCAGGGCCAGGCCGACGTTGGGGTTTGCTCCGAACAGCGTGAGGAACACGCCCCATAGGGTGCCCAGGATTGCGGCCACGATAAAGCTCAGGGCAAAGCCGATCGCACTGATCAGCGTCCACCTGAGCCAGAAGCCCCAACCGGCAGGCTCCCAACCGACCAGAGAGTGCTCAGCGTTTCCCCTCATCCTCGCCTCCGTTTCTCATTGATGGCATCTCGCCAGGCACTCGGAGAGACCGTAGCTCGCACCCCCTGGGCCACAGGCCCTCGTCTGCTGGCCAGTGGAGGAGCAACAGGCACCGTCTGCGCCGTGCACCGAACCGAGGTACGACCGATGTCATACCCCTCCTATCCGCCCGTCGGTATGCGCCCCCACGAGCCGTGCCGCCGTCGCGGTCGCCGCCGCACCGTAGCGCGGCGCCGGCCGTCAGGCGCCTGCTATCCTGTATCTTGGGGGGGCGCTCCCACGTGCAACGTCGGCTATCTGCTGTCCGAAGCGACTATAAATAACTGATAACGGGGATACTCGCGGGCGCAGCAATCCGCTGCCGGCACGACGCCGGCATGGATATCCCGCGACCTTCAAGCCTTCGGGGCGATTGAAAGGCATATTGTACATCGCCAGACGTGGCTGGCGTCGGTATAGCCGAGGCGCTGGAGTGGTGGGCGTAACAGCGTCCATCATGCGCTCCGGGGGGGGCGTTGTGGACGCCCAGGCCTCGGCGGTTCGAACCCTTCGAGAGCTTCTTCGGGAATGACCCACGTGGCGCGGTAGCCTTCTCCGACTTTTTCGGCGCCGGGGAGGCGGCCACAGTCGCACCAACGACGGACCGTCGTCGTCGTCACGCCGAACATTAGGGCCACGTCTCTGGTCGTGAGCATCTGACTCTCTCAGGCAGATCGAACCCAATTTGTGTTTTCTTGCCTACATGTTACCGCAAGCGATAGTGGTTGTCAACGGTCTCGGCCAGGAACCGCCGAGAATCGCACTACTTGCAACAAATACGTAACCTTTGGGGCGGCCCATTCGTTCCCGCCGCTCCCGGCGCCACTATACGCGGGCTTGCTCAGGCTGTCAACGCGCCCGTATCTTCCGCCGGGTCACGGCGTGGCCCCCGGGCGCAGGCCCACGTCGTCCAGCGCCACGCGACCCTCCGGCGAACGGTCGAACACCAAGCGCACCTCGACGAGGGCGTCCGGTCGCCAGCCACTCGCTTCGGACCGCAGGGCCGCCAGGGGCACGCTGTACTGCTGCAGGACGTCCTCCGACGTGGGCAGCGGCGAGAACCAGGCCGCCTTGCCCAGCTGTGCGGCGACACGCTCCAGCGGCGGGCCCCAGCGCTCCAGGGGCGTGCGCACGGTGCCACCGTCGGCGTCGACGAACTCCAGGGTTAGGCTCAAGGGCTCTTGGGCGGCGCCACCGGGCCGCGCATCGGCCAGCGAGAACACCACCGCGGCCTCTCCATCCGGCGGCGCCTCGGGGAGGCCAATGGTGTAGCGGGCCGGCGCCGCCCCCCCGGCCTCCCAGCCGAGGTAGACGACTTGGTTGTCCATCGCCTGGTGCTTGCCGCGCAGCGGGCCCTCGCGCCACTCGGCCAGCCCCTCGCCGCGGAGGAGCGTGCCGGGCAGGGTGCCGGTGGCGAGGTTGGCGTCCTCCTCGAACGTGGCCACCATCTCGGTGCGGGCGTCGGCGTAGCGGCTGATGTAGCGGGTGGGGGGCAGCCATTCGGCGCCGCGGCGATGATCCTGGAAGAGCCCCCGGTAGTCCTCCGCATGGCGCAGGGTCGCCTCGAGAAAGGCGCTGATCGTCACCGCGGCCACCTGCCGCTGGTCCTCGCCGGGCATGAGCTGGCGCAGGTTAAAGAGCCGCATCACCGGCTCGATGAGGTCCTTGCGGCCCCAGGCGGTGTTGAACTGGCCGTGGTTGGCGCGCTCGATGTACAAGGCCGCCTTGAGGCCATCGTACCCCGGGGTCCAGGAGACCCGGGCGTACTGGCCGGCGCCGAAAAAGGTCACCACGTCCATGTCGTGGGCGCCGTGGAGCACCAGGTAGGAGACGTCCTCCAGGGCTACGGGCTGCCCGGCGGGGAGGTACATGCCGTCCACCGGCGCCAGCCCCACCACGGCGCGGATGCCGTAGCCATAGTCCAGCGCCAACGCGGCGTCGTCGGGATAGTAGGGCAGCCGGTTCAGGGCCGCGGCGATGGCCACCGCCTCACCGCCGCGGGAGTGGCCGATGAGGGCGATGCGTTCCGTATCCACCCGACCCTGGAACGGGTTGCCGGGGGCATCCTGCCACTCGTGCCAGATGCGCAGGTGCTCCAGGAGGAGCCAGGCGCGCAGGTCGTCCTCCTCCTGCAGCGTGCTGAGGATCAGGCCATCCGCCAGGGGGGAGAGGTTGAGATAGTTCTCGTCCACCGAGACGACGACATAGCCCCGGCTGGCCAGCAGGTCGCCCAGGTAGGCATAGCCGCCTTCGGAGGGATCCTCCATGGGGTGCTGCCCGTGGAGGACGACCACCAGGGGGAACGGGCCCTCGCCCTCGGGCTGCCAGACCCGGCCGTTCAGGGGGAGTGCGTCGGGGCCAAAGCCCCAGTAGCGGGTCCGCAGGGCGGTCCAGCCCTCCACCAGGCGGGAGCCGTCCACGGTGGGCGTCAGCAGGTCCGCGTCGGCGCCGAACGCCGCTCGGCGATCGTGGCCGGAGCCGTAGGTCAGCGTCTGCACGGGGTACGGGCCAGGAAGGGCGGGGTTCTCCAGATTGAGGGGCGCGACGTCGCCCCAGGCCGGCAGTTCGGCGGCGCGGGGCGTGCCGGGGAGCGCCAGCCATCCGGCCCCGAGGCCCGTCGCCAGCACGCCCATCGCCAGCACCCCGAGCGCCACGCGCCGGCGGGCGGTGGGCAGTGCCCCGCGCCGCCCGGCCAGCAACACGGCGACGGCCGCGCCGACCAGCGCGCCGAGGCCCATCGCCGCCAGCCCCACCCCGACCACGCCAATGGCGATGCTCGCGGCGATGAGCGCCAGAACGACCAGGGCCGGGAGGGCCGAGGCGAACACCCAGACGAGCCTGGCGGGCAGCGCGCGGAACACGCGCCAGAGGAGGGTCAGCGCCCCGCCGACGAGCCCAAAGGCGACGAGGAACAGCGCCAGCCCCGCCGCCACGCGCAGCGGCCCGTCCGCGGCGAACAGGCCGTAGGCGGTGGCCCACAGGATGAGGAGCACGACGGCGAGCGCGCCCCAGGCGGCCCCGCGCCACGCGTGGGCGTCGGGCCGCACGGCGGTCCAGGCGCGGCGGCCGGTCCGTCGCACCCGGTGTAGCCCGTTGGCGAGGGTGTGATGCAGTGGCAAGAAGGCTCTCCCTTGCGCAGGGCGGGATCGTTCCGCCGCCGCCTCAGCGCTGGAACTGGGGCATCCAGGGTAGTAGGGCCTCGGTCATCTCGTCCACCATACGGCGGATGTCGGCCAGGGACAGCGTGGCCGCCGTCAGCGGGTCCAGCGCCACCGCCTGATAGAGCGCCTCGTGGTCGCCCGCCAGCGCCGCCCGGACGGCCAGTTCCTGGACGGCGATGTTCGAGCGGTTCAGGCCGGCCAGTTGCCCCGGCAGGTCGCCGACGTGGCAGGGATGCACGCCAGTGCCATCCACCAGGCAGGGCACCTCCACCACGCAATCGGGCGGGAGGTTGGTGATCAGCCCGGTGTTGCGGACGTTGCCGTTGATGCGCAGGGGGCGGTCCGTCACGCAGGCCTCGATGATCCGCGACGAGTACTCGCTGGAGCGCTCCATGGGGACGGGCTCCTCGCCGGCCGCCATGCGCCGGATGGTCTCCCGGCGCTCCGCGCGGCGGGCCGGGCCGATCTGTGAGGTCATGTCGCGCCGCGGGAGCGAATACTCGGCCATGAGTTCCGGCGTGCGCCGGAAATAGGGGGCATACTCGGACATGTGCCGGGTGGATTCCGTCACCCAGTAGCCAAACCGCCGGTACACCTCCCGGCGGACGGTGTCCGCCTCCCACGTGCGGGCGTCGTGCACGGCGAGGTCCACCTGGCTCTCGCCGCCGGCCGCGTCCCACTCTTCCAGGCGGCGGCGCAGGAGGGGGTAGGCGTCCTGATGGTTCCACTCGAAGCGCAGGAACCAGGCCATGTGGTTGATGCCCGCCACCCAGTAGGTGACCTCGTCGTAGGGGGCGCCGATGTACCCGGCCAGCCGCTCGGAGGTGCCCTGGACGCTGTGGCAGAGGCCGACGTTGCGGACCTTGGTCGCCGCGTTCATGGCCCAGCAGAGCATGGCCATGGGGTTGGAGTGGTTCAGGAGCAGGGCGTTCGGGCAGAGCGCCTCCATGTCGCGGCAGATGTCCAGGATGAGCGGGATATGGCACTGCCCGTAAAAGATGCCGCCCGGGCCCACCGTGTCGCCGACGGCCTGGTCGACGCCGTACCGGAGCGGGATGCGGATATCGTGGCCGGTGGCCTCCATACCGCCCACCCGAAAGGTGGCCACGACATAGTCCGCCCCGTCGAGCGCCTGCCGCCGATCGGTGGTGGCCTCGATGCGGGTGGGCAGCCCCTCCTGCGCCACCGCCCGGCGGGCAAAGGCCGAGATGAGGTCCAGGGCCTCCTGATCGATGTCCACGTAAGAGATGGTGCCCGCGGCCAGCTCGGGCACGCTGAGGATGTCGGTGGTGAGCCGACTGGAGAACACCATGCTGCCGGCGCCGATGATGACGATCTTCATGCCCTGCTCCTCCGTCGTTGGTTGGTGTATCATATGGTTCCGGCCGCACGGCTCGCAGGGGGCCGGCGCGCTGGGTCGAGTGTACCCGGGCCTTTGCGCGGGCACAAGCGCGGGGAGGCGAGATCGATGGCCGAACACCAGAACCATCGCCACGCTGTGGTGTTCTAGGGAGAGATCGGGCCACGAGCGGCTCCCCGTGGGCGGCCGCCTCTCTGTGCCGGGTCCTCAACGCATAGCACCTCGTGACGCGCACGGAGGAAGAGATGGCGATCCCACAAGAGCACACCGGCCAGCAGCGGCCCCTGCCGACGATCATCCAGGGCGGCATGGGCGCAGGCGTATCCGACTGGCGCCTGGCGCGTGCGGTGGCCCGCGAGGGGCAGCTGGGGGTCGTCTCGGGGACGGCGCTGGACACCGTGCTGGCCCGGCGCCTGCAGCATGGCGACCCGGAGGGCCACCTGCGCCGCGCCCTGGCCGCCTTTCCGTGGCCGCAGATGGCAGAGGCGTTCCGAGATGCGTACCTGATCCCCGGCGGCAAGGCCGAGGACGCGCCGTACCGTCTCCTCCCCCTGATCGCCCACCCCCTGCCGCGAGAGCGCGTCGAGGCGCTCATCGTGGCGAACTTCCTGGAGGTGTGGCTGGCCAAGGAGGGCCACGACGGCCCGGTGGGCATCAACTACCTGGAAAAGATCCAACTCCCCAACATTCCCTCCCTCCTGGGGGCCATGCTGGCCGGCGTGGACTATATCTTGATGGGCGGCGGGATCCCCCTGGCGATCCCAGGCCTGCTGGACGGGTTGGCCCGCTGGGAACCGGTGGAACTGGCGCTCCATGTGGAGGGCCTGCCGGCCGCCCACGCCGCGGCGGCGCGCCAGCGGCTGGATCCCCGAGAGTGCCTGCCCGGCACACCGCCGCCCCTGGCCCGCCCGCGATTCCTGGCCATCGTCTCCTCGGACATCGTGGCGAAGACGATGCTGCGCCGGGGCTCGGGGGCGGTGGAGGGTTTTGTGGTCGAGGACTATACCGCGGGCGGCCACAACGCCCCGCCCCGGCGCCGCGGGGGTGCGGGGGACGTACCGACGCCGGGCTTTAGTGAGGCGGACGTGCCCCGCCTGGAGGGGGTCCGGGCGCTGGGGCTGCCCTTCTGGGTGGCGGGTTCCTGCGCCTCCCCCGAGCGGCTGGCGGCGGCCCAGGCGGCCGGTGCCAGCGGGGTGCAGGTGGGCACCATCTTTGGGCTGTGTGACGAGTCGGCCATCGCGCCGTGGATCAAGCGGGAGACGCTCGCCCGCTGGCGGCGGGGCGAGCACGCGGTCAAGACCGATTTCCGCGCGTCGCCGACGGGGTATCCCTTCAAGGTCGCCTGCCTGCCGGGGACGCTGGCCGACCCCGCCCTGGCCGAGGCGCGGCGCCGCATCTGCGACCTGGGCTACCTGCGCGAGTGCTACTGGCGCGAGGGCGGCCGCCTGGGCTATCGCTGCCCGAGCGAGCCGCGGGCGGCCTACCTGGCCAAGGGGGGCGCCCCGGAGCGCCTGGAGGGCAGCCAGTGCCTGTGCAACGGCCTGATGGGCACCATCGGGATGGGGCAGGTGCGCGAGGCCGGCGAGGAGTTGCCGCTGGTGACCTCCGGCGAGGACCTGGGCTTTCTGGCCCACCTGGCGCCGGACGGCGCAGAGGGCTATACCGCGCGGGACGTGCTCCGCTACCTACTCGATTCCTAACCCGCGGATCCCTCGCCCGGCGAACTGCGTGTGGATGACGCAGAGGGGGGCGCCAAGCGGCGTCACACGTCCACCGGCACCTCCCGGCAGATGCGGATCTCCTCCCGCGACACGGCGCAGCCCAGGGCGTGCACCGCCACACCCTGCCGGCGGGCCTCGGCCAACGCATCGGCGAACGTGGGGTCCATCACGCGGTGGGGCGCCAGGCGCTCGGCATCGCCCCGCTGGATGACAAACACCACCGCGGCCGCGTCGCCAGCGGCCACGGCGCCCGCCAGTTCGCCAACGTGGCGGGCGCCGCGGGCGGTGGGGGCGTCGGGAAAGAGGGCCAGGCCGCCCTCTACCAATGAACAGGACTTGGCCTCCACCCAACAGCGCCCGCCGGGGCCGCGCAGTGAAAAGTCGATGCGGCTGGCGCCGAGGCGCACCTCCCGTCTCACCTCGGGGTACGCGGCCAGGGCCGCCGCACCATCCTCGGATGGCCCGGGGCGCCAGCCCTCCCGAAGCGCCTCCTCCAGGAGGGCGTTCGCCAACCGGGGCATCACGCTCACCAGCACGCCGTCGTAATCGGCCAGGATGGCGTCATAGGCCGTCTTGCGCCGAGCCAGGTCGTCGACGGGCGCCAGGTACAACGTTCGCCCGGGTACCAGCAGTTCCCGCAAGCGGCCGGGATCCGAGAGATGGGCGGCCACCCCCTCCCCATCGACGAGGACGGTGAGGCGGAAGCGGTTGTCACGCCGCAGGAAGGTGGCCGGCACGGTGGGGGGCAAGCGCATGGCGATCGTCTCCGGGCGCTAAAAGTGCAGCTCCAACTTGCCCTCCTCGCGCATCTTGGCCCCATAGGCCTCCAGCGCCCGGCGCTCCGCCTCGGGCATCGCCACGCCACCCTCGGCCAGGGCCCGCGCGATGCGGCGAAAGCGCTCCACGTTGCGCAGCCCCATGATGGCCACATGCACCCCGGGTTGGCTCAGGACGTAGCGGTAAAAGGCGTCATCCGGCGGATCGCCGGTGGCGGAGAAAAAGTTGTCGTTGCGGGCGGAACTCATGATCACGACGCCCACGTCGTGGGCCCGTGCGTGGGGAAAGACCTGCTCCTCGGGGTCGCGCATGGCGCAGTTGTACCAGCAGAGCACGGTGTCGAACAGCCCCGTCTCCACCGCGGCGCCGACCTCGGTCCAGTCGTGGCCCGTGCCCCCGATAAAGCGGATCCGCCCCTGGTCGCGGGCCCTGAGCGCAGCCTCGTAGGCCCCGCCAGGCCCCAGGGC
>LSQX01098548.1_pt1 | contig 13004 bp, 12 predicted proteins | sample 654561 | NCBI WGS metagenome assembly LSQX01 (sample SAMN04489861, study PRJNA283612) | anaerobic digester metagenome | isolation source: 4 biogas reactors fed with cattle manure at either 37C or 55C with and... | place: Denmark: Kongens Lyngby | collected 2014 | reverse complement strand
GAAATGATCCCGATTACGACCGGCACGGCATTGTCACGCCCAAAGTGGGTTTGATGAACCCCAATCATTACTTATCCGTTGTTGTGTGGTATTTGTTTACCCACAGATTGGACTGGTTAGCAGATGTGACGGTGGGAAAGACTGTGGTGACCAGCGCCATGGTTGACCGTGTAGCAAAATCCTTGGGGCGAAAGATCACAGAAGTGCCGGTTGGTTTCAAGTGGTTTGTTCCGGGTTTGCTGGATGGCAGCCTGGGATTCGGCGGTGAGGAAAGCGCAGGGGCATCTTTCTTGCGCAGAGATGGCACCACCTGGACCACGGATAAAGATGGGATTATCCTCGATCTGCTGGCGGCTGAAATGCTGTCCATAACCGATAAAGACCCTTCCTGCCATTATGATGATTTGGAAGCTCAATTTGGGAAAGCCTATTATGCGCGGCATGAGGCAAAAGCAACCCTGGAACAAAAGGCGGTCTTTAAGAAACTGACACCTGAGATGGTGAAAGCGGATTATCTGGCTGGAGAGAAAATTGAGGCAATTCTGACCCGGGCGCCTGCAAATGGCGCAGACATTGGCGGATTGAAGATCACCACAGAAAACGGCTGGGTGGCTGTCAGACCTTCAGGCACGGAGGATATTTATAAGGTTTATGCGGAAAGTTTCAAGGGGCACGACCATCTGATGATGATCCAGGAAGAAGGTCAGGCGATTGTGCAAAATCTATTTGACGAAGCTCTTTGATCGATTGGGTGTGTTTCCATGCCCCAATTTCCTGTGACGCCCTCACAGGAAATTTGTTGACCCTGTTTCGTTGACCATGGTTTGAAGTGATTTTTCATTTTTTGGAGGATATCGATATGTACCAGATCAATGTTATTGAAGTCATCGTTAATGAATTTTTGCAAAGCCTGGGAGGATGGCTGCGCGCGCCGATGCTGGCAATTACAGCATTGGGTTATGAAGAGTTTTTCGTTTTACTTTTACCCACGCTGTATTGGTGTTTTGACCAGATGGTCGGGCTGCGGGTTGGGATTGCCCTGTTACTGGCAAACTCAACCAACGCGTTTTTTAAATTCCTCATGCAAGGTCCACGACCCTACTGGATCAGCGAAAAGGTGCGTGCGCTGTCCCATGAAACCTCTTTTGGGATCCCATCGGGTCATGCCCAGATCGCAGCATCGGTTTGGGGCTGGCTGGCTGTTGAGGTGAACAAACGCTGGTTTAAAATTCTTTCCGTCATCATCATTTTCATGATCGGATTTTCCAGGCTTTATCTGGGCGTTCATTTTCTGAGTGATGTGCTCATGGGTTGGATTCTGGGGGGACTGTTGGTGTGGGCGATGTTTGCATGGCACAAGCCGATGGGCGCGTGGCTTGGCAAGCAATCCCCTTGGGCAAAAATTGGGTTGATTGCTGCGAGCGCCGCCCTGTTCGTTTTGCTTGCTTTTGGCGCAAAATGGCTGGCAGGTCCCTGGGAAATTAATCCCGATTGGGTAGACAGGGCTGGCGAGGTGAACCCCTACAATCTGGATGGTATCTTCACCGCTGCCGGCACCTGGTTTGGTATGTTAAGTGGATTTGTGATCCTGACCCAGACCAGAGGGCGTTTCCTGGCTGACCAGGGCGGCTGGCGGCGAGTGGTACGGTTCGTTGTTGGGCTGATTGGCATCCTGATTTTGTATATCGGTCTGGGGCAGGTCTTCCCTCGGGGCGCTAATTTTATTGGGTTTGGGTTCCGTTTTTTGCGTTACACTTTGATCGGTTGGTGGGTGGCGTGGTTGGGACCGCTGGCGTTTGAAAAGATGCGCCTGCTGGACTTTGAGCGCCAAGTGCAGAAGTGAGCGGCTGCTTGACGCCTTTTACAAAATTAGGTGAATTTACATCATGAAAACCTTAAAATTAAGTCCGGCTGGGCCTGATGTCAGCGCGATCTGCCTCGGTTCAGCCTATTTTGGCACGCAGATCAGCCCGGACGATGCATTTGAGGTTTTAGATGCTTACTATGAGCAGGGCGGACGTTTTGTTGACACCTCAAACAATTATGCGGGTTGGTTGCCCGGAGCAAAGGGGGGCGAATCGGAACGGACGATTGGCGCCTGGCTGAAATCCCGCAGGGTACGTGACGAGGTATTTCTTGCCACCAAGGTGGGATTTGACTATCCGGGGGTTGAAACGGGCACATCGAAAGGGCACGTTCTTGCGGAATGTGAAAAGAGCCTGATGAATTTGGGCGTGGACCATATTGACCTTTATTTTGCCCATCTGGATGACCGCAGGACGCCGCTTGAAGAGACTCTGGGTGCTATGAATACGCTGATCGGGGAGGGAAAGGTGCGGTGGCTCGGCGCCAGTAATTTCTTTGCCTGGCGGATGGAGTCAGCACGCCTGATCTGTGCTGAAAATCACTGGTCGACCTTTGCAGCGCTTCAAAATCATTTCACTTACCTCAAACCTCACCCGGAGGTGGATTGGTCTCCGAATGTGCTCATGAACCGGGAGCATGTAGATTTTGCGCGAGCGCACAGAATCAGGTTGATGGCGTATTACGCGCTTTTAAAGGGAGCGTACAGCCGGGCTGATCGCCCGCTGTGGGAGTCCTACCGGGCAGAGGAGAACCAGCAGCGCCTGGCGCGCCTGAAACTTGTGGCTGATGATCTTGGAGCGACTTTGAATCAAATCGTGTTGGCGTGGATGCTCCACCTTGATCCGGAGGTCTTGCCCATCACGACCGCCAGTCGAAAAGAGCATTTAATAGAAAACCTGGGAGCGCTCAGGGTTTCAATTTCGCCAGAGCAGATGGACTTTTTGAATTTTACGGATATTAAGAAGCGATAGTCTCTGAAAGTTCAGATTTGTGCGCTGAACTTCCTGCAAGGAAACCCTTATAAAAACGGTCGATCAGGGGCAGCGTTGCATGGATGGATGCCCGGGTTGCTATCATCGCTCGATTCTGCAAAGCCGCGCTCTGGCGCAAATCCGGTTGTTCCAGTGCCTTGACGATGGCACGGGCAAGGGCATCGGAGTCTTTCGGGTTGACCAGGAACCCGTTTTCACCGTCAATGATCCATTCCTGAAGCGATTCAATGTCACCAACCACCGGGAAACAACCGCAGGTAAGCGCTTCCAGAAGGGCGTTGGGCGTGCCGTCGTGGCTGCTGGGTGAGACGAATACCTCAGATTTTGCGAACAATGACCACAGAACATGTTGGGAAAGCGGCGGCAGGAGATCGATGGATGCTTGCGCACCTGAAGCCCTGACCCAACGCTCTGCCTGATTGTTGCCTGCCAGATTGGGGCAAATGAAGCGAACATTCGGATGTTGGGCGAGGACTTTGGGTATGGCTTTGAAAAACACGTCCTGATGAACCGAACCCGGACGATAGCCGCGTGGGTTGACCACCCACGCGCCTGTTTTTTGGAGATTATAATTTTCAGATGGAAAGGTGCTTGCCTGTTGAATTTTGTCTGCATCCAAACCGCCCGAACCGGGGACGACCAGGGTTGGGGCTGATCGATTCAACCCCCATGCCTGTGCCAGCCGGACGTCCCTGTGCGTGTCGGAGGATAACCCGTCGGCACGTGACAGGCAGCGGCGGGTGAAACGGCGCATCAGGAAGGAACCCCTGGCATGCAGGGTGAGGTCATTGCCCCAGGTTGCCACCAGGCAGGGGATTTCCACGGGTGTGTAGCTGGCGAGCATTCCTTCAAAGGGGATGCGCAGGGCGTGTACCAGGTCAGGCTTGATCTCTTGCACCCATGTTCGGTAAACATTGGCGTGATGGGACAGGGACAGGGGGCCCAGACGGTAACGCAAGAACTGCAACAGCGGGGCAAGACCTTTGACCCATGTCTTAGAACCCTGACCAGCGTCTGATCCCTTGCGAGAAGCGCTGCCCCCGCTGTAGCGGCTGAAGGCAACCGGGAGAACCTGAAAATGCCTCAGACCCCGGGGCGGCTCACAGGGGAAGGTTGAAAGCAGGCTGACATCATAATTCAGAGACTGGACGTGCCTGATCCAGCTTTGGGCTGTCGGGCTGCGTCCATCGGCGACGATCAGGATGTGGAACGACATCAGGAAGTCCTCTGGAGAGCGTCTAAAAAAACCGAAACCATCTTTTCGAGGTTGATCTCTTCTTTGACAATGCGGTAGCTTTCTTCACCCATGCGCCTCAGGTTGGGGAGATCGGATAGGGCTTCTGAAAGCGTTTGTACGAGCGCATCGATGTCGTCCGATGGGATCTGCCAGCCATTTTCCGGACGCACCAGATCAGCCTGGGTACCGTCCGCCTGGGCGGCAATTACGGGCAGCCCATAGCTCATGGCTTGCTGCAAAGCCAAACCGCCCGTCCCCGGCAAAACGAACAAATCCGCTTTTTGGAATTGTTCTTCCAGATCGTCTCCGTAAAGTGCGCCGGTGAGGTGGGCTTTGGGGTAAACCTTCGCTGCCAGAGCCTCAAGCGCTGCACGTTCGGGTCCATCGCCAACGATCAGCAGGTCTGGCTGGAGCGATGCGGGAAGCCTTGAACAGGCAGTGATCAGATTGTCGAGCTTTTTGCGTGCCTGCAAGCGTCCCACGAAAAGGAGTCGGAGGTTTTCCGCTGACAAATCTTTGGCGCGTTGGGGAAGGGGATGTTCGGGCGCTGGCGTCATGGCGTTGATCGCAATGAAAACACGATCTTTCGGGAAGCCTGAATCGACATATTCTGCCGCGCCAGTCTGGCTGTAGGTGATCAGGGCGTCAAAGGATTGGATTAGCTTTTTCCGGCGTTGCAAGCGAATTTTGCTGAGGAGCCCTGAAGGGGGAGGTGACCCCAATCCCCACCCGATCACCGGGCGATTGCGGGCCTTCATCCAGCGCAGTGCTGCAGGAATCCGCAGGTAGCGGGGGTTGGCTTCAACGATCAACACGTCCGGGTTGACCTGTTTTAACCATTTCATCAAGCCGACCTGGATACAAAGGTAAAGACGTCCCCTGAAAAGGTGTAAATTTTTACCATGAGTCAGGCGGGCGTTGTCCAGCTTTTGTACGGGTTTGATGATTTCTTCGGGACGTGGATTCCCCGCAAAGATTTCCAATCCTCCCTGGCAAGCCTGACCGAGTGCGTTGAAGAATGCTTCTCGATAGTGAGGAAGGACTCGCTGGATCAACCCGACCTTGCCTGCAAACATATCAATTCCCCCCGATTAATACCTGAAGGTAGGCATCCACCATGGTATCCAGGCTAAAAACAGCCTCTGCACGCGCGCGTGCCCTCTGGCGATAGGCTTGGTTATTCTCCAGGATTTCAACACAGGCTTCAGCCAGGGGTGCCAGATCGGGCTCTTCAAGCCGCCAGTGATCTGCGCCGTAAGGCACCACCTCACCTGCACCATCTTGAACAATTTCCTTCAGGGCGCCCGTGTCATATGCGGCAACGGGGCAGCCGCAAGCCAGCGCTTCGATCACGCTGTTGGGGCAGGCAGCATTCAGATCAGCGCTGAACAGCAGATGAGCACCCCGGTTGAGCCCGGGAATTTCTTCTTGAGGGACGACGCCCTGCCAGGTGATCCACGCGTTGGGCGACAGGGCATGGCAATAGGCCATTAAGTCAGCACTGACGTCCCCGACCACCATCAATTCCACGTTTCGACCATGGTTGATTTTTAGCGTATGTATGAGTCTGACTGCCGTTTCCAAACCCCTGGAATAAGCGCCGCTCAGGTGTCCTTCCACGAGCAAGATGCGATCGTGACCGGCAGGAGGTTTTTCGGGTCCTTCGGGTGCAAAGGTTTCCGTATCAACCCCGTTATAAACCATCCTTGAAGGCAGGTTGGTGGGTTGATAAACTCGATCCCACCAGGCTTGACTGAATTCGCTCTGATAAATGATTTTGTCTGCCAGATGGCGGCGGATGAATGCCAGCAGGCGATTGTTGCTCTCGGATTTGAAGAAGGCTCTTGGGGGCGTTTTTTCCACCCTGTGCATCCAGTTCATCCCATTCAGCCTTTGGATGATGGGAACATTCTTCCGCTTAGCCCGCCACAGCGCAAGCAGATGGCGTGTCCCGCCGATCACGAGGATGGCGCTATTTTCAGGGTCAGAAAGATCAAAAGAATAGGGGATTTGCCTGGCTTGCAAGCCCCGGATGAACTTTGCTTGAAAGGAGACCATGCCCCCCAGGCCTGATAATTGTGGCACCATACAGATTTGTTTTTTCATGTCAAGGATTTACGTGATCGGCGGACGGCTGCCAACCATGCGGGCTGGCGCACCCGCCCAGATCTCATTTTTACCTGTGGACTGGAGGAGGACGGCGTTTGCCCCCACAACGGTGCCATTGCCCACCTTGAGGACGCCCTCTTTGCAGAGCACCTTGCAGCCCGGTGAAAGGATCACATCGTCGCCAATTTCGATGCCCTCAAATTTCGATTGTTCTCCGGGCAGGTAAATATCGGCTCGCCCCAGGGTGACTCCCTGATAAATGTGGACTCGATCCCCAATTTTACTCTTGCTGTGGATCACCACGCCGTATCCGCCGTGTTCAAGGATGAAGTCCTTGCCAATCGGTACCGAAAGTGGGATTTCCGACCCCAGCAGTTTGAGGAGGTAATAAAACATTTTTCCTAACACGGGGATTTGGCGAGCATAGACGAGGCGCGTGTAAACGTCTTTTTTAGCCATCAGTCCCCTTCCCATCTTTCCAGCAAGGCGCGCACGATCTGCTGGGCGGCATGTCCATCGCCGTAAGGGTTGACGGCGCCAGCCATGGCTGCATGCGCGTCGGGGTCATCCAATAAGCGCCGCGCCTCCTGCAAAATTGTTTCAGGGTCCGTGCCCACCAATTTGAGCGTGCCGGCAGCCACGCCTTCCTGCCGTTCGGTGCGTTCGCGCAGGACCAGAGTCGGGATTCCCAGCGATGGCGCTTCTTCCTGGATGCCGCCCGAATCGGTCAGAATGAGAGCGGCATGTTTCATGAGGTGAACCAGGTCCAGATAATCCAGAGGCGCCATGAGTTTGATGTTGGGGATTTCCGAGAGGCTTTCATAGACTGGTTTTTGGATATTGGGGTTGAGATGAACCGGGTAGATAATGGTGACAGAATCGGCATACTGATTCGCCAGCTGCTTGATGGCGCGGCAAATGTTTTGGATGGGCTCACCGAAGTTCTCGCGACGGTGCGCGGTGACCAGGACCAGACGTCGATCACCCGAAAGGATGTCGCCCTGCTTGAGCAATGCCTCCACCGCTGGCGGAGCAGGTTTTTCGATGATCATTTTGAGCGCGTCAATCGCAGGGTTACCCGTGATTTTGATGAGCTCATCCGGGATACCCTCCCGCAGCAAGTTCTGGCGGTTATTTTCAGTGGGTGCAAAGTGCAGATCAGCCAGAACGCTGGCAATGCGCCGATTGCCCTCTTCGGGGAAGGGTTGCCATTTATCAAAGGAGCGAAGCCCGGCTTCCACATGTCCGATTTTGACGCGCTGGTAATAGCCCAGGACCGCGGCAACCATCACGGTGGTGGTGTCTCCCTGGATCAGGATCCAGTCCGGCTTTTCTTGCTGGATGACCGGATCGAGGTCAGTTAAGATACGAGCGGTTAATTGGGATAGGTTTTGATCAGGCTGCATGATGTCCAGATCAAGATCAGGCTTGATCCCAAAGACATCCAAAACCTGGTCCAGCATTTCACGGTGCTGCGCCGTAACACAAACCCGGGTGTCGATTTTATCGGCATGTTTCTGACATTCTTTGATCACCGGAGCCAACTTCACGGCTTCGGGCCGTGTGCCAAAAATGACCATAATACGCATTTGTCGGTTCATATGTCACCTATTATACTTTAAGCTGATAAGGGTCAAAGTGTTGCATAGGAAAAGATAAATTATTTGATAAAAACTTTCATCCTTATGCTATACTTTTAATCATGAAAAAGTTCTATTGGGAGAAATGGAAACATGAACTTGATCTTCTGGGGATCAGTCCACTGGCTTGTGCCCTGTTCGATCGCGCGGGCCCTTTGTTCCCATTTTTCGGTCAGCTGATGCTGATTGGTATGCCGCTTTTCAAGGCAATCCCTTTTGGAGAGCAGTACCGGCAGATGATCACCCTGTTGGGTGATGAGGAAAGCATCGTTCAATTCAAAGATTTTCTTCAAGGGACATCATGATCGATTGGTTTTTGGTAGGATGGGTGATGATTGGCGTTTCAGCGGTTTCGTTACTGCTGTTGACGCTTTTCTTTCGGTCAAGAAAAGGCTACGCAGCCAGAAGGCTGGCTGCGGTGGATGCTTTCAGAACATCCCAGTCTGTATCCATCGAACAGGGGCGGCTTCGGCAGATCCTCCTGGGGGATCAATTATGGACTTCTGCTTACCCGGGACTTGGTTTACAGGCATTGACGATCCTCCCAAAACTTCTTGATGTTGAAACCGCGGTGGATGGCGGGTTGAGCTTATCAGCCGGTGAGGGATCCCTGGCTGTGTTTGCCCGTCAAATCATCGAAGGTCGTTATATGGATGGTTTTTCTACTGCGCTGAGTTCATCCGGTGTTCGCTCCATGATGCCGGGCGTGACATCTCTCTCGCTGACTGCTGGAATGCTTTCTGAACTCTCTGCTCATCCCCACGGTTCCCTGGGTTTATTGGGACACTTGAGCCCCGGTGTGCTGCTCCTGGCAGAAACGGTTCACCACCAAAAAGGACATGTTTTCGGCGCAGGAGGCTCATTATCTGCCCAGGCAGTTCTTTTCCCCGTGGTTCAAGATCTCCTCCTGGGCGAAACAGTGTATATGCTGCCTGGATTAATTGATCCGAATGCAGGTCATCAGGCGGGCTGGTTAACAGAAGACATTCTACGTTTTTTGCTGATTTGCGGGTTGATCGTCGGGGCTGTCTTAAAAATGATAGGTGTGCTGTGAGAAGAATTCTGATCTCCCTGGTTGCATTGCTGGTCGGTCTGGTTGTGCTGGCGGGTTATTTCTTTCCCTTCCAGTTGAGCTCCGTCCTGCCCCTTATCATTGAAGCCGCACTTTTGCTGGTGGGCGCTGCCGGGTTGATCGGCATTGGATACCTTGTTCGCATGCATACTCTAAAATTGGTTCGCAAGAAGCGGGGTCGATTATTCAGCATCATCTTTTTAATTGCCTTTTTAATCGCGTTGGTGGCAGGCTTGGCGCTGCCGCCGGGGAATGCGTTTTATCGGAATCTGATTTTAGGCGTACAGGTCCCGGTTGAGGCCGGTTTGCTCAGCGTTTTGGCGGTGATGCTTCTGGTTGCCAGCCTTAAGCTGATCCGCACCCGGGGCTGGACGCCTCTTTCGATCGGTTTTCTCAGCAGCGCTTTGCTGTCCTTCATCTTTGATCTGGGCTTTTTGCAGGCAGAGCCGGGCACACTTTCTGCTGAGCTTCTCGGTTTTCTGGTGCGCCTGCCCTGGATCGGGGCAAGGGGCATTTTATTGGGTATGGCTTTAGGCGGTTTGATCGTCGGCTTGCGGGTGTTATTGATGATTGACCGACCCTATGGAGAAGAATGATGCTGCCCCTGATTTGTCCTGAATGTGGTGCTGAAAATCCTTCCGATTCGGAACGCTGTCAAGATTGTCATGCGTTGTTAATGGATCGTAATGAAGAGGGACAGACCAAAGCGGTGGGAGATCATGAAGAGTCACTCGACCTTTTGTCAGGAACGGAGCATGATTTACCTGATCTGCTGCACGCATTGCGGCAGGATGAGGGAGCGCCTCACATCGAAGGAGATCAGGAAGATTTATCCCCTGAAGATTTTGTAGAATCATTTTCGCTTCCAGACATTGATGAAAGCCTGATTGACGGGGAGATTGCTGAACCGGAGGTGCAGTCCGATGAACTGCAGGATGAGATTCCGGATTGGTTGCTCCGAATCCGTCAGCGGACGAGTGAGGAGCCTGATTCAGTAGGTGAAATCACACAAAAGATTCAAGCAGCGCAGGAATCCCTGGTGGAAGATGAACGCGCAGATCGACAAGACCATTTCTCCTCGTGGCTTGAAAAACTGGGCGATGACCCCGAATCGGCGCCTGAAGTGGCTCCTATTGAGAAGCCAGTCATTGATGATTCGGAAGAGCTCCAGCCAGATGGTGAGCCGGATTGGCTGGAAAAAATACGGCTGGCGGAAGGAAAATTTGACAGCGATGGGGCAGAGGATGATGACGAAAACCGGGATGGCGACAGCCTGTTGCAATGGCTTGTTTCACTGGAAGACAGCGCCCAGAAAGGTCCTTCGACCTCTCTTGACGAAGGCGAGAAAAGCCCTCTGAAGGAGGAAACAAGCGAGGAAGAACCCGGGTGGGATGAACCCTTTTTCGCTCAGGAAGATACTCAGCAAATTAGAAGCCTTGAACAGGATACGACAGATCAGCCCTTTCTGGACGTCAGTCGTGAGGAACAATTACAGGCGGATCAGTTGGCCGCCACGATTGGCGATGAAACCGCGGTGCGGTCGATAAAAACCCACCGTCGCGCCCGACCATCCTGGTTTTTACAATTGGGTTTAGCGTTGGTGCTGATGGTTGTTTTGGGTGTGGCTTTGTTTTATGGCACGCCAATCGATTCAAAACTTTCACTGAAACCCCAAAATCAAGCTTTATTAGCCTGGGCGGACACCCTGCCGCCGAATGCATCGGTACTGATCCTTTTTGACGTTCAGGCGGGCTATGCCGACGAGATCAACCTCATCGCACAACCTGTTTTGAACCTGGTCCTTACACCGGGACGCAAAATCAGCCTTATTTCTTCCAGCCCGGCGGGCGTATTGCTTGCCGAGCAATTGTTTGATGAAATGCTTGAAGTTGAAGGAATGATTGTGGATGATTTAGGCTATGTTCCCTTTGGAATGTTGATGGCTTATGGAATAGCATCACCTGTAAAAGAAGACCATTCTCTACTTGGATTGGAGCGCGATGATTTTGATGGCGTTCTAATCCTTTCCGATAATTTTGAGGGTACTGCCGCCTGGATTGAACAATTCAGTGCAAAGAACCCCGATATCCCGCTGAACTGTCTTGTGACCGCTCAGGCTGGACCTTTGCTTGCGCCCTACTGGGAGACGGGACAGATTTCAGGTTTAATCTCCGGATTATCAGACGCTCACCGAGTTGAGTCTGTTTTTGGCGAGAGCCAGGACGCGGCTTACCGCTGGCGTGCCTATCGTTATGGCATTTTGATCGCAATTGTCATGCTGGTTATCGGTGCAACGATTGCCGACGAAGGGAAAAACAAAGATGAAGGGCAGGGTGGTGGATGATCACGTCTGATCTGATGTGGAGTGCGGTCGGTTTTTTACTCACGATCATGGTTTTAAGCTACCTGATCGGAGATAATGCCTTTTTCCGATTGGCAATCCATATTTTTATCGGATTGACAGCAGGCTACCTGGCTGTATTGCTGATCAGGCATGTGCTTTTGCCGGATTTGATCCAACCCTTGCTTGAAGAACCCGGGCAAGCGCACCTGCGCTTGATCCTGCCGGTCGTCTTGATTTTGCTGTTAGCCCTGGGCCAGGCGTCGCGACTTTCATGGCTCGGACGGATACCCCTTGCGTATCTGGCTGGTGTGACGGCTGCACTGGTGATCGGAGGCGCCGTATTTGGCACGTTGATTCCACAAACCCGGGGGGTGATCGCAGTTTTTGATCCTGCCCGATGGACGTCTGTTTCGGGGCAAACCTGGCCCTCCACCATGAATGCAGTTGTTATTTTGATTGGTGTTGTGGGAACGCTGAGCTATTTTCACTTTGGTCAGAAATTGAAACCTGGCAGCCGACAGGACATGAGCGAGCGACCCTTCATCCTTGAAAGCCTGAGTAAGGTTGGTCAGGCCTTTATTGGCATATCACTCGGTGCCCTTTTTGCCGGTGTTTTTTCAACGGCTTTGTTGGCTCTCATCAACCGTTTGATCTTCATGGCTCAATTTGTGATGGGCTTACTTGAGGGTTCATGATGGCATCACCCCTTTTTGCAATTCTTGGCCTTGATATCGAAAAGATCAATACCCGGGCTTCCCTGTTCACAATGCAGGATGGACGCTATAAATTTCATGCTGGCGCCATTTCACCAACAAACTATGGAAAGGATGGCTGGATCAGCCGGGGGGTTGTAGACGTTGTGCGGGATTTACAGCAAAAGACCAACCGGATTCTTTTGAAGCCCTCCGGAAGCCCCTATATGGCAGATCAGGATATCCGCTTGAGTGTTGATCGGATCGCTCTTACCAGTTCAGCCTGCGAAAATGTCAACGCGGTTCTTTTGGGTTTGACTGAAAAGGGCTCCCTGACGGCTGGAAGACAATTGGCAGGTTCTTTGCCTCTAACCCTGACGGGTGCCTTTGGTCTGGCAGATCTGAGGGATGAAAACGGCATGGCAAGCAGATTGATCCAGCTTCGACCTGAACTATTGATCCTGACAGGTGGGGAGGATGGGGGAGCAGAGCAGCCACTGGTGCGCTGGATGGAGATTGTCAGGCTGGTGTGCAAGATTTTGCCGGCTGAAGCCAAGCCTTCGGTCGTTTTTGCTGCCAACCCCAAAATGGAAGAAAGTATGCGTCGACGGGTGGAGCCGCTTACCAGACTTGTAATTGCTCCAAACCCTCAGCCGGGTTTTGGGCAGCCCGATTTTGCCCCTCTTCAGCGGGCGCTTGATCGAGAAGTCACGCGGATTTGGCAACAGAATCAACCGGATCTGCATGACCTGTCCATTATGGCGGATGGTTTGGTTGGCACAAAAAGTTTTACAATGGACAGGATGGTGCGTTACCTCAGCCAGGCTGAACCTGAAGGCGCAGGCAGCGCATCGAAAAGCGGACTTCTTGCGATTGACCTGGGTGGTGGATCGATTGTTGTTTCAGCGGGGTTGAACGGTCAGCACCGCACTGTGATGCTCCCGACCCGGGAAGAACTTTCTGAAGTATTCCTTAATCAGGATTGCCCTGAAATTCACCGGTGGACATCGGAACCCGTTTCAAGACAAGAAGCCTGTCTCTTATACACATCT
>LSQX01007784.1_pt1 | contig 13005 bp, 11 predicted proteins | sample 654561 | NCBI WGS metagenome assembly LSQX01 (sample SAMN04489861, study PRJNA283612) | anaerobic digester metagenome | isolation source: 4 biogas reactors fed with cattle manure at either 37C or 55C with and... | place: Denmark: Kongens Lyngby | collected 2014 | reverse complement strand
TCCATGACGGCCCTTTTGAAACATATACCGGCCATGGGATCTGGCCTGACCATGAAGGTTATTATACTTACAGTCTGGCCAATAAGACCCTGATCCGCATCGATCTTGATCCGAATCTGGAGCTGGCCTGGAAAAAACAACGTGAAAGCAACATTGTTCAGGAGGCAATTGCAAAGGGCCTGCCGAAGACCAAAATAACTGGTGTGCCTTTCAGGATGGAGATGTCAGGTTTTGCGAGATTACCCGGCAGTATTCCCATCATTGAGGATATAGGAAAGATCTGGCCTATCATCGCCCTGAAAGTAACGGAAAGACTGGGAATCAGTCTGGACTTCATCTCTTATCCGCAGGGTACAGAAGAAGGCCGGAAAATGAGGGAATGGTTAGTGGAAAATGTAAAACCCGTAAATAGAAGAAAGATGTATGATGCTTTTAATAAATAAGTTACACTGATCCAGGTGTAACTTATTTCAATATTATTTTTAATACTATTTATCTACTGCTTGTGAAGGGGAAAAACCTTCTGCCAGAAAACTCAAATTAGCTATTAAGAATAAAGCCAGCATTGCCGTCAGCCTGTCTATAATCTGAAAATCAAATTGTAAATCAATCAATAAAGCCAGTAAAGAAGTCACTGTTCCCAATGCTGCTCCAGTACCTTTTTTATTGTAATCATATTTTTTCAGTACTGTTAAAGCAACCCTGGCAAGCAGGTACAGAAAATAAATAATAAATAATAATCCTGCAATACCTAATTCCACAGTGAATTGTAAAAAGATATTATGGGTATGTATCATCAATTTCCCTGATGCATACTCAGCATAAACAGGCCTGAAATTACCGATTCCCACTCCCAATACAGGATGATCTTTGATCATCTCTATAGTGCTGCTCCATAATTTAATCCTGTCCATATTAGATTTAATACTGATAATAGTTTTCATTCTACTAATCACTTCTGGAGGTGCTGCTAAAAGAACTAATAAGACTATAACCAACAACAGTACCAGAAAACGTCTATCCTTAATAACACTGAATAATATCAAAGCTGTGGTAATTCCCAGCCAGGCCCCCCTTGACATAGTGAATAATAAAGCAACACTACAGGCTGTAAAAACTACAGCTGCGAAAAATCTTTTGAATACCGGCAGGGAGGATTCTGTAATTAAGCCCAATGCTATTGGAATTAAGAGCAATAAATAAACTGACAAATAATTAGGGTTAGTAAAGAACGAAACAGCTCTTTCTGTATTCCCCATCAGGTAACCAACAATTCCATATAGAGCAACTACCAGGGCAGGTATTAATAAGATCTGCTGAAACTTCAATAGCACATCTTTACTATCCAGTGATTCATATATCATTAAATAAGACAGGAAAGCCTGTAAAATCATAGTCCAGTATCTAATGCCATAGCTTAAATCTGAAGCATAGGACAGAGAGATAGTACTTAATAATAATAGTACAGCCAATTCCTTAACAAAGGGTATAGAAAGAAAATAGGCTAAATTATATGACTTTTCCATTATTATCAATAACCAGGAAATAAAGGCAAGCAAAAAACCGGGATAAAAGAGGGCATTTAAAAAAGGGAAAAAAACCAGGGACATGAGTATGCCTGTCTTCAGCAGCAAATTAACTCTTTTACTGGAATTATTAATTTTCACCAACCCCTTTAACTGAACTTAAACCTTTCTTAACCACCATTTTTGTCTTTTATCAAATCATGATATATCATTACTGTGTCTTCCACCATCCTGTTAATAGAAAAATATTTCTTTGCGAAACTATTTCCCCGTTTTGCCAGATCCTCCATCAATTCATGCTGTTTAGATAATTGATAGATGCTGAAGGCCAGTTTATCAGGTTCAGCAGCAGGAACTAGCAGACCCTCTTTTCCATCACTTATATCCTTTGCTATACCACAACAATCCGTCAATATTACCGGCTTCCTGGCAGCCATTGCCTCTACAGCGGATAGACCCAGTCCTTCTTTTGTAGAAGATAATACGAAAATGTCCATAGCTGCTAAAAGCCGCGGTATATCATTCCGTTGACCGGTAAAGATAAGCATTGCCATAATATTTAAATCTTCTGCTAATCTTTCTAACCCATCTCTTTCAGGTCCGTCACCTACAATTAATAGCCTATACCTGTTTTTTTCCTCATCAGATACCAGTTTATCTCTGATTATGGCTGCAGCCTGCAATAAATATTGGTGTCCTTTCAGGCTGCTAAGCCTGGCAACATTACCAATTACAATCTCATCTTTTTTGATGCCCAGCTCTTCCCTGGTCTTTAATCTATCTTCACTGCCCCTTTCAAAGGCTTCTATATCTATAGCAGGCCGGATAAGTATCATTTTCTCATAAGGAATCTGAAAACCATGGTGAAGGTGTTCTGCTACTGACTGGCTGACTGCAATGATCCGTTCTCCTTTAACCATACTCTTACTGCCCAGGTGAATACTATAGTGGCTATGGGCTGTTGTCAAAAAGGGAATCCCCTCCTTCCTGGCTGCATAATATCCTATCCAGGCAGGAACTCTGGAATGTGCATGAACAAGCTGGATATCCTCATCTTTAATTATCTTTTTCATACTTACAACGGCCTGTAAAACTGTAAATAAAGATTTACGCTTAACATCCAGCTGGTAATGAATAACACCGGCTTTTTCAAGATCATCTGCCTTTTGCCCGCCTGCCGAGACAACAACTACATGGTGCCCTTCCTCCTTTAAAGCACGGGCTAAACAAAAAACATGGCTTTCAACACCGCCGCTATTCAACTCGGGAAGTGTCAATAATATCCTCATCCAGATTCATCCCCTAAATCTGCTTATATTTATTTCCGTTTAATTCAACAATTCTTTTTGCTGATTTCTTTAGAATTGTATCCAGAAGTTCCCTTTCATTCAGGGAATGATTGCATTCCTCCAGCATTTTTCTGATGAAATATTTTATATCTTCTTCATCAGGGTACTGAAGGTTTAAATTATTTAAATCATATAAAACAAGGTTATTAAATTTTACTAAAGAATAAACAATCATCCTCTTTGTGAAAAACGGCAGTTTATAAATATTGTCAACATCTATCAAAACAATTTCTATAGAATCCTCATCTTTACCCTTAATCATAAAATTGCAGAACATTGGGTCCTGGTGTAGATATTTATTATTAATTAATTTAGCATATATTCCTGCAAACTGTTTTATTATTTCATTCTTTATATTATCAGCAGGCCTGGGTTTCCGGAGATAATCCTCCAGGGTAAGGCCTTCAATTTCTTCCATCACCAGGATACTTTCTTTATAAAACAAATTATTTTTTTTAATGATAGCCAGTACAGGGTTGACTGATGGAATGCCTGCAGATTGTAAGCCCCTGGCAGTATTATAATGGCGCAAAGCTTCTATTTCTCTAAATTGATTTTTGATGATTTTATTAAAAGCAATTGGAGTATAGTATTTAAGATAATAATTGGTTTTGTCATGGCTAAATCTATATACTTTACTTTTATGAGTATCCTGAACTAACTCAAAAAAAATATCACTTTCTAAATCAGTATACCAGATAAATCTGATAATCTTTCTGGACAAATCCAGATATTCTTTTTTTTCACAATAGACGGCAATATCATTTTCCAATATGAGTCTTTCTATTTTAATATACCACCTTTCCAGTACTGATTAAATCACAGAAATCTGTCCTGAATTTCCCTTGCCACCCTGGCTGTATCGTCAAGCAAAGGCCTTTTACCTTCAGCATTATATATTTTTTTCATCAGCCTTTTTAATTCCCCGGTTCCTGTCTGCTCCTGTTCTATAAAACTTATATACCCTCTGTCTTTCAATAATTCACAAATCCGTAAATAAGTCGGTCTCTTTTTATCCCTTTTTTTCTCCAGGCCTATTACAATTACTTTGTTATTACCACTGACGGACTCAGAAATCATGGAAACACTATCTTCAGTTACAATTACAATATCACTGATACCGACCATCATGGGGACTGGATTATCCTCCCATTCACCGGCAATAATCAGGAGCGGGCATCTGTCATCAGGGAACTTACTTTTCAGCTTATTTTCTACCTTTTCAGGTGTTCTTAAAGATGTTGTTACTAAAAACTGCCCATTATATGTTTCAGCAAAATCCTCTACCTCTTTTACCAGTCTGGCGACCACTTCAGTACCCATGGTAAAATAAGAGTCAGACCCTCCCAGTAATATACTTATTAAGGGCCTTTTTAGAGAAAACAAATCAAATTCCACCCTCCTGTTCCAGTTTCTGATCTCCTCTTCCATAAATTTTTTATTAATCCTGTTAGGTGCCCCAATAGTTTTAATTATATTCTTTTTATCCGGAGGCCTGTCGTGTTCTGGAACTACAGCTAAATCAAAAGGATCAGTTCCAATAAAGGCTGGAGTCATACAGACAATCGATTTCGCATTTTTAAATCTGCTCAAGAGGGCATTAATAACAGCCACTGAAGAACCCGCAGACAAAATTAAAGCGGGTTTTGCTGAAATACATTCCTGATAACACTCTTCCTTTAAAGCTGTTTTAAGGATATGGTTTATCAGCTGCCTGTTAAAGGGAAGAAAGCGGTATAAAAATCCTGATATCCTGACAAGAAAGTCAAAAATATGCATCGTATAATGGACATTTATTATCTTTATCTCCACATCTTCCAGTTGTTCTGCAATCCCCAGGGTCTGGTTAAAATGGCCTGGCCTGCCGTCACTTAAGATTAGAACCTCTTTCATTATAACCCACCTTCAATAAAACTCCGCTCTTTTCCGCCTTCCAATTTCTTCAAGAGCATTACTATTCTATCAGTAGTTCCCCGGTTTTTTTCAATAACAGCTCTGGCATTCCGGCTGTACTTTTCCATCAGGGAAGGATTATGCAGAAATTTTTTGAGCATCAGGACAAGCTCCTCTTTATCCTGAACCTGGATACCAGCCTCATTTTCCAGTAAAAGCTGGCTGCTTTCCTTAAAATCATATACATGGGGACCAAAAAAAACCAATTTCCCATGCACTGCAGGCTCCAATATATTATGGCCGCCTGACTCAACCAGGCTTCCGCCCACAAAAGCAAGGTCTCCCAGAGAATAAAGCTTCCCCAACTCCCCGATAGTATCAACCAATATGACTGGTTCATCCTTTCTTTTCCTGACTCCTGTCCTCCTGATTGTCTTTATTCCTGCCTGATGGAACATTTCCTCAATTTCATCAATCCGCGTAATATGCCTCGGAGCCAGGATCATTATGAAGTCTTCAAACTCATCTTTCAGTTCTTTATATATACTTGCAAACTGCTCTTCTTCATTTGCGTGTGTACTTCCCACTACCAGTACTTTATCTTCATCCCGGATTTTAAATTCCTCAAGATAGCTGTTCTTTTCCTCCGGGCTTATACCGGTATAATCCTGATCCAGCTTTGTATTCCCAGTATTATGTACCTTTGCGGGATCAGCACCAAGCTTTAGTATATATGAAAGATCCTGTTCAGACTGCATACAGAAAAGATCAATCCTTTTAAGCATATCCTCTAAAAAGGGGCCCAGATATTTATACCTGCCCACACTTTGATCACTGATACGTCCATTTGCATAGACTATTTTAGCCCCACTTTTGCTGGCCTTTCTTATAAAATTCGGCCATAATTCTGTCTCCATAATTATTATCAGTAAAGGATTTATTAATCTTAACACCCTTCCAACCATAAAGGATAAATCAAGCGGAAAATAAATATAGGCATCAGCGTCTTCAATTATCTTTCTGGCCATCTCCTGTCCTGTATCGGTTACAGTAGAAAAAAGTATTGAATAATCAGGATAAGCCTCCTTGATTTTTTTTACTACCGGGCTGGCCGCGACTGTTTCTCCTACAGAAACAGCATGAACCCAGATTATCTTTTTCCCTTTCAGTTTTTTCAATATATCCTCCGGAATAAAACCCAATCTCTGGGCAAATCCTTCCCTGTATTTTCCCTTCAGAATCTGTATGATAAGAAATGGTATAAGAAAAATTAAGATGATTACCAATAAAAGATCATATAAAAAATACAAAAAATCACCCCAAATCCCATCTTCTGTGCAGCCATAACCATTGTTCCGGGTATTTATATATAATATCTTCCATTATACCGGTAAGCTGTTTTAATAATTCCCTTTGTTCTTTTTCCTCTGCACCCTGCTCTATCTGGTAATATGGATAGATCTTGAGCAGAAACTTTCCTGGTTCTTTTCTGATTAAAAAGGCAGGTAGTACTACTGCGCCCGTCCTCTCTGCCAGTTGTACTGCCCCTGGATATGTTAAAGCCGGAAAGCCAAAGAAGTCCATCAGCCAGCCGTCCTTCCTGGCATTCTGGTCACCCAGTACAATCAGCATCTCCCCTTTTCTTAAAGCCTTTATGGCCTTACGTACAGCCATACCCCGGGGTATAATATTTACACCTTTTGCTGTCCTGATTTCATTTATCTTCCTGTCAAAATAGGGATTGTCCTGGGTACGGGCAATGGCATTAAGAGGATAGCCCAGAAGGGCTAAAACGGAAGCCAGCCATTCCCAGTTACCGAAATGGGCACTGTAAACAACAACACCTCTGCCAAGGCCATATGCTTCTTCAAGATACTCCAGGCCATCTATATCAACCAGTGAAGTAAAATCTTCTTTTTTTAGATTGTCCAATTTTACGAACTCAACCAGAGTTATTCCAAGCTGCTGATAAACCTCTTTACACAGGGAATATATCTCTCTTTCTGACAACTTATCTCCATAGACCAATTTCAAATTATTGATCGTAATCTCTCTCCGGTCTTTCAGCAACCAGTAGATTAGATTTCCTACCCCCTTACCGATCAGGTATCCATTAGGGAATATCTTGACAAGATAAAAAATTACTAAAAAGAAAGCATATAGAATAAGATTCAACATAAACTCACCTATCATTCAAATTAATATATCTTTGCCCTGATCAGGTCCTGTAAATTTATCATTCCAACTGGCTTTTTATCCTTAACAACGGGTAAATCATTGATTTCCTTATCTTCCATCAATTTAAGGGCCTCTGTTGCCAGCCGGTCCGGGCTAATAGTATAGGGATCTCTGGTCATTACGGCAGAAACCGGCTTATCAAGAAAATCAACTGATTTTTCCAGCAATCTTCTGATATCACCATCTGTAATTATCCCCACCAGTATTCCCTCATCATCAACGATTGATGTAGAGCCCATTCTTGATTTTGTCATGGTAAATAAAGCCTGTTTTACGCTCGTATTTATATCAACAACAGGATTGATATCCCTCAGCTCTATAATATCACTGATTTTTGTTAAAAGCCTTCTCCCGAGACTGCCCCCTGGATGAAATACGGCAAAATCCTCAGTGGTAAAATCCTTTAACTCAGATAAGGTTATGGCAATAGCATCCCCAAGGGCCATGATTGTAGTTGTACTTGCAGTAGGAGCAAGTCCATGGTGACAGGCCTCCTCCTTTACATTGACTAGCAATGTAAGGTCAGCATGTTCAGCAAGTGTAGATGATTTGTTCCCGGTCAAAGCAATAAGTACAGCCCCGATTCTTCTGACAGAAGGTATCAGGTTCAGGACTTCTTCTGTCTCTCCGCTGTTTGAAATGGCAATAAGTATATCATCTTCTGTTATCATTCCCAGATCACCATGTAATGCCTCAACGGCATGGACGAAAAAAGCTGAGGTGCCCAGGCTTGAAAAAGTAGAAGCAATTTTCCTGGCAACAAGACCGGATTTGCCAACTCCCGAAAGAATTACTCTGCCCCTGCATTCCAGTAACAGTCTGATAACTTTGATAAAATCCTCATTCAAACTATTCTTTAGATTCAGTATTGATTCCGCTTCTATATCTAAAACCCTCCGGGCTTCTTCTATACATCTACCGGCCAGTTCTCTGTTAAAACTTATTTCTCTTTTCATGCCTCTACCTCCTGAGTCAATTTCTTTTTACGACATTATCTATTGCCAGGACTTCCTCCAGCAGCCCTTCCAGGTCGTCAAGATAGAGCATATTGGAGCCGTCACTCAAGGCCTCTTCAGGATTATCATGTACTTCCATAAAAAGAGCATCAATTCCTACAGCAGCTGCCGCCCTGCTGAGATAAGGCACAAACTGCCTGTCACCGCCGGATGTTTCTCCTTTTGCTCCTGGACGCTGGACACTGTGTGTGGCATCAAAGACAACAGGATAACCGGTATCTCTCATAACCGGCAGTGAAGTCATGTCTACCACAAGATTATTATACCCGAAACTGATCCCTCTCTCAGTCAATAAGATCTTTTGATTACCTGTACTGACTATCTTTTCGACCACCTTTTTCATATCCCAGGGAGCCATGAATTGTCCCTTTTTTATATTAACTACCAGACCTGTCTCAGCTGCTGCTATAAGAAGATCAGTCTGCCGGCATAAAAATGCAGGAATCTGGATTATATCAACGACCTCAGCGACAGGCCCGGCCTGTTCAGGCTGGTGGATATCTGTTAATACAGGAACCTGTAATTCTTTTTTTATGGCCTTCAAAATCTCCAGCCCGTCCTCCAGTCCTGGTCCCCTGTAGGATTTTATAGATGAACGGTTCGCTTTATCAAAGGATGCCTTAAATATATATGGGATTCCTGTTCTTTCCGTAATTTCCTTTATCTTTTTACCAATCATCAGTGATCTTTCCAGGCCTTCCAGGACACAGGGACCGGCAATCAGTACAAAAGGACGTTGATTATCACCAAAAACTATTTCATCATCTAAGACAACTCTTTGAACCTCTTTTATCACCTTCCACACTCTCCTTATATAATCTCAAAGTTCAGTATTATAAGCGGGTTCAGCCCATTAAGAGCTTTTCCACCTCTTTTAAATCCTCTGGAGTATCAACACCTACCGAATTATATTCTGTCTCAACCACCCTGATCTTATATCCATTCTCCAGAACCCGTAATTGCTCAAGTGACTCACTCTTTTCCAGCGGAGTCTGCTCCCACCGGCTGTATTCCAGAAGGAATTCCCTTTTATAAACATACAAACCAATATGCTTATAATAAACGGCACCTTCATTTCGGGGAAATGGTACGGGATAACGGGAAAAGTACAGGGCATCACCTTTCTTATCTGTAACCACTTTTACTACATTAGGATTGCCTAACTCCTCTTCATCGGCAATCCTTTTTTTCAGTGTACTCATAAAAACTCCCGGATCATTAAAAAAGGGCTCAAGGGCCTCCCTCACCATCTCCTGTTTCAATAGGGGTTCATCCCCCTGGACATTTACAATAATATCTGCTGAAAGATCCCGGGCCACCAGGGCAATCCTGTCAGTCCCCGAATTTATATCAGAAGGGGTCATTTCAGCTCTTCCGCCAAAATCAATTACAGTCCGGTAGATTCTTTCATCATCAGTAGCAACGATTATCTGCCCAATTTCCTCCATCCCTGCTATGCGTTGATAAACATGTTCAATCATGGGCTTTCCGCAAATCAGGGCCAGAGGTTTTCCCGGAAAACGGGAAGAAGCATAGCGGGCAGGAATAATGACAGCAATCTCCATAATATACCTTATCTCCTTTTCTCCTTTTATATCATAAGTTTAAAAAATTCTTCTTTTTTATCTATCTTTACTTCCATCTCCAGAACAGCCAGATCACATTCAGCAATGAGTATAGAACGCATTTCCCTGTCCAACCTGACCAGGTCTTTTTCTGTAGTGATTATCAGGTCGGCACCCTTTGCAGGCACTCCAGGGGAATTATCCCTCAAAATCCGCCGCCTCATCTCAATTATATCGTTCAGGCTATATTGATAATGGTCAGGGTATATATAGTGAAACAGCACTTCCCCGCCGCATTCCTCCAGACTCCTCTGAAAAGAAGCGGGGTTTCCGATTCCTGAAAAGGCCAATAGCTTCCTGCCATACAGAGCATCTGCCGGTAATAATCTCACTTCTCCATCCTTCTGATAAATCCGGAGAAAACTGCTTTCATATTTCGCTGTAAAGATAGGTGCTGCAGTATTGTATTTTTTTATTGTCCGGATTATATCCTCCAGTTTCTCTTTATCAACATAATTTATCTTTGTAATCAAAAACAAATCAGCTCTCTTCAAGGCCTTCAAGGGCTCCCGGAGAAGCCCGCCTGGTAAAAGGTGCTGATAACCAAAAGGATTTGTGGCATCAATCAGCACAATATCCCTGTCCCTGGCCAGCTGCCAGTATTGGAACCCATCATCAAGCAGAATTATATCCGGACTGAATTCCCCTATGGCCAGTTTACCGGCAAGATAGCGGTCTTTTCCTGTAATTACAGGAATTCCGGAAAGGAGCCGGCTCAGCATCAGGGCTTCATCTCCTGCCTCTTTTTCAGAAACCAGTAATTTTTCTCCATCATATATTACCCTGGCCTCTTTATTATCGGTCCTGTAACCACTGCTTATAATAACAGTATTATAATTATCTTTTTTAAAAGTTTCAGCCAGTAATTTAACAAGAGGAGTTTTTCCGGTCCCCCCGGTAGTAATATTGCCAATACTGATAACCCTGCAGGGAAGTTCTTTGCTTTCTTTAATACCTGTATGATAAAGGAAATAAGCCATATTAATTATTAAAAAATATATTATCTCCAGAAAGGATAAGAGCAGCCGGATTAATGCAGGTAAAACGCCCTTTTTCTCACCGGAGATAATCCTTAACAGATAATCCTGAAGACCATTTAACACCTGACACACAACCTTTTATTCATCCAGAATATTTTATTTCCAACAGCTCCTCTGCCTTTTTCTGTACTCTATTCAGGGCTTCTTCAAGGAGTACTGCCCTCTCCTCTATAGAACAGGAATCTGGCTTAAATTCCAGTAACTCTCCAAAAATCATAACAGCCCTGGTTCCGGGCAAGGGGAAATTTAGGCGGTCCCAGCTATTAAAAACCTTTTTATGCTTTATGGCTACTCCTAACGGTACAATAGGAACACCGGTTTTCTCCTGTAGATAGATAATGCCTGGTTTCACCTTATAAACAGGCCCTGTAGGGCCATCAGGTGTTATAAAAGCAGAATTGCCTTTTTTGATCTCTTTAATTAAGGCAAGTAAAGCACGGCTGCCGCCTCTGCTGGAAGACCCCCTTATGATCTGATAGCCGTATCTTTTTAAAACCCTGGTCATGTACTCACCATCACGGCTTAAACTGGATAATACCAGATAATCTAATCCTCTAAAATAATAGACCGGTAACCACAACTTGCCATGCCAGAAAGCATATAAAAGCGGGGTATCTCCTGAAAGCCCTTCAAGTTTTTCTTTCCCATAAACCTCTGTTCTTGTCCATTTGTTTGAAATATTATTCAGGATATAGAACAATAAAGGATAAAGAAACAGTTTTATTCTGTCAAATATTCTTTTACTCATCCAGGACACCCCTTAGATTTCAGTTTGTCCCTGATATAACCTGTAATACAGACCTTTTCTGTCCATTAAAGATTGATGATCCCCCATCTCCACAATATGCCCTTTATCCATTACAACTATCTTATTCGCTCTTTTTATTGTAGAAAAACGGTGGGCAATAACAAAGGTGGTTCTATTTATCATTAAATTCTCCAGGGCATCCTGAACCAGTGCTTCTGACTCAGCATCAAGGGCTGATGTAGCTTCATCAAGAATCAAAATCTTTGCATCTTTAAGAATAGCCCTGGCAATGGCAATACGCTGTTTTTGTCCTCCCGATAAACCGACTCCTCTTTCTCCTACTATTGTATCATAACCTTCCGGAAAGGACATAATGAAATCATGAGCATTTGCTGCCCTGGCAGCTGCCTCAATCTCTTCATCAGAAGCCTGCAGATCACCATAGGCTATATTATCACTTATGCTTCCGCTAAAGAGGACAGTTTCCTGTGGTACAATACCGATATGTTTTCTCAAAGAAGCCAGACTGATTTCTTTAATATCTATCTCATCAATATATATCTTTCCTCTATCAGGATCATAAAACCTGAACAATAAATCCACCAGGGTTGTTTTTCCAGCACCACTTGGTCCCACTAAAGCAACTACCTCACCAGGATTGACCTCCAGATTAATATCCTCAAGAACCTCTTCATTCTCTTTATAGGCAAAAAAAACTCCCTCAAATTTGACGCTACCCTTTATATCCTCAATAACCAGGGGGTCTTCTTTTTCCTGAATATGATTTTTTACATCCAGTATCTCGAATATTCTTTCAGCAGCAGCCAGAGCCTGCTGGACTGTACTGCTTAATTTTGTCAATGAAGTCAGCGGCTGTGATATAGCCAGAAGTACCGTAAAAAAAGTAATCAAAGCTGCCGGAGCCATTCTTCCATGATAAACATCAAATCCCCCATACCAGAGTATAGCGGTAAAAGCAATGGCTGCCAGAAACTCAACTACAGGTGATATTACTGCTTCATACTGGGCATTTTTTACCTTGGCCCGGAAATTCTCTTCATTCTCTTCCCTGAATCTATTGTACTCATATTCTTCCCTGCCAAAAGATTTAACCACTCTTACTGCTGAAATAGTTTCCTGCAATACATTTGAAATATCAGCAATCTTGATCTGTGCCTTCTTACTGACACGGCGGATTTTTATATTAAATTTATTAATAATCAACGTAATTAATGGCAGCATGATAAGAAGCAGGGCTGTCAGTCTGTAATTCAGATATACAAGATAGATAATTCCGCCTGCCAGAGTAATGAATTGATAAAAAACACTTATAAATCCATTAACAATTGCATTCTGCAGTAATCCCACATCATTGGTTACCCGGGAAATAATCTCTCCTGTTTTGTTTACATTAAAAAAAGATAAAGACAATCCCTGTAGATGCCCATAGAGGTCTGAACGAATATCCCGGATGGCTTTCTGTGCAACATATGAAGTAAGATAACTCTGGCCATAATAGGCTATGCCCTTAAAAAAATAAACTAAAATCATGGAAAGGGCTATCCAGCTC
>LSQX01088377.1_pt1 | contig 13006 bp, 9 predicted proteins | sample 654561 | NCBI WGS metagenome assembly LSQX01 (sample SAMN04489861, study PRJNA283612) | anaerobic digester metagenome | isolation source: 4 biogas reactors fed with cattle manure at either 37C or 55C with and... | place: Denmark: Kongens Lyngby | collected 2014 | reverse complement strand
CTCTCGCACCAGGATCGCGGTGGCGAGCCAGGCCCCCTCCATCCAAGCCATGGCCATCGATGAGAGGTGGACCATCCACCTCCTCTTTCACCGCCACGACCGCTTCTGGGATCTCAACTACGCCTCCTCGACCAACCAGGGGCGCTCCTACTCGGTGCGCAACGCGTTCACCCGCTTGACCGACTCCTCCTCCACCGGCTACAGCGGATCGCTCTCCGCCATCCACACCCGCCTCTATACGGTCTACCAGGACACCAACAACCGGAACATGATCAAGCTCGGCATATCGGAAAATGGTGGCCAAGGCTGGCAGATCCAGAACCTCTTGCGCACCAGCGGCGGAGTGCTTGCCTTCGCCGTCGATCCCCGTGACCGTGAGCAACTCTACATCGGGTCGATCGACACCGAGGCGCTTCGCATCCTGAAGGTCAGCGCCGCCTCCAGCGAGGCGATCATCACACCACTGTATGAGGATCGCACGGTCAACCACAGCGCTGATAGGCAAGCCTCGGTCCACATCGGCATCAGCGGTGATGGGGAGCTCATCGTCACCTACCTCAATGGGGCGCGCTCCGCCTACGAGGTGCTGGTCAGCCAGGATGGAGGGGAGAGTTGGGACCAAGAGAGATTGGAAGGTGCCATACAGGCTGAGGGTTGGCGTCAAGGCGCCTCATTGAAAGTCTGGGGTGATGAGCCCTTGTTTGTCCGCAGCGATGGGGAGGGAACGCTCCTCCTCCATGGCTTTGCCACCGAAGGCGGAGATGAACAATCGTTCGATCTGGAGATGGATCTCCTCGCCGTCCTCGGCATCGCCACCATCACCGATCCACACAAAGCCTTCACCGTCACCTACGATGAGGAGATGAAGATCGTCATGCTCGTCGCCTCCCAGGACGGGGCGCATGAGCTCTACCATGCAGATCAGGCGACGATGCCGGTGACCATGATCATCAACTCGACCGCGGAGGGCGATGACGAGGTCATCTGGAACCTCGACGACGACTTCAACTTCATCGACCGCAGCGCTCTTTCCGTGGAGAGCGGCATCACCTATATGCTGGTCACCTCCCTTCTCCACGAGGAGGACCTCGGCAAGAGTGCCACGTTCATCCTGCGCCCGGTCGGCGATCCCCCCACCACTTCGTCTGCACCGCAACTGAGCGAGCCAGTGGTCCTGAAGATCGAAGCCCCCGCCGGAGCCCGGGTGAAAGCCGGGCACTTCTCCTCCTTCATCATCAGCGGACGGGGCGACCTGTATGCATCGGGGCTCAGCGACCAGGGGCAGCTCGGCCAAGGCTCGCTTGCCTCCATCAAGGAGTTCCCGATGTTGATCCGCTACAGCAAGGATGCGACCGCCGGCTTCGCCCACTCCCTCTTCCTCTCAGAGGACGGCAGGCTCATGGTCTCGGGGCGCAACGATGAATACCAGCTCGGTGATGGGACGACGACGCGCCGCACCTCCCCCTTCGTCCTCGCCTCCAACGTCATCGATATGGCCGCCGGCTATGCGCACACCCTCTTCGTCAAGAAGGACGGCTCACTGTGGGCCGCCGGGTCCAATGCATCGGGCCAGCTCGGCATCGGGACCACCAGCGTTGCCCCGACCCCCGTCAAGGTCATGGACGGCATCGCCCGGGTCTGGGCCAACAGCTACCACAGCAGCTTCGCCCTCACCTCCGATGGGGTGCTCTACGGTTGGGGGGAGAACGAGGACGGCCAGCTGGGAACCGGTGATAGAGCCGCTCGGTCCAAGCCGACATACATCACCTCACAGGTCGTCTCGGTGGCACCGGGGGCTAACTTCACCCTGGTTCTCAAGGATGACGGCTCGCTGTGGGCTACCGGGGAGAATTCAAACCGCCAGCTCGGGACCAAGGAGCTGGACTCCTCTCTTCGTCTGGTCAAGGTCGCCGATGGGGTCGTCTCCATCGCCGCCGGAGGGTATACCAGCTTCTATATCGACACCCAGGCGCGCCTGTGGGCTGCAGGCAGCAACCAGTACGGGCAATGGGGCAACGGAACGACGGCGAACACCTCAGCTACCGGTGCCTTCACACACGTACTCAGTGACGTGAAGGGGGTGGACTGCGGGGCGAGGCATGCCATCGCCTTGAAGCGGGATGGTACGGTGTGGACAACCGGCGCCAATGGACAACATCAGCTAGGAGACCGCAGCGAAGGGTTCCGTAGCACGTGGAAGCAGGTCTTCCGGGTCGTTGACTGAGCGTACAAAAGGACTTACAGTCACTATATGGAAGCAAAGCGCATCACCATCGAGGACATCGCCCGGGAAGCAGGGGTCGGGATCGGCACGGTCTCGCGAGTGCTCAACAACAGTGTCCACGTCAGCGAGCAGACTCGCCAACGGGTCCTCGATGTGATGAAGGCGCGCCAGTACAAGCCGAGCGGGGTGGCCAGCAAGCTCGCCCGCCAGGACGAGGTGGAGACCACCATCGGCCTGCTTTTGCCCGACATCGGGAACCACTACTTCTTCGAGATCTTCGAGGCGATCTACCGCAAGCTCCGTGGATTGGGCATCGACCTCATCATCTTCAACTACGAGAAGCACAACCCCAAGGTCATCCAACGAGTCCTCGATGCCCAGGTCTCCGCCCTCCTGATCTTCGCCTTCCGCCTCGATGAGACCGAGCATGAGATGCTGCGGTGGCGCAACGTGCGCTACCTCTACATCGACTACCCGATGGAGGATGAGCATACCATCTACCCCGACAACGAGTGGGGGGGCAGGCTCGCCGCCCGCTACCTCCTCTCCAAGGGGTGTACCCGCCCGCTCTACATCGCCGTCGACCCTCCCGCCCAGGCCAACACGGACCGGTACGGAGGGTTCGTCAGCGAGCTCTCCGGAGCCGGCATCACCGAGGTGGAGTCCGTACCGTGTCTCCTCGATGAGGAGCTCGCCTATACCCTGGGGAAAGGAATCGCCGCTGAGAATCGACATGACGGGATCTTCTGCTACTGCGACGACATCGCCACCGGATGTATCCGTGCCATCCGGGAAGCGGGCTCTCCCCAACGCGTCATCGGCTTTGACGGAGTCCGGGCCACCGCGTATCTCGGCCTCTCAACCGTCAGCCAGGAGCCGGCGCGCATCGGCACGAAGGCCGCCACCCTGATCGTCCAGATCATGGAGGCGGAGGCCGATCCTCCGCTCCACATCGAGTGCTTCCAGCCGGTCCTCATCGACCGGGACAGTTAGAGGGAATCATTCAGCAGCATCTCGCTTCTCAAGAGCGCGGTATTCGCCACATGGACATCGCACAACGCGGGGTCGACGGCACCCCCCACCCCGATGGCCCGCATCCCCGCCGCCTTGATGGCCGCGATGCCGGCCGGTGCATCCTCGATGCCACAGCACTCCTCACCGCAGAGCCCCAACTCATCGGCGGCCCGGGCGAAGACCTCGGGATCGGGTTTTCCCACAAGGACTTCCCCAGCCGGGACAAGACTGTCGAAGGAGTGTCCGATGCCGAGCTTCTCGACGATGAAGGAGGCATTGGCACTGGCGCTGGCGATGGCGAGCTTGATGCCCCGCCCCTGCAGCTCTTCGAGCAAGGCGGGGATCCCTTCGAGGATATCGGCAGAGGTCAGCTCCTCAAGCGATGAGCGATACCAGCGGTTCTTCTCCTCGGTGAGCGCGAAGAGCTCCTCATCGGTGAGGCTCACCCCATTGTGGGCGAGGATGACCTTGAGCGAATCCAGGCGGGAGATGCCGCGCATCTGTTGGTTGATCTGCTCGTCGAAGTGCCAGCCCTGTTCGTCGGCGAGGCGCTTCCATGCCCGGTAGTGGTAGGCGTCGGTGCTCGTGATCACCCCATCGAGGTCGAAGATCACCGCCTTGATGCGCGCCCGGGTCTCGATCGTGCACCCCTGGCCATTCACCACCAACGGGGTGGAGCGGTGGCAGATCGTGAGGGTAGGCCCATCGGTGCGGTAGGTGGTCATCAGCTCGGTGATGTCGATGGTGAGGCGGACCTTGCCGAAGCGCAGGGTGAAGGAGAGGCGCTTCCACCCCTTTGGCAGGAGTGGACGGAAACAGGGGATGCCATCGGTGAGGCGATAGCCGGCCACTCCCGACACCACGGTCATCCAGGACCCCGCCATCGCGGCGGTGTGCAGCCCGTCCTTGGTGTTGCCATGGAGGTCGGCGATGTCCATCAAGGCGGTGTCAGAGAGGTAGCGCAGGCCGAGTTCACCCAGGTGGACATCGAAGGCCGCCACCGCTTGCGCCGCCGCCGAGAGGGAGGAGTCACCGGTGGTGTACCGTTCGTAGTAGACAAAGTTGCGTCGCCTGAGGTACCAGGGGAAGCGTTGGGACTGCAGGACCATGGCGAGGGTGATGTCGGCCTGCTTGATGAGACGGTGGCGGTAGATGACCAGTGGATGGTAGTGGAGCAGCATCGGGTGGAGGATCTTCCCGCTCTTCTTTTCATCCCACTCCTGGAGGGTGAGGAAGCGGTCATCCTGGGCGTTGATGCGCTCCCTCTCATCAAAGGGGATGTACATCGAGGAGGCGGCACGCTGGAACGCGTCGATCTCCTCCTCTTTGAGGTCGAGCCGTCCTGCGAGGGCGGCATACTGAGCGGGCCGCTCCTGTGACAACTGGAAGAGGAGGCGGGCGGTGTGCTCCAGATGGTAGGCGGCCATCACATTGGTGTAGAGGTTGTTGTCCACCAGGGCCGAATACTCATCCGGCCCGGTGACCTCATGGATACAGAATTTGCCTCCCTTCCGCTCATTGTAGAAGCCGAGGTCGACCCAGAGGCGGGCGGTCTCCACCAACAGGTCGTACCCTCCCTCATCGAGGATCGAGCGATCGCCGGTGACAACGAGGTACTGCAACAGCGCATAGGCGATGTCCGCGTTGATGTGATACTGGGCGGTGGAGGCGGGAAAGTACGCCGACGCCTCCATTCCCCCGATGGTCCGCCAGGGGAAGAGCGCCCCTCGCTGGCTCAGTTCCCGGGCTCGGGAGCGGGCATGGTCGAGGATCGAGATGCGGAAGGCGATCAACGCGCGGGCGGTGGTCGGGTCGGTATGGGTGAAGAACGGCATGGCGTAAATCTCGGTATCCCAGAAGTACTGCCCCTCATACCCCAGCCCGGTCAGCCCCTTGGCGGCCAGCGAGCTCTTCCCATCGCGCCCGACGCTCTGGTGGAGCTGGAAGAGGTTGAAGCGGATGGCCTTCTGGATCTCATCATCCCCCTCGATGACGACGTCGCTCGCCTCCCAGAAACGTCTCCAGTGCGCCTCCTGGAGGCGTGAGAGCTCCTCCCAACTGGAGTGTTCGATGGTCTCTTCATCACCCTGCTGGTAGAAGAAGAGCTTCTCCACCACCAGATGGTTTCCGCTGAAGCTGATGGTCAGCACCGGCAGCCGCGTCTCCTCATCGATGCTTTGCCGATAGTCCACCGCCTGATTTGAGGAGTGGATCGCCCCCATGTGGAGGGAGAGGCCGCTCTCCTTGGTGCGGACATGAGCGGTGAAGCCCATGTGAGGAGCTTCTGTACAGGCACAGGAGAGCGTCTCCAGACTCGTGCGGCTATCGAGGGAGGCGAGGCGTGGATCGAGTCCCTCGCTTCGTTGCCGAGTGGCCAGCGCGATGGAGGAGTGGACAGCGATCTCTCTCTCCCCTTCGGCCTCTATGGTCACACGGAGCATCCCGTAGGAGGGGTGCTCCATGGAGAGCAAGGTCTCCCACGTGATGGCGATACCCTTCTGGCGAAGGCGTTCGGTGAGCACCCCCCGCTCCATGTCGAGGGTGCGTCGCCACGCTCCTTGTGCCAAGTCGACCGTCTCCCCGTCCACGGAGACGGTGAGGTATCGGCAGTCGGGCAGGTCGAGCATCGTCTGTCCGGTGCGGGCAAAGCCGTGGGCATCCTCCCCGTAGGGGATGGGGAAGCTCTCATAGAAGCCGTTGATGAAGACACCCGGATGGAAGGCGGGGGTACGGGAGGGAGGAAAGCCCCGCAGCCCCAGTCTCCCATTGCCCAAGGCGAAGAGACTCTCATAGTGGGCGAGCGTTTCGCCCTCCAGGCGCTCCTGTTCAAGGAGGAAGGGATGTGTTGCCATGGATCAACCCTTGACCGAGCCAGCCATCAGGCCTTGGACGAAGTAGCGCTGCAGGGCGAAGAAGACGATGAGGGGGACGATCATCACGATGAAGGCGCCGGCGGTGAGGAGGTGCCAATCCTGGCCGCGCGAGCCGACCATCGTGGCGAGGCGCTGGGTCAGCACGGCCACATCGCTGGTCCCGCCGAGGAAGACGAGGGCGACGAGCAAATCGTTCCAGACCCAGAGGAACTGGAAGATGGCGAGCGATGCGATGGCGGGCACCGAGAGCGGCAGGACCAGACGGGCGAAGATCACCATCGGCTTGGCCCCATCGAGGAAGGCCGACTCGAAGATATCACGCGGGATGGTCGAGATGTAGTTGTAGAGCAGATAGATGCCGAGCGGCAAGCCGAAGCCGGTATGGGCGAGCCAGATGCCGAGGTACGAGCCGGTGAGCCCGATCTTCTGGTAGTCGCGCAAAATCGGGATGAGGGCGATCTGCAGCGGCACGACGAGCATCGCCACGACGGTGGTGAAGAAGAACTTGCGCCCCGGAAAGACGAGCCACGCGAAGCCGAAGGCGGCGGCGCTGGCGATCAGGAGCGGGATGATGACCGAGGGGATGGTCACCGTGAGGCTGTTGATGAAGGCGCGGCTGAGGTTGTCGCCGCTTGCCCTCACCGTCCCTCCTGTACTGTCGACGAAGGTGTAGGTGCTGCCGCCGAGGACCTGCTTGTAGTTGGCCAGCGTGAGTCGGCTCTTGGTGGAGAAGACCGTCCACCAGCCGCTCTCCAACACCTCACTCTTCGGCCTCAGTGAGGAGATGAAGAGCCCGATGATCGGGATGGCCCAGAGGACGACAAGGATGATGAGGATGGCGTGTACCAGGTAGTTCCACTGCTTTTGTGTGCGAATACTCATCCTAGAAGCCCTCCTGCTTGTTGAATTGACGAAGGTTGTACCACATCACCGGCATGACGGCGATCACCAAGACGATGGCGAGGGCCGACCCCTTGCCGAAGTCGTAGTAGTTGAACATCTGTTTGTACTGCATCGATGCGATGACCTCGGTGCCGTACTGGCCACCGGTCATCGTATAGACGATGTCGAAGATTTTCAGGGAAACGATGATGATCGTCGTGCTGACGGTCACCAACGTGCTGTAGATGTAGGGGATGATGATCGAGCGGATGACCCGCATCTCACTGGCCCCATCGATGCGGCCGGCCTCGATGATCGAGGAGGGCACCCCCTTGATGGCCGCCGAGATGATCACCATCGCATAGCCGGTCTGCAGCCAGACCAAGATGGCGATCAAGAAGATGTTGTTCCACCCTCTCATGGTGATCCACGCCTGTGGCTCGACGCCGAAGAAGGTGACGATGGCGTTGAGGAGGCCGATCTGGTTCTCCCCGACCGGTTTGTAGGCGTAGATGAAGCGCCAGATGACGCCGGCACCGACAAAGGAGATGGCCATCGGGGTGAAGATGATCGACTTGAAGAATTTCTCATAGCGCGAGCGGTCGGCGAGCAGGGCGATGATCAGGCCCATCCCGACCGAGCCGCCGGTCCCCAGGATGATCCACATGAGGTTGTTGACGAACGACTCGCGCATCTTGGGGTCGGTGAAGGCGTAGACGTAGTTGGCGAGGCCTACGAAGGTTTTGGACTGCGCGTCGAAGAAGCTCAAATAGAGCGACCGCAGCGTCGGCACCACCAGATACCAGGCGAGGATGATCAGCGCCGGGCCGACGAAGACAAAGGGTTGGATCTTCTTCGCCGCACGCGGCGGAAGTCGGTTGACCAGATAATCGGCGACCCAGAAGAGCAGCGCTACCCCACCGACACCCCAGATGATGGCGATGATGGCGATGAGGGCGGGATTTGCCTTGCTCTCCTTGAGGAAGAGGAAGCCTGCCCACAGGACGAGGGCCGTGATGACCGCCACGAGGATCGAGACGGCGATTCGCCTCACGGTGTGCAGTCGTCCGACAGGGGGGGCGTTACCGCTCGGCACTTGTGGTTCATTCATTGGGATTTCCTCTCATTACGATACCAGAATGGGCGGTGGTGCCGAAGACCGGCACCACCATCAGACACATCACTTGGGCCAGGAGCGCTGGATGTCGCTGAGCACGGCATCGAGGCTCTTGCCACCGACCCAATCTACGATTCCGGTCCAGAAGGTCCCTGCGCCGACTTGGGCGGGCATCAGGTCACTGGCGTCGAAGCGGAAGACCTTGGCGTTGACCAACGCCTCGGCGAGGCTGCGCTCGATGGCGTTGGGGTAGGCGTTCAGGTCCTGGTCAAGGTACGGGAAGAGGGCTCCACCCGCCTGTGCCCAGAGCTTGCCGCTCTCCCACGTCGCCAGGTATTCCATGAACTCGCGCACTTCCGGTCGGTCGTTGAAGACGACGAACTGGTCACCTCCACCGAGGACGGGGATGCCGTACTCCGGATTGATGGCGGGAAGGGCGAAGACTCCGACCTCATCCTCCAGGTTCTCCTGAACCTCATCGGGGAAGAACCCGGTGATGAAGTTGCCCTGACGGTGCATCCAGGCGCGGGGAGGATCGGTGAAGAGCGGCTGCTGGGCATCGCCGAAGCTGGTGGTCAGGATGTAGTTCTTCCCGCCGTAGACGTACTTGGGATCGAGCCAGATCTTGCCCAGCACCTCGAAGGCCGCCTTGACCTCGGGGGCGTTGAACGCCATCTCGCCGCTGACCCACCGGTCGTAGGCGTCAGGTCCTGCGGTGCGCAGCATGATGTCCTCGATCCAGTCGGTGCCGACCCATCCGGTGGCTCCACCGGCCTCGATTCCCACTGCCCACGGGGTATGCCCGTCGGCGACCATGCGGTCCATCAAGCGGTTGAGCTCATCCCACGTCGTAGGAGGCACGTAGCCGGCCTTCTCCCACGCCTTCTTCGGATACCACACAAAGCTCTTGGCGTTGACGCGGTGGAAGATGCCGTAGGTCGTGCCCTCATAGGAGCCGAGCTCGCGCCACACCGGCGCATAGTTCTTATCCAAAAGTGCACTCAGAGATGGCCATACCGGCACGAGCTTGCCCTTTTCGGCGAAGTTGGCCATCAAGCCCGGCTGGGGAAGACCCGCGATGTCAGGGGCATTGCCGCCCTCGACCCGTACGCTGATCAAGGTCTCGAAGTCTTTTGAACCTTCGTAGATGACCTTGATGCCGGTCTTCTCTTCAAACGGGCGGATGGACTCTTCAAAACGATGGGCCTCCTCATCGACGAACGCCCCGAAAACGGTGACCGTCTTCTGAGCCGGGACGCGTTCAGTCTGCCCTGCGCCGAAGATCGGCGTCATGGCGATGACCAATGCGATCAATACTACCAAAACATTTCTCATATTACGCTCCTTTTCGTCCGTCAAGCGGACGGTGTGTATTCCATAAACGTTTCCACAAAAAGGAGGGCGTGCAAGGCAGAAGCAGATCAGACCTTCCGTGGAAGCGCTTCCATATATAGTACAGCACACATTTTGCTATTTGTCAAACTATTTTTGTAGTGAATTTGTGAGAAAACTAAGCCTCATATGAGAATTCCTGAAGTATCCTCAAATGATTATTACCACAAGGGGGAAGAGGTGTAGTAGGATGGACAGGATCAGGGGGAGAGCCCCGAAGGAGGAAAGGAAGAGGAAGCCCCCTTATGCTTACCCGCCTAAGAGCTTCCTCTCTCCAAAAACCTATATGGGCATAATACTTGAAGCGACACTGGAGTTCAAGAGAACCGCCCTCCATCCTTGAGGAGGGACGGAGACCGTCTTCTGTGCCGCACCTGCCACAAGAGAGCCTCGTACTCATCCTCGAGGCAGCGGGTGGTGCTGTACACCGAAGAAGAAGAAGAGGACCCGACGGTGAAGACGAAGACCCTCGCCGTATAATACCTTGCCCCGGTACTTGGGTATCCACACAATGTGGTATGTGCAATCCCAGGTGGTGTGTGCTAAACTTTCCTCGATCATTTTTCCTCCTGTGCTTCTGTGTTTGGATGCGTTTCGGAGCGCTTCCATCACGTTAGCACGGGAGGTTTCTATCACCTAATATTTCCGGGTAAAACAGCTACCACACCACAGGCACAGCCTGTGGGTTTCTTACACGACTAAGGAAGATCAGCGTACCCTCTCCTTTGTGCAGAGACATTTCAAGCCAACACATAACCCTATCCCATCATTCCAGATTCTCTACATACGGTATTTATATTAATTTGTACCGAATTCACAGATAAACTCTATTAATTATTATAGTTTATATTGATTTTACCGATACATTATTCTATTATTGTAGCGAAGGAGACATTTCTGTCTATGTTCTACAAGGAGCGGCCTCAGTACATTAAAACCCTCTCCTCCTACATCGATGTACCAATCATCAAGATTTTGGTCGGAATCCGTCGAAGCGGCAAATCGACCCTGCTGCGGATGTTCAAGGATGAGCTACTCAGGCGTGGCGTTGGAGAGGATGCCATCATCCTCAGGCGCTACTCTGATTTCGCCCTTGCCGCAGTTGACGCCCCTACCATGTATGCCGACCTCTCGGAGGCGATCGGGGAGCAGGCCGGGATGTGCTATCTCTTGCTCGATGAGGTGGGAGAGATCGAAGGGTGGGAACAGGTCGTCAACACTTTCTTTGAGCGAGGGATGGTCGATATCTATGTGACCGGTTCCAACTCAAAGCTGTTGGCAACCGAGATCTCCACCCACCTCAGCGGTCGTACGGTGCACATCCCGGTATATCCCCTCTCCTTTCGAGAGTACCTCTTCTTCCGGGAAGCGGCGCCATCCCAAACCGATATGTATTTTACCGAGTATCTTCGTCGGGGAGGGTTCCCCATCCTGGCGTTGCATCATCTCGAGAGCGAGCAGCATGACCAGATCGTCCAAGGCATCTACACCACCGTGGTGCAACAGGACATCGCCCGTCGCTACCGAATCAGCAACACCGAACTCTTTGACCGGGTCGTCCTCTACGTCATCGAGAACATGGGAAAGACATTCTCCGCCCTTTCGATCAGCCGCTTCCTCAAGAGTCAAGGCAGGTCGCTCTCCGTGGAGATGGTATACGACTATCTCTCCTATCTTGAGCAGGCACTCATCATCTATCGATGCAAGCGCTATGACGTGAAGGGCAAGGAGATCCTGCGCACCCAAGAGAAGTTCTACCTGTCCGACCACGCCATCGCCCATGCCATCGTAGGGTATGACCCGGATGCCATCGCATCCATGTTGGAGAATATTGTGTTCATCGAGCTGCTCAGGCGTGGGTGGCACCCATTCGTCGCCAAACTCGGCGACAAGGAGATCGACTTCGTCGCCGAACGCTCAGACCAAAAGTGCTACATCCAGGTCTGTACCACCCTTCCTTCCAGCTCCAGCAGAGAGATTGACAACCTCAAGGCAATACAAGACAACTACCCCAAGCTGGTGCTCACCCTCGATCGAATGGCGGTCGGGAACATCGACGGCATCCAAATCGTCCACATCATCGACTTTTTGCTCACAGATTTCGTATGACAAAGAAAACCATACCCCTCTTTGTCATCCACCTCTTCGTCGGCCTCGGGGCGATGGCCGGCGGCCTTGCTGCCATCCTCAACCCCATCGACCCGCTCGGCGCTCCCCTCTCGCTCTTGGAAGGATCGCCCTTCCGTTCCTTTTTGCTCATCGGCCTCTTCTTGTTCACGGTCTTGGGTTTGGGCAACCTCCTCGCTGCCCTTCTGGTCGCCCGATTCTCGGTGGTCGGTCCCCTCCTCTCCCTCCTCTTAGGCGTTCTAATGATGCTCTGGATCGTCATCCAGTGCGTCATCATCTCCTCGGTCGTCGCCCTGCACATCATCTTCTTCGTCATCGGCGCTCTGCAGGTGGTGTTGGCCTCAAGATCGCTGCATCACAGCGGCGCCTGGAGTGACCTGTTCTACGAATTGACGCACTGAGAAGACTTCTCTTTAGACGCGAGTATTGCTATCATTGTGGTAGGAGTTTTTCTGCCATGCGTACTACTGTCACGTTGATCGCTATCCTCTTGCTCTTGGCATTTGTGCTCATCGCATGCACAGGGAAAACCACGCCCAAGGAGGCAGTCATGCAAACACCACAAGAGGGGCGCTTCGTCTATGCGCCCATCGATACCGCACTCTTGGCCCCGCTCAGCGCAAGCGAAGCGGCCGTCATCATCGGCAAGGGAACCGAGCGCCCGTTCACCGGCGCCTATACCGACAGCGAGGAGGTGGGAACCTACTACTGCAAGTGGTGTGACGCTCCCCTCTACAGCTCAGAGGACAAGTTCCACTCCAACTGTGGCTGGCCGAGCTTCGATGATGAGATCCCCGGCGCCGTGGAGCGCCATCGTGATGATGACGGTATGCGCACCGAGATCGTCTGCGCCACCTGCGGCGCCCACCTCGGCCACGTCTTCGAGGGTGAGCGTTTCACCGAGAAGAACACAAGGCACTGCGTCAACTCAATCTCACTGACCTTCAAAGAAGGAGCTCCGGTGGCCACGGCGGTCTTTGCCGGTGGCTGCTTCTGGGGAGTCGAGCACCTCTTCGAGTCCCTTGATGGGGTCTACTCAGCGGTCTCCGGCTATACAGGGGGGACGACGGAGAAGCCCACCTACCAGCAGGTACTCACCCACACCACCGGCCACCTGGAGGCGGTTGAGGTCTTCTACAATCCCCTCGTCATCTCCTATGAGCAGCTGGCGCGCTACTTCTTCGAAATCCACGACCCGACGCAGACTGATGGCCAGGGCCCGGACATCGGCAATCAGTACCTCTCGGCGATCTTCTACCGTAGCAGAGGCGAGTTCGATACCGCAGTCAAGCTCATCAATATCTTGGAGGAGAAGGGATACACGATCGCCACCGATCTGAGGAGCGCCGCCCCCTTCTGGAAGGCGGAGGAGTATCA
>LSQX01130639.1_pt1 | contig 13008 bp, 10 predicted proteins | sample 654561 | NCBI WGS metagenome assembly LSQX01 (sample SAMN04489861, study PRJNA283612) | anaerobic digester metagenome | isolation source: 4 biogas reactors fed with cattle manure at either 37C or 55C with and... | place: Denmark: Kongens Lyngby | collected 2014 | reverse complement strand
GCGGTGCCGTTCTGGTTGGCGGTGGCGCCGATCGTCAGCACGAAGCGCGAGACCTTGGTGGGCAGGTGCAGGTCGCGGTCGGCGACCTTGAGCGCGGTCGGCAGCGTGGCGTTGCTCGATGCCGTCGAGAAGGCCATCAGCATGGCTTCCTGCACGCCCCTGAAGAATTTCGCCGGCGAATACCCGCCGACGAACTTCAGCGCCAGCGAATACACCACCAGCATGTGCACCAGCAGCGCCCCGACCACGACCAGCACGAAGGCGCCGAGCCGCACCAGCAGGTCCCAGCCGAACAGCACCGCAAGGTTGAACATGAAGCAGAACACCGCCGCCGGCGCCAGGCGGATGATGAGCCCGATCAGGGTCATCGAGATCTCGAAGATGCCCTCGACGCCGCGGCGCAGCGTGCGGATCGGCGCCGTGTCCGGGCTCAGCACGATGCCGACGCCGAACATCAGCGCGAAGAACATCAGCGCCAGGATGTTGGCGTTGTTGGCCGCGGCCCCGACCACGTTCTGCGGGACGATGTCGAGCAGCATGTCCAGGCCCTTGGGCTGCTCGCCGCTGTCGCGCACGATCGCCGCGGTCCGCTCGGCGCTGTCGGTGAGCAGCTGCTGCGCGAGCGCGGGATCGACGCCGGCGCCGGGCTCGAAGACGTTCACCATCACCAGGCCGAGCAGCACCGCGATGCCCGAAAGCACGACCGTGCAGGCCAGGGTCCGCCAGCCGATCCGGCCGAGCGAACGCACGTCCCCCATCTCCGACACGCCGACCACCAGCGCCGAGAACAGCAGCGGCACGATCATCATGAAGATCAGGCTGAGGAACAGGGTCGAGAACGGCTGGGTCAGGTACTGGGTCAGCCATTGCACCCACGTCGCATCGCGTCCGACCCCGTAGTGCACGACCAGGCCCAGGAGGAGGCCCGCGAAGAAGCCGATGGCGATCTTCCAGTGCAGCGGCATGCGCTGCACGGTGGGCGCGGTCGGCTCGGTCATGCGGTGTCCCCCAGGGCGATGTGGTCGCCGGAGCTTAGCAAAGCGGCAGCGCGCGCCCTCAGCGGGGATAGAGCGGCGGCAGGACGTCGTCGCCGTCGAAGGCGACCTCGAGCCAGTCCGGGCCGCCGGCGAAGGCCGCGCGCACCGCTGCGCGCGCGCCCGCGGCCGCGCCCTCGTCGCGTCCCCAGCGCGCGCGCTGCAGCGCGTCGATCGCGTCGCGCTGCGGACCGGAAGCAAGCATGCGGGCAAGCGCGTCGAGGTCCGCGGCCGGCGGCGCCGCGAGCGCGCACAGCGCGTCCGCCACCTCGCCCAGGTCGCCGGCATCCAGGGCCGTGCGGAGCGCGGCCCCGCGCGCGGGCCGGCGCTCCGCGCGACCGGGCGCCGCGGCCTCGGGCTCCGAGGCCCGCTGTCTCCACTGCAGCGCCCATCCGAGGGTCAGCAGCCACAGCAGCGCGAAGGCCACGGTCGCCAGGGCCCAGGCGCGGACCTCGCCCTGCACGCCAGGCACGCGCACCCAGGCTTCCCCGCCGCCGGCGTCGGCACCGGCGTCCCGGCCGCTGCCGGCGGCCGCCGGCGCCACGACAAGCTCCAGCGGCGGCAGCGTCGCGCTGCGCGCGCGATCGGCGGCGACGTCCCACCAGGAGACCGCCGTGGCCTCGATCCTGAGCGGGCCTTCGCGCGCGGGCAGCACCGAGAAGCGGCGCCGCATGCGCACGCGCGGGCGGCCGTCGTCCAGCGACTCGTCGTGGAGGGGCGGCTCCGGGAACACCTGTGCGCCCTGGTCGGCCACCAGGGTGGGAGGGTCCAGCTGCGCCGCGGTCGCGCCCTCGGCGACCAGCTCGAGTTCCACGCTGAAGGCATCGCCGGCACGCGCTCTGCCCGGGGCCTCCACCCAGCGCAGCTGGAGGTGCTGGAGCGGCAGCCAGGGGCGCGGCGCCGCGTCGGGGACGGGGCGCACGTCGAGGGCCAGCGCCGGCCCCTCGGCGGACAGCATGCGCTGGCCGTCGCCGAAGAGGTCGTCGAGCCAGCCGCCCGCGCCGCGCCCGCGGAACCGCGCCGGCGGCAGCTCGATGCGCCCGCTGCGCTCGGGAACCAGCAGGTAGCGGCGCTCGACCACCTGGTAGCGCCGGTCGCCGATCTGGCGCGTGTACTGCGCGTCGCTGCCCGCGCGGCGGAGGGACGCTCCTTCGGCCGCCGGCTGTTCGAACTGCCCCGACACCAGCTGCGTCGCGTGGTACAGACGCAGCCGCAGGCCCACCGCCTGCTGCACGTAGGGTGCCTCGGCGTCGACCTCCGCCTCGATCCACACCGGGCCGCGCGCCTGCGTCCGCGCCGGGTCCGGCGCCTCCACCCGGAGCATGATCGGCGCGGTGCGTTCGGCGCCCACGCGCAGCGGGGGGATCGTCAGCACGCCCTGGCGCTGCGGCTGCAGGGCCACCGCATACAGCATCCGCGTCACGGACCGGCCGCCATGGCGCTCGTAGGACTGGCGGCTGCTGCGCTGCTCGATGCGGAAGTCGTCTTCCAGCGGCGCATAGTCGGGACGGCCGACGCCATCGGACTCGATGTTCAGCGTCACCGTCTCGCCAAGCTCGATGCGATCGCGGTCGAGCCAGGCCCGCACCTCCGCGGCGGCGGACGCGACCGGCAGGGCGACCAGGGCGGCGACCAGCAGGGCGACCCTCGAGCCAGCGGGCCAGGCGGCCGCGAGTGCGCGCACGATGCGGGAATCCATGGTCAGCGCTCCCCCGCGCGGCGGCGCAGGTGTTCGTTGCGGAAGCGCGCACGCAGCAGCGCGCCCGGGTCGTCGGGCACCTGGCGCAGCCAGGCGGCGTTGGCCTGCTCGCGCTCCGCCTCGGCGGTGGACCTGCTGCGGTCCGCGGGGCCGGGTTCCGCGCCCTCCTCGGCGGCCCCGTCTTCCAGCGCGCGCTCGATGGCGTCGCGCTGGGCATCCTCCAGCGCCTGCTCGCGCGCCCGTGCGTCCGCGTCCGGCGCATCGGCCGACGGAGGCGGAGGCCCTGGCGCGGGCTGCTCCGCCGCGGCCTGCTCCGCCGCGGGCGGCGCCGCGTCGGACTGCGCTTCGGGGGCGGCGCCATCGCCTGCGTCCGCCGGGTCGAGGCGGTCCGTGGCACCGTCGCCGCCGGCCGGTTCGCCGGCGGTGCCGGCCGCACCCTCGTCGCCGGATCCGGCGCCCCCCGCACCGCCCTCGGGCGGCTGGCGACGCATCGCCGCCTCCACCGCCGCGCGGTTGGCCCGTGCATCCTCCATCCCGGGGTCGAGCGCGAGCGCTTCGTCGTAGGCCGCGATGGCCTCCGCGTAGCTGCCGGCGCGGGCCAGCGCGTTGCCGCGGTTGTAGGCGGCGTCGGCGCCCGGCAGGCCCGAGAATCCTTCGGCCGCGGCCTTGAAATCGCCGCGGCGGTAGGCGGCCTCGGCCGCGACGCTGCGCTGGTGCGCGGCCTGGTCCGCGCGCCGCCAGAGGTCGCCCGACGGTGGCTGCGCGCCACCGGCGAAGGCGGGCTGCAACGGCAGGAGCAGGCACAGCGCGACCGAGGCCAGCACCGTGCCCCGACGGAAGCCCGCCAGGAGCAGCAGCATCGCCAGCGGCAGCAGCCAGTAGCCGCCGTCCTCCGGCACCAGGCCGCCATCGGTCCCGCCGCCGCCCGCCCCACCCGCGGCGGGGGCCAGGACCGTCTCCGGCGATGCGCTCCAGGGATGGAGGCTGCCGCCTCCGGCCGCGGCCACGGCGCGCAGCGGGGCGGGGTCGAGCGCGCTGCGGTCGATCGCACCGTCGCGGCCGCGGTACGCGCCGCCGGCGGGCGTGCCCATGCCCAGCACGTCGACGCGGTGCCCGGCGACGGCGGCGCGCGCCGCCGCGCGCACGGCCGCCGTCCCGGCGTCCGGCGCCAGCAGGAGGATCGTGCCCCGCGGATGCCCGGCCTGCCCGAGCAGCTCGCCCGCGAGTTCGATGCCCCGCGCGGCATTGCTCCCGTCGACCGGCATCACGTCGGGGGCAAGCGCATCCAGGAACACCGCCACGTTCGCCGGATCGGGCGTGACCGGGGAGACCACGAACGCATCGTCGGCATAGGCGACCAGGGCGACGGGTCCGGCGTGGGCGCGCAGCAGCCCGGCGATCTTCGCCCGCGCCTGGACCAGCCGCGACGGCTGCAGGTCGTTGGCCAGGCTTGCGCTGGAGAGGTCGAGCACGATGGCCAGCGCATCTCCGCCGGCCTGCATCGGCTGCGGCACCGCCCTCCAGCTCGGCCCCGCCGCGGCCACGATCGCCAGGGCCAGGCCGCACAGCGATGCCAGGGCGTTGCCCCCCGCGCCCCCGCGCCCGGCCCGCGCATCGAGCAGGTGCGGCAGCAGGTGGGCATCCACCGATTCGCGCCAGGCGCTGCGCCGCCGCTGGCGGCGCCGCCAGGCCCAGGCAAGCACGGGCAGCAGCAGGAGCGCCCCGAGCCAGGCCGGACGGATGAACTGCAGGTCGGCGAGCTGGGGATTCATCGCGCCTCCCTCCACCAGGCCGCTGCGACCGCGAGCAGCCAAGCGGCCAGGGCCATCGCCAGCGGCCAGTGGTAGCGCTCGAGCCGGGGCCGCACCGCTTCGCCTTCGGACTCGACCGGCTCGATGCGGTCGATCTCGGCGTAGATGCCGGCCAGGCCCGCGGCGTCGCGCGCGCGGAACGCGCGGCCGCCGGTCATGGCGGCGATGCGGGCCAGGGTCTCCTCGTCGATCTCGCTTCCGCCGGAAGGCAGCCGGAAGCCGAAGACCGACAGCTGTTCGCCCTCGCCGCCGAAGGCGATGGTGTGGATCCGGACGCCCTCGTCGCGCGCGATCCCGGCGGCCTTCAGCGGATCGAGCACGCCGGCGGTGTTCACGCCGTCGGTGAGCAGCACCAGCACGCGCTCGCCTCCGCGCTGCGCCAGCAGCCGCTTCACGCCCAGGCCGATGGCGTCGCCGATCGCCGTCTCGCGGCCCGCCAGCGCGACCTGCGTCGCCATCAGCTGGCTGCGCACCGTGGCCAGGTCCGCGGTCGCCGGCGCGAGCACGTAGGCACCGCGGCCGAACACCAGCAGGCCGACGCGGTCGCCGGCCCGTCGCTCCAGGAAGTCGCCGATCACGGCCTTTGCCGCGGCCAGGCGGTCCACCACCTGGCCGCCGATGAGCATGTCGCGTTCGCCCATGCTCGCCGAGAGGTCCACCGCGAGCATCAGCTCGCGCGCGTCGCGCGGCGGGTGGACGGCTTCGCCCCAGGCCACGGGGCGCGCCGCGGCCAGGCAGAGCAGCGCCCACCCCAGCCCGGCCAGTACCGGCAGGCGGCTTCGCGCGCGCCGCGCGCCCGGGGGACCGGCGATCCCCGCCAGCAGCCCTGCCCACGGGACCCGCAGCGCCGGACCCGCCCCGCGCGCGGGCGGCAGCAGCGCGCGCACGAGCCAGGGCAGCGGCAGCGCCAGCAGCATCCAGGGCCAGGCGAAGCCCGCGAATGCCGGCCAGCCGGCGGCCAGCGCGCTCACCGCCGACCCTCCATCCACTCGAGGTAGCGTTCGCGGGCAGCCGCGCGCAGGTCGGCCACTGCGGCGGGATCGACCTCGCGCCGCCAGGCGCCCTCCAGCAGCAGGGCGCCGCGCCGCGCATCGAACCTGGGCCGCTCGCGCCCGTCGTCGAGGAACGCGAGCCAGGCCTCGCCCTCGAGGCGGTCGGCCGCCGGATCGCGCATGCGCCCGGCCCTGCGCAGCAGCGCGGAGATCGCCGCCACGGCTTCGGCGGCGCTGGCTGCGGCATCCACTTCGCCATCGAACAGCGCGAGGATGCGACGCCGCCGGCGCGCGCGCCGGAGCCGCCAGGCCAGCAGTGCCAGCAGGGCGAACGCGAGCAGCGCCGCCAGCGCCCACCAGCCGGGCGCGGGCGGCCACCACGGCGGCGCCGCCGAAGGATGGATGTCGCGCAGGACCAGCGCCTGGTCCATCAGTGCGGCCCCTCCGCCGCCGCCAGCCAGGCGTCGCTGGATGCATCCGTCGACAGCGCGACGGCCCGCACCCCGCGGGCGGCGAGCGTCGCGACCGTGAACGCCACGGCATCGGCGAAGGCTCCGTCCCAGCGGCGGCGCTGGGCAGCGTCGCCAAGGTCGAGCTCGAGCCTGCCGCCGCGCCCCGGTCCGCCCGAGGCGAAGGACAGGGCCGCCCGGGGCGGCGACATCTCCAGGGGGTCGGTGAGCAGCACGGCGACCACCTGGTGGCGCGCGGCCACCGCGGCCCAGCGCTCCGCGGGTACGGCGGCCGCGCTGGCGGGGTCGGCCAGGACGAGCAGCCGCGAGCCGGACCGCAGCAGGCGGGCGGCATGGCCGAGCCCGACCGCGAGCCCGGCGTCGTCCCCGGGCGGACGCTCGTACCAGCGGACCAGCGCGTCGAGCACGCGCAGCGCGCCGCGCACGCCGCCGGCCGCCGGTACCGGAGGCTCCTGCTCGCTGCCGCGCAGGGCGGCGACCCGGTCGCCGTCGGCCACCGCGCGCCAGGCGGCGATCGCGCCGGCACGGGCGGCCTGCACCGACTTGAACCGGACCCGGGTCCCGAAGTAGAGCGCCGGCGCGGTATCCACGAGGAGCAGGCTGAGCCGCTCGCGCTCGGCCTGGTAGAGCTTGGTGTGCGGCTTGCCGCTGCGCGCGGTCAGGCGCCAGTCGATGTGCCGCGCGTCGTCGCCGATCGCATAGGCCCGCGACTCGGCGTACTCCATGCCCCGCCCCCGCAGCGCGGAGGTCGCCTGCGCGCGCAGGCCGGAGGTCCCGTGCCGGACCCGCCCGCGCGCAAGGGCCAGGCTCCTCAGCGCGATGAGTTCGTCCAGCGACGGTGCGACGCCCCCGGACGCATCGCCGCCCGCCGCCGCGCGCGTCCCGTCCGCGCCGCTGGCCCGCGCGCCCGTGACGCCGGTAGCGGGCCCCCCGCTCACGGCAGCGGCACCCGGGCCAGCAGGGCCTGCACCAGGCGCTCGCCGTCCCAGCCGGAGGCCGTCGCCTCGTAGCTCGGCAGCACGCGGTGCCGGAGGACGTCGGGCGCCATCGCGCGGACGTCGTCAGGGGTGACGAAGTCGCGCCCGGCGAGCCAGGCATGCGCGCGCGCGCAGCGCTCGAGGGCGATCGATCCGCGCGGGCTCGCGCCCCAGGCGATGCGGCGCGCGAGCTCGGGGTCGTAGCGCGCGGCGTCGCGCGACGCCAGCACGAGTTCGACCAGGTAGCGCTCGACCGCGGGCGCCATGTGCAGCGCCAGCACCGCCGCGCGCGCCGCCATCACGTCCGCCTCGGAGATGCGTTCGGCCGGCACGGAGGGCGCCTCGAGCATGGCGATCGCGCGCTCCCGCGCCAGGCGCAGGATGGCCGCTTCTGCCGCGGCCTCGGGATAGCCGATGCGCACGTGCATCAGGAAGCGGTCGAGCTGCGCCTCCGGCAGCGGGAAGGTTCCTTCCTGCTCGATCGGGTTCTGGGTCGCCATCACCAGGAACAGCGGCGGCAGCGGATACGTCGTGCGACCGACCGTGACCTGCCGTTCGCCCATCGCCTCCAGCAGCGCGGACTGCACCTTGGCAGGCGCGCGGTTGACCTCGTCGGCCAGCAGCAGGGAGTGGAAGACGGGGCCGGGCTGGAACTCGAAGCGACCGTCCTGCGGCCGCCAGACCTCGGTGCCGGTCAGGTCGGCCGGCAGCAGGTCGGGGGTGAACTGCAGGCGGGCGAAGTCGGCCTCGACGCGGGCCGCCAGTGCCCGGATGGCGCTGGTCTTGGCGAGCCCCGGCGCGCCCTCCACCAGCAGGTGGCCGTCGGCGAGCAGCGCGACAAGCAGGCGTTCGACCAGGGCCGACTGGCCGATGATCTCCGCCGACAGCGCTTCGCGGAGGTCGGAGAACAGGCGGTGCAGGCGGGCGGCGTCGCTGGTGGTGTCCATGGTGAACCGGGCTGCGGCGCGGACCGCGCCGGGCCCAGTTTGACCCGATCCGGGTCCGATCGTTCAACCCGCCCGGCCCGGAAACGGCAACGGGGCCCGAAGGCCCCGCTGCGCGTCGGCTCCCGGCGCGGTGCTAGTAGCTGCGCTGGGCCACCCGCAGGACGCGCGGGGTGACGAAGACCAGGAGCTCGGCCTTCTCCTTGGTGCGGCCCTTGGTCTTGAACAGGTTGCCGAGCACCGGGAGGTCGCCCAGGAACGGCACCTTCGACAGCGAGTCGCGGTCGCTGAATTCGTACACGCCGCCCACGACCACCGTCTGGCCGTCCTCGATCAGGACCGCGGTGGTGACCTCGCGCTTGGCCAGGTTCGGCACCGCGCCGAAGCCGAGGATCTCGGTGTAGTCGAGCACCTCGTCCTTCTGGACCTTGAGGTTCAGGAACACGCGGCCGTCGGCGGTGATGGTCGGGGTGACCTCGAGCCGCAGCAGGGCCTCCTTGAACTGCACCGTCGGCACGTTGGCGTTCTGGCCACCGGTGACCGTGAGGTAGCCGACCTCGCGGCCCTGGCTGATGATGGCCGGCTGCTGGTTGCTGGTCACCACGCGCGGGTTGGACACCACCTCGCCGCGGTTCTCGCGCTGCAGCGCCTGCAGTTCGAGGTCCCAGTCGATGGTGTTGCCCAGGATCGTGAAGGCGATCGAACCCGGGTTCAGGTCGCCGCCGAGGCCGAAGTCGCTGTTGAGGCGGCCCGGGGTCCAGGGACCGGTGGAGCGGTTGCCCTCGATCGAACCCGTGGTGGTCAGGCGGTCCTTGGTGGCGCTGACGCCGAAGCGGGCGCCGAGGTCGCGCGCGAAGGATTCGTTGGCGATCACGATCCGGGCTTCGATCACGACCTGGTCGACCGGCTTGTCCAGGGTGGTCACCAGGCGCTTGATCTCTTCCACGCGCTGCGGGATGTCGATCACCAGCAGCGTGTTGGTGCGGCGGTCGTGGCTCAGGCTGCCCCGGCGCGAAAGGAAGCCGCGGCTCTCCTGGCCCTGGCCCATGCCGCCCTGGTTGCCCTGGCTGCTCTTGCTCTCCTCGGTGAGGAGCTTGGCGATGTCCTCGGCGCTGCCGTAGGAGATCGGGATGTACTCGGTCACCATCTCCGCGCTCTCCTCGAGCGCGAGGCGCGCGTCCGCGATGTCCTGCTCGAACTTCGCGATCTCCGCCTGCGGGGCCACCCAGATCACGTTGCCGCTGCGGCGCTTGTCCAGCGACTTGGCCTGCAGGACGATGTCCAGGGCCTGGTCCCACGGCACGTTGATCAGCCGCAGGGTGACGTTGCCGGTGACGCTGTCGCTGGCGACGATGTTGAGGTCCGAGAGCTCGGCGATCAGCTGCAGCACCGTGCGCACCGGCACGTCCTGGAAGTTGAACGTCACCGGGCGCCCGCGGTAGGCACGGGTGTCGGCCGCCGCGGCCTGGGCGGTGGCGCCGACGGTGTTCGCCGCCGTCGCGCCGACCGCGCGACCGGGCGCTTCGGCGCGCGGCACGATCTCGACGATGTAGTCGCGGCCGGTCTGGTAGGCCATCGGCTCGAAGGCACCCTGCGTGCTGAGCACGATCTGGGTGCCCCTGGCGCCCTGGTTGGCGTCGATCCGCTGCACCGGGGTGGCGAAGTCGGTGACGTTGAGCGGGCGCTGCAGCGCCGCCGGCAGCGCGGCGTTGCCGACGTTGACGATCACCGTACCGCCCTCTGTGCGCAGGTCGGGCGCGGCGCCCTCGCCGTCGAAGCGGAGCACGAGCTTGCCGGCGCCGCCCTCGCCGCGCTTGAAGTCGATCCCGGCGACGGCGACCTCGGCCGGCACCTGCCTGGCCGGATCGACCGCCACCACGGAGGACTGGGCAAGGGAGGCCGCGTGCGCGCCGGGCCCCGGCGCGGCGCTGACCGACCCGAATGCGGCGACGAGGCCGACGAGGAGACCGCAGGCGCCTGCCCGGATGGGCAGGGCCCGCTGGGTCGACGAACGGCGTTGCGCGTTGGTGAAGGTCATCTGGCTTCCCCTAATCAATTGTCTTCGAGCGCAATCGACGCCGGCCTTTCCAGCCAGCCACCCGCGCCGTCGGGCACGAGTTCGACGAGTTCGATGCGGTCTTCGGTGACGCTGGTGACGCGGCCGTCGTTCTGGCCCATGTACACGCCCGGGCCGACCCGGTAGGTGACCTTGTCCGGCGCCATCACCAGGGCCGTCAGGCTGCTGCCCGATCCGAGCGATCCCACCATGTCGAGCGTGTCGAGCGGGAACTGCTCCAGCGTCTGCTTGCGCCGGTTCGAATCCGGTCGCGGACCGCTGCCGCCGCCGCTTTCGTTGGTGAAGGCCGCGCTGAACGGGTCGCGCATGTTCTGCGCGGCGTATTCGAAGGTCTCGAACTGCTGCATCACCGGCAGCGGCTCGAGCGGCGGGGCCGGGCGGGCGCGGACGTTGGCGACCCACTCCTCGAGGTTCGGCGCCCCGCCGGGTTCGCTGGTGATGCCGCGGCCGCAACCGGCCAGGGCCAGCGCGAGCGCGGCGCAGGCCAGCCCGCGTGCGGCCTTGGATGTCATGCGCATGTCAGCGGCTCCCCCCTGCTTCGACGACCGCCGCCTGGGCGGCCGCCTCCTCCTCGTCCAGATAGCGGTACGTCTTGACCGTGCCGACCAGCTCCAGCGCGGAGTTCGGCCGGATGCCGGCGCGCGGATCCTTGTCGCCGCCGCGCGGACGCAGCTGGATGTCGTGCATCGTCATGATCACCACCCGCGGCAGCGAGGCCACGCCGCTGACGAAGGCGCCGAACTGGTGGTAGGTGCCCACCATGCGCAGCGCGATCGGCTTCTCGGCGTAGAACTCCTTCGGCGTCTCGGGGCCCGGCTGGAACAGGTCGTTCTGGATGCCGGTCGCGAGCGCGGTCTGCGAGATGTCGACGATGAGGTCGGGCATCTCGGTGCGGCTGGGCAGCTGGCGGAGCATCTGCTGCAGCTGCTGCTCCATCTGGGCCAGCTGGAGCTTGAGCGGCTCGAGGTTGGCCGCGCGCCCCTGCTTGGTCTCGAACTCCGCGCGCAGCTCGGTCTCCGTGCGCTCCAGCGACTTGAGCTGGTCGCCCTTGTCGCGGGTGGCGAACCACCACAGGGCGACGAAGATCAGCAGCCCCGTGAGGATGCAGAACCCGATCTTGTACTCGCGCGGCCAGGAGCCGATGTTGTTGAAGTCCAGATCCTTGAGCGACACCTTGCGCTTGCTCACGACGCGGCTCCTTCTTCAGCGGCGGGCCGCTCTTCGATGGCCGGCGCGCCTTCCACGGCCGGGGCCGGTTCGACGGCGGGCTCGTCGCCGGCCGGGACGCCCTCCGGCGCGTCGGCGGCAGCTGCAGGCGCGGCGTCGGCCTGGCCGGCGTCGACGGCCGGGGGACCGGCGTCGACCGGCGGCACCGGGTCGGGGATGCCGTCGCCGTCGAGGTCGGTCGGCGCGTTCGGATTGGCGAGCTGCACGCCCAGGGTGAAGGCATAGGGCAGCCCGGGCACGCCGTCGCGGGCCTCGATGATCGAGAGGTCGGGCTTGGTCATCCAGCCCGATCCTTCGAGGTTGCGCATGTACGTGCTCACACGGGCGTTGGACTGCGAGCGGCCTTCCAGGGTCAGCTGCTCGCCGACCTGCTTGATCGAGGTCAGCACCACGCCGTCGGGGATGGTGCGCACCAGCGAGTCGAACAGATGCACCATCTGCGAACGGTTCGCCTGCAGCTGCTCGATCACGTCCTTGCGCGCCAGCAGGCGGGCCTTCTGGCGATCGAGCTCGTCGATCTCGGTGATCCGCGCCTCGACCTGGCTGATCTGGTCCTTGAGGTAGGCGTTGCGGCGGTTCTGGCCGTCGATCTGGGCGTTGTAGTAGCCGTTGACCAGGAACCAGAGCACCAGGCCGGCGAGCGCGGCCAGGCCGAGCATCAGGTAGAACTCCTGCTGCCGCTGCTTGCGGCGCTCCGCGCGCCACGGGAGGAGGTTGATGCGTGCCATCAGTCGAAGCTCCTCAGGGCCAGCCCGCAGGCGATCATCATGGCCGGCGCGTCCTGCGCGAGCGCGTGGGCCTGGACCCGCGGGCCGAGCGTCATCTGCGCCAGCGGATTGGCCACGACGGTCTGCACGCCCAGCTGCTCTTCGACCATCTCGGAGATGCCGGGGATGGAGGCGCAGCCCCCCGCCAGCACGACCTGGTCGACGCGGTTGAACTCGCTGCCGGCGTAGAAGAACTGCAGCAGGCGGCTGATCTGCTGGACCAGCGCCTCCTTGAAGGGCTCAAGCACTTCGATCTCGTAGCTTTCCGGCAGCCCGCCCTGTCGCTTGGCCAGGCCCGCCTCCTCGTAGGAGAGGCCGTAGCGGCGCATCACTTCGTCGGTGAGCTGCTTGCCGCCGAAGACCTGCTCGCGGGTGTACAGGCTGCGGCCGCCGCGGAGGATGCTGAGGGTGGTCATCGTCGCGCCGATGTCGACCAGGGCGACGATGCCGTCCGGCGGCACGTTGAGGGTGTCGGCCAGCAGCGCGAAGGCGTTCTCGATCGCGAAGGCCTCGACGTCCATCACCCTGGCCGCCAAGCCGCCGAGCTCCAGCGCGGAGGCACGCATCTCCACGCTCTCGGAGCGCGAGGCGGCCAGCATCACCTGGACCATCTCCGGATTGCCGGGCATCGGGCCCATGACCTCGAAGTCGAGGTTCACTTCCTCGATCGGGTACGGGATGTAGTTCACCGCCTCGAGCTCGACCTGCGACTCCATTTCCTCTTCGTCGAGCTCGGCGGGCATCGGGATCAGCTTGATGATCACCGCCGAGCCGGCGACCGCGGCGGCGGCGTGCTTCGCCCTGCTGCCCGAACGCGACATCGCGCGGCGGATCGCCTCGCCGACGGCCTCGACCTCGACGATGTTCTTCTCGACCACGGCGTTCGGCGGCAATGGCTCGACGGCGTAGTGCTCGACCCGGTAGCGGTCACCCGTCCGCGACAGCTGCAAGAGCTTGACCGCCGTCGAGCTGATATCGACCCCGACCAGCGGTGCCTGGCTTTTTGTGAT
>LSQX01148373.1_pt1 | contig 13009 bp, 13 predicted proteins | sample 654561 | NCBI WGS metagenome assembly LSQX01 (sample SAMN04489861, study PRJNA283612) | anaerobic digester metagenome | isolation source: 4 biogas reactors fed with cattle manure at either 37C or 55C with and... | place: Denmark: Kongens Lyngby | collected 2014 | reverse complement strand
TGGGTGATAAGGAAATGCTAGACGAGTTTCTTCCTTGGTCTGACAACTTACCGGAATTCTTAAAAGCTTGATTACTCAAAAATTGCACACTCCAATTAAATTGGGGTGTGCACTATTTTACGCTTACTTTGAAATTACCCAGTGTATGCCGGTTATTGCCTCTAGGAAATAACTATCTTGAGTTTAACAGTTAGAATTAAAAAAAACCTCCATAAACCCCATGATATATCAATTTGTGTATTTAATTTACTTCTGTGTCCGACTAACAAAGAAAAAGGCGAGCAATATACCTTTAGGTGTAGCTGCATTTATAACTGTTGCTCTTGTAGCTTTTCTTTTTGGAGGGAGAGGGATTTCGGAGTATAAAGAAGCATGTGATAAGGAACGGTTTGTACAGAAAGTTGCGCAGAATATCTATATGCTTGCAGAAGATGCGGATGTAATTATAGAGGACTATTCAAGTCCGGTAAGAATAACAGGCGGAATAGCAGGTACAGAGTTTGTTCGAAACACCATTTTGATTGATTATGATACAAAGAAAGTTACTTTTTTGTTTGCAAGGGAATTTATCACAGTGGAATCAGAAAATATGTATTACAAAGAATTTTTATTGACTGAGAATAATAAAATTGACAGCAAGAATATACATTATACTAAGGAGCTAGATGAGCCTGGCAAAACTTTAACGGTGTTTTATCTTGAGGAGCATAAAAGAAAAACTGTCGCCATTGAACTTTGCATGGAGGATGGTTCTGTATATTCAATAAACAATATTTTAGATGAGGGAGGACAATTGGGATATTTTCTTCATTTTTCATGGTCGGGTGTATAAAATTTTAAAATTGTGTAGTTTTTTTGAAAACTATGTGATAAAATACAATTGGGTGATAATAGTTGAGTAAGCTTTTTTTAACTGGTATTGAGCTGGATTTGGAAGGTCATGATGACACCCACTATCCTTTCAATTTGCCAGCCGTAAAGCACATTGGAAGATTCCGTTTCAACAAACCGGTTACCTTCTTGGTGGGTGAAAATGGGACGGGAAAATCCACAATACTTGAAGCAATTGCTGTAAAATATGGGTTTAATGCAGAAGGGGGATCCAGGAATTTTAATTTTTCTACGGAGACCACCCATTCAGAGCTGTACAAATTTATTACTCTTACAAGAGGTGTTTCAAGACCTGCGGATGGTTTTTTCCTACGAGCCGAAAGCTTTTACAATGTAGCAACTGAGATTGACAAACTCGACGAAGAATACCCTTATCCATTGCTGGAGTCCTATGGAGGCAAATCCTTGCATGGACAATCCCATGGTGAAAGTTTTATATCTCTCGTTCAAAATCGCTTCTTTGGTAATGGTCTGTACATACTGGATGAGCCGGAGGCGGCTCTGTCACCAGTAAGGCAAATGAGTCTTTTGGTTTACATCCATGAACTGGTGAAGTTAAACTCTCAGTTTATTATCTCTACGCATTCTCCTATTTTGCTTTCATACCCTAATGCGGATATTTACGAGCTAACTGAAAACGACATCAGGCTTACTCATTACAAGGATACAGAACATTATGTTCTGACAAAACAGTTTTTGAACAATCCGGAAGGCATGCTCAAATACCTTCTTGATTGAGTTTATGTTTTTTAGTCGAAATTTATTGATTTGAAGAGCATAAGATTATGGAGAAAAAGAGGTGCTCTTATTATGAACTTTAATGGATTAAAGTCCAATGTCGTTTATTTCAGAGGGTTGAAAAGGCATAACATCCCTTATGTCTTGGTGTGGGTTATATTTTACGCATGGATTGTTGCCTTTGCTTCTTGGTGGACAGCATCTCCCAATGTGAAAAATGTCTTTGGTTCTGTTGACAGAATCCTCATTCAATCCGCTTTATTGACATCTTCTCTTGTTTTCATGTTTTTTATAAAAAAAAAGTGGTTTGTAAAAGTGTCACGAATCATTGCGGCCTTTTCCCTTTTTGGTTTGGCACTATTCTTCCTTGCAACATCAGTTATTCCCCGGGTTATTGGCCTTGTTGTATTTGGAATTTCGTTGGGGTGTGTCAGCCTGTTAGTGTTTATACCTATGGTCTTTCGTTTGAATAATACTGAAAAGCTTTATGCCAGCATTATCTCAAATATATGTGTGTCCATACTTTTGATAATTCAGAACATGCACAATGGGAAGATACTCCCTCCTGCGAGTGATCTGATTTTGTTCCTCCCGGTTGTTATTATTGCTATAGCAACAATAATTTTCATAAACAGGAAAACAGTTGTGTTATATGAAGAGGGAAAGGATGACAACATTCCGAAAGTTGGATTTAATATTTATTCAACACTGTTTTTCAACGCTTCCTTTGTAATTATATGCATAGGTATCGGAGTTGGGGTCCTGAATACTTCCATAAAAAAGTTTGGAAGCAATGTTGCGGTTTGGTATTTTGTAGGAGGGGTGATTGGCTGCGTTATCTTTTATACTATATATGCATTGTTTCCAAAAGCAATCCTTATTGTAGGGAACATATCTTTTGGATTTGTTTCTCTTGGCTTTCTCTGCAGTGCCTTTGGTGCCCAAGCTTCCGAAGTTATTGTCTTGTTTGCCTTGCTCCTTGGAATAGGGAATGGGGCAGGCATGATTGTAATGTTTTATGTTATTGGGATTGTTGGAAAGAAGATTAACAGCTTGAAATATTTGAAACTAGCCATCCTTTTTGTAGGAATTATAGGTGGTGTTGGAGGCATGGTTCTGGGGAATCTTCTTCAGTATGTTAACAGCACCCAGGTCTCAATGTTTGCGTCAATCATATCCGCATTGTTTTTAATAACCTTTATGATAATGTCACCATTGCTTGCACAAGAACATATCTATGATGGCTGGGCAAAGGATACGGAGATAATAGATATTGATAATGACAAAATGTATTTGTTTGAAAAATATCAGTTAAGCAAAAGAGAAATTGAAGTGTGCAGACTTTTGCTGAAAGGACATACACTTAGGCAGATTTCAGCCATGCTTTCCATATCCTACTCGACGGTTAATACGTATTGCACAAACTGTTACAGAAAGTTGAATATCAACAGCAGGACGGAATTGTTAATTCTTTTTAAGGACTACATAGAATAAATGCAATTATATTTGTCAAAAAAGCGCCTCATTAGAACTAATGAGGTGCTTTTTTTATGCCTTCATGTCTTTTAACTAATTGCCATAATCGCTCTTAAATCATAAGCTGATTAAGGAAACGTGGCCAATGTTCGAAAATGGTATGTTTGCCATGTAAAACTAATAAAGAATGGAGTGTTTGCATGAGATTGTCAAAAATCATTTTATTTATTCTGCTGAGCATAGTCCTTGCTCTTTTAGTTACCAGCTGTTTTTGGGACGGTAGTATCAAACTAGGGGATAAGGATGGAGAAATTCAAATCGGAAAGACAAAATGGGACAAAAAGGAAATGTTTGGTCTTGATGCGCCGAAAGCAAAACTGACCAGCAGTGTCAGCACTGAAGAAGGAGCAATGTACTTTTTCTCTGAAATGAAAGAAAAGGATGCGGAAGCATACATAGAAATGCTTCAGGAGAAAGGATTTACATTCAACAAACTTGTGTTTGAAGAGTACAGTTACACTGGCACCAACAAGGATGGAGAAACAATATCGTTTTGGTATGACAAGGAAAGTGGTGACGGCACCATTACTGCAAGCAAGGGTGAAAAGCCTACCGGTAATGAGGATGATGAAGTAATTATTGGTGGTAATAGAAAGTGGGATAGTAGCAAGATGGCCGGACTGCCTGATCCTGGTACAAAAGTTGTAAACTACTGGTCCATTAATAAACAAACAGCTTATACACTGGAACCTTTGGCGGATTATTTGGATTACGTGGAAGAAATCAAGGCGTGCGGATTTGTAGTAGACATTCAAACTGCTGAAATCAATGATATATACATATTTTCGGCGAGCAACGAGAATGGTGATAAGGTTGAGTTTGCAGCATCGCCTGAGTCCTTGTCCGTTGTTGTAAATCTTGCAGAATGAATGATAAAAGTGTGAGAAGGGGGATATTATGTACTGTTCGAACTGTGGAGCGGAAAATAATGATGAGGCCAAGTTTTGTAACAAATGCGGCTCAACTGTAGCTGGAAATACGCCAGCTGTAAAAGAAGTGGAAGACAACAAAGTAATATTTATACTGGCATATCTGGGCATATTGTTTTTCCTGCCATTGGTCGCCTGTCCAAACTCTAAAGTTGGCAGGTTTCATGCAAACCAAGGTTTACTGCTATTTATTTTGTCAGTTGCAGGGCAGATTGTTCTAGGTATATTGTCGCTTATAGCTGGTGCTATTTATTGGTTATTTGGAGCTTTTATATCTTTTATTTCCTGGATATGGTGGATACTGATTCTTGTGCTTGCCATTATGTGCATGATAAGTGCAAATAAGGGGGAACAGAAGCCTCTTCCCGTTATTGGCAAGATAAAAATAATTAAATAAGGAGTTGATTGAATGTTTAAAAAATTTGTCATATGGTGCGTTCTCATTTTTGTGGCTTTTTCTTTGACGGCTTGTATATCTAATATTGATGACAATAACGGTGAAAACAAGACACCTGAAAAAACAGAAACGAATCAAACGGATGCAACGCCTACTCCTGCTTCTACAGACAAGAAGGGAGATCCGGTTCCAACATATAATGAGGATTGGCCAACTGAAATGTTGCCGGATGGTTTTCCGAATCTGGGGAAAGTTACAAAAGTGAGCGACAAAAGGTCCTATGGCAACGTTATAACTATTTACTGGAACATGATAACTGAGGACCAAATTGATGCATTTGTTGATAAACTAAATGATTATCTTGATAATGACCATGCATGGCAAGGTTCTTTTTACAGTGACGGTGTAAAGTATAAACCGGGAACCGAAGATGAATTTATCAGAGTTGTTATAAGGCATATGGATTTTGCTTCAGGAGAGGTTGATTCAGATTTTGAGCCTCAGTTTTACCTGGAGATTAGCGGTGAAGGCTTGAAAAAGTGAATACCTTTGATAAAAAGCTTACTCATAACTATGCAAGGCGGCAAGTTGTATGAACTTGCCGTCTTGTATTCTATCCATTTACCATTGAAGACATGGAGCCAACATAAAGTTTGCTTCCGGATTTTGTGTATCCTTTTACAAAGCCTACAAAGTATCCCTTTTCGATCCAGGCATTTAGCAAATTCAGGTCTATCGTTATTAGCCGCTCGCCTGATTTTCTTGAGTAGATGCCGTCAATGCATACAACATATTCATTATCTGCGAAAAGTACCTTCATGTCGCTTTTTGATGTACTATAATTCATTATTGGTTTTGTTGTGTCGTTTTTATCAAAAGCATGGCCTAATGCATATATCTTGTAGTCTATATAGAATACGGTTCTTGTGCTTTTGCCAGCATAGCTGTCACTACTGAATATTGAGAAAATATTAAGTTCATGCATATCCAGAACGTACAGATTACGAGCATTTGCTGCATATATTACTTCATCCTCCGCATTTATAACGAAATCCAAATCAGAACTGACGGATTTGGAAATTGATGTGTTGTCACCAAGGTTGTGTTTGTAGATGTATGATGAGCCTTTAATGGTATAGTAAAGAAAGCTGCCATGTACAGCAAACGAGTATACCTGGTTTTCAAGGGGTATATCCCTTAAGTACTTGCCCGTTGTCCTATCATAGCATTTTATAACTTTTAGATCAGGGAAGGAAATCATTGCCTCACTATCATATATAACCAACCTGCCGGGAACGCCAGGCAGCAGGAAAGAGAAAACAACTTCCATGGTATCCACCTTGAAGGCAATCAGCTTGTTCTGATTGGATGTTGCCAAGTAGCATATTTTGTCTGTTCCTGCCATGTCAATCACTTCATCATTCAGCAAGTAGCTTGTAATTTTGGGCTTTCCATTCCAGGCAAGGGATGCATCCTTTTCTACAATTGTGTAGAAAGTTTTGCTTTTTATGTCGTCCAGGTAATCATTTATGTTTTGAATATCTATAATGGTTCCTGATTGGCTCGGGATAATAAAAACGTTTCCTGAGCTGGTTATAAAGCAGCGGTGCAGTTTTCGTTCCAATGGCATTATTATGTCAAGAGTCTGGCTGTCGAAGACTCCTTCCTCTGTAATAACATAGTTTGAGTCTGCATAATATGTTTCTTTTTCTTTGGCTGGATTTATTTCGATCAACGCTATAAAATTATCCAGATTGCTGCTGTCATATACGCAGCCTGCCGTATAAACTTTTCCACTGTCGTAGAAGACCATCTTCTTTTCCTGATTGTGAGGGAGGTCTATCTCTTTTATGAGTTCCAGGTTATCCAGCTTGAAAGCATAAAGCTTTGATTTTCCTGCTACATAAAGAATGCCTTCATCCTTATTAACACACATGCCTTCTGTATTATCCACCCTTGCAGAAAAGCCTGGACCTTCTGGTGGTATGGCGATTATGTGCTGCCCACCTGTTCTAACAGCGGAAATATATATAATCCCGTTATATACCAGCATGTTGTTCGTCATGACATTAATCGTATGTTTCTTTTTTTGCTCATAAGTGTTTTTGTCATATTCGTAGATTGTGTCGAATGTTCCTATGTACAAGGTATCTCCTTCCACATACAGGAGTTTTGAGCTTTCTGGTGCTTCAAAGGTGCTCGCTGTCTCAAAAGTGCCGTTTGTGAAAACCCAAATCACATTGTCTTTGGTTGAACCACTCATTAACAGATAGACATACTCACCATCAACAAAATGATCAATATATTTCTTTTCAAGCATAATTGAAAATTCCCTTTTTATTTTTGATTTTGACGTATCTGTTCTATCCATTATTGTTACAAAGTCTGGTGACGTATTAACAGGTGTAGGATATGGAGGGATAATTGAATTGCCATATGTTTTCTCAGGGGTTTTCTCAGCGGTTTTTTCGGGGGTTTTTTTTTGGGATTCTGATGTCTTCTGTAACTATTCCGCAGGATGTTGTTACTAATGCAATAACAAGTATTAAAATTAATACCAGCTTTCTCATTTGAATCACGCACCTTTTTATTCTGTGTTAATTGCAATTATATCAGAATTTTCCAAAGTGGCAATATTGTTTTTAAACGCATAATCTATAAACGAAAGGGGATGTGCGGATGATTGATGTAAAACCAATTAATCTGGATGGTTATGTATTTATTGCTGTTTCTGTACAGCTTCCTAAAACCACCCTGCTTGTTGTTTCATCAGATAAAGGATATATCATGTGCGGTGCTTTGGATGTTTCTTTATTAAATGAAAAATTGAAAGACAGGAAAATTATTGCGGGAAGAGCAGTTGGAGTTAGAACTATCGAGGAACTTCTTGAAGCTCCTTTGGAGTCTGTTACTAATGAAGCTGAAAAACTTGGAATAACAAAAGGGATGCCAGGTAAAAAAGCTCTCTTAAAAATGGTTTGATTTTTCATGGATATAATATTTTTTTGTGTGGAAAATAATCAGGGGTGGCTGGAATGGAGAAAAATTTGACAAATGGAGAAGTCCCCATTGGTTTTGCCATGGCTCTTGCACAAAATATGAATTCCATGCAGTACTTCTCTTCATTGAGTCCTGACAAGCAAAGAAGTGTTATTGGCAGAACCAGGGGAATCAAATCAAAGGCGGAAATGCAGGCATTTGTCGACAGTATTTCCAGTATTGGTATTTAAAGCAAAATGGGGCTGCCTGACAGCCCCATTAAAGATTTAATTCTTTATTAAAGTGAATGTACATTCCAAGGTTGCGCTTTCATAATCGTCTGCTTCCTCGACATAGTTTCCTTTCTCTATAGTGATGGATGCGGGTAAAATCACTTGTGTAAATGTCTACAAAGTAAAACGAAACATTGGCGCTGTATTCCACGGAGAAATCCTCTTCTTAAATCAAGGTGGGTAATTGTCCGGCAACATCCTCTAAAAAATATGCTACTGACATGCTGCTGACTTGAAGCCAATCGCCTTCTGCAAGGTTACTCCATGTTTTTATACTTACAATATTTATATGCGGATAGATGGATTCGCCATTGGATCTCACAAGTGTTTTTATCCCTGTAGCATCGAACGTGGTAGGCGTATTAATTTGCAAACACGCCCAGGAAAATGGGCATTTTTTCTTCATGCATGATGCAGTAAATAAAAGGTCTGTTCAGATTTACTTCAACTTCCATCCATTCTGGAGAACCCATACCACCGCTGATATTGGTTACCGCTGATGCGGTTATGCCTTTTTCATCAACCTGAATATATGTGTCTTGTTTAATATCGGTCAAGAACAAGTCGATATCGGTAATGGCTGAGAAATCTGCGACATCTGTAAAGGCATCATTCAGCCCTAGGTTCTTGACCATGTCAAGCAGGTCAAGTTTGCTTTCAAATCCAAACTTGGGTAAATGCAAAGTAACCATATACCCATCAAATAGTGGTGCATAAATAGTGGGGGATTTGATTGCTGCTTCCAGTTTTCCCGGACTGGTCAGGAAGTCTTCTATACTGACTCCTTCATCAGGCAGCAAGAACACCATCTTTCCGCCTTTAACCCTCAGGGTTGTACATGCATAGTCCTCGCCTTTATAGTATTCTGCTTGCACATCCGTTCTTTTCATGAACTCCATATCTGTTGTTTCAGTGCATCCATAAAACTTGTCGAGATAGTTGTTTTCTTCTTCAAACTCTTCGTTCCATTGATTTCTATAATATATTGTGTTGATTATTTTAAATATGGTTGTAGGGTCATGCGGAAAATCTGGTGCAAGTGTTCCCTCGGTGTTGTCAAATATCCATTTTTTCATTAGTTTGCTTGTATCTTCATCTGTAAAATCCACACTGAACAAGGTTGCATAGAAATGCTGTCTTGCGTTGTCAATAAAGGTTTGTTTATAGGTAACGCCATTAAGATTGGACAGCCAGACCGAGTTTGCTATCTTTAACTTTCCAAACTCATGATCAATGTAAAGTCTGTTGTACAATTTCCTTGTCTCATCCATCAGGAACTCTTTTGACATATTGTTCAGGCCCAACACATTCATGAGTTCCTCAAAAGTTTCCCCTTCCGCACCTTGAGCGCACAGGCTCAGTGCAAAGTACAGGCTTAATGGACTGTAGTTTACATTCCCTCCTTGTTTTAACAACTCGTATGCAGTGCCATACGAAAATTTCTCCAGAGCCAATACTGTTTTTTGACTCACAATATTTTGAAGCTCAAACATAAACCGGTTATCAAAATAACTGTATTCTGGTGGATAATCTGCCAGAAATACTGTTGCGCTCGCGGGTGCCCAATTATCATCCGGCCAGTCTTTTTCAATACCTTCTCTTGGTTGTATGGGGGTGGGAGAAGGTGTTGGTTTAGGAGTGGAAGTGGGTTCTGATGTAGGCTCGGCTGTTGCAGTTGGAGTTCCTGGTGCTGGAGTGGATGTTTTTGTAGGTGCTGGCGTCTTTGTGGTTGATGGCGCTGTGGCTGTCGGAATCACACTTGGTGTTGTTGTAATATGGTTTGTTATAGATGGTGTTGGAGTTGGGTTGTTTATTATTGTACCATTACTTGGATCTCGATCCATGACTAAAATTATTGTAAGTGAGATAACAAATAGAGCAATTATTGTAGCGGCTGCCGCAAAAACACCTTTTTTACTCACGACAAAAACTCTCTTAACTGACGGAATCTGTTTCAATACTTTTTTGGTTATGATTCCTTTCCTGGATTCAAATTCCTCAGTCTTAATATTATCAGTAACTAGAATTTCAGTTTCTTCGACAGTAGGATCGTCAAATAGATTTGACAGTTTCTCTTTTTTCACTTTCGTTTCCTCCAAGCATTGTTTTTAGTTTCTTAAGAGCTCTATGTACCCTTATATCTACTGCGTTGGCACTCATGCCAAAACACTCTGCTATTTTTTTTGAGCTTTCCATTAGGAAATACTTTCTGACAAGTATCTCGCAGTCTGGTTCCCCCAAGTCTCTTATGGCCTTGGCAACTTCAATTCTGTTTTCATACTCTATGTATATCTCTTCGGGGGTGAGGTTTTCATCTTGCACTTTGTTCAGCAAGTCGTCCTCCAGAGGTATTGCATTTTTTGCAGCAATATTCTTTTTTAAAGACATCGAGTTGTATAAATTAATTGCTTTACGCTTTGCAATGACACACAAATAGCTTCTTAGCGAGCCTTTGGCAAGATCAATGATATCTCGCTGCTTGTAAATATCAACAAAAACATCGCTAACACATTCCTCTATGTCTTCGTGAGACATGACTCCTTTAAGCTTGTTATGGCATATTGTGTAAATTAATCCGGTATATTGGTCAATAATGAGTTTTAACCCCTTCTCTGGGTTTTTCTTTAGTATGTCAACTATTAGTTCATCCAAGCCATATCCTCCTTTTTTCTTCCCCCATTAATATACTTCAAAAAAAGTACTGCAAATCTTTCAATTATCATAACATTTTTTCTAAAAAGTAGTAGAATGTTGTTTGTGTTCTGTCTGTGGAAGGCTTTTATGAGATGGGGATGTTGAGGACGGAGAATTTATATTAAGATTTGATTTCTTGTAATGAAAGGATTTTTGTGAGATAATTAAAAAAATATAATGTGTGAGGGTGAAACATGAAAAAAATTCTAGTTGTTTTATTAATTGTCGCTATTGTTGGATGTTCGAGTGTTTTTGCTTATACGTTGACCGGCGAGAATAACAGGGTCACAGCTGAAAGGGAGCTTGCTGACGGAGTCAAGTATACTCAAATCAAGGCGGGTAAGAATTACAACAACGTACAGTTTGACCTGATAGAAGTGGACCTTTCAAAAGAAGGAATAGTTTTTGATAATGTTTACGGCAGCCCTTTTATAACCCATGCATGGAAGAGAACTTCTGATATGATAAAGGAGTTTAACGGGACGGATGGAAAGAAGGCTTTGGCTGCAATAAATGCAGAACTTTGGACGGTTACATATGCTCATTCCAGAGTATTGGGCAGCGAAACCTCCTATGGTGGATACAACGATCCTGTGGTGAAGAAGGGTTTGGCATTACCTAGAGGATATAATGTTATTGACGGAGAAATAGTATCCACATCCCATATGCGGCAGGAAACTCCTTTTGAAGGTGATTTTTGGAGTTTCGGAATTACCGAGGACAATATTCCTATCTTGTCCAATCCTACTGCAACTGTGAATATTACGAACTTGACAAAGAACACAAATGCGAAAGCTGATGGAATAAACAGACTTCCGGCAAACAATGCTCTTGTCATGTATACTGACAAAGGGTGTGCCAACAATTATGCGCTGGATGATGCCTTTGAGGTTGTTATTGACATTACATCCACGCCGGATTATGTCATAAAGCATGGAACGGATATAACGGGAAAAGTTATTGCCATATACGGACCTGAAGATAAAGACAATCCTGTTATGGAAGCTAATTCAAACAAGATCATACTTACCGCAAGAGGTTCAAGAGTATCCAAAATCTCCGATTACCAGATAGGGGATGAGATAAATATAAAGGTTGATGTAAGGGACAAAAACGGAAGATTTACAGAAGAGTGGAGAAGAGCAAAGGTTGCGACCGGTGGACATATCCCCTTTGTTGTAAATGGAAGATTTCAAAATGTTTCCCCTGGTGGTTCCTATCCTACAGCTTTTATTGGAATCACTTCGGAAGGAAAAATAATCATGGGTACATACGGTTCCAGTAAGCATGATGGCGGCCGCGTGGGAATTGCCTCTTACAAGGACCTTGTCAAGGATCTGGACCTTGTTGATGCCTTCATATTTGATGGTGGAGGATCTGCCACGACAGTTGTTCTGGATGAGAATGAGTACAAGGTTGCAAACAATCCTGCAGACAAAGGTGGTGCTGAAAGGCAGGTGCTGAACTGTCTTGTAGTGTCCTATGTTGAGCAGAAGCCTGAGCCAACGGATGAGGTTGGAGACAATGATGAGAACGGCGATGAGAACAATGGTGAGAATAACGGAGGGAATACCAAGGATGAAAAACACGACAAGGGAATTGATTCAAATACAATCATTATTATAATTTCTTCCGTGGCGATTGTAGCTGGAATAGTGACAATTGTTCTAGTATTAAGAAAAAAGAATTAGAATAAAAAAGCTCCTCTTGAGTTATGCAGAGGAGCATTTTTTTTACAATACTTTCGATAAGAATTCTTTTAATCTTGGATGCTGCGGGTTTGAGAAAAACTCATCAGGACTTGCTTCTTCAAGAATCATACCTTCGTCCATGAACAGAACCTTTGTAGCAACTTCTCTTGCGAACCCCATTTCGTGAGTTACAACAAACATGGTTAATCCTTCTTCGGCAAGCTGTTTCATAACATCTAGAACTTCACCCACCATCTCAGGGTCCAGTGCACTGGTTGGCTCATCAAAAAGCATGACGCTTGGATTCATTGCCAAGGCTCTAACTATTGCTATTCTTTGTTTCTGCCCACCGGATAACTGATTGGGATATGCTTTGGCCTTGTCAAGAAGGCCGACTCTTTTAAGAAGTTTTTTTGCTTTCTCTTCAGCATCGCTCTTGCTTTGTAACTTGAGGGTAACAGGAGCCAGGGTAATGTTTTCAAGTACTGTAAGGTGTGGAAACAAATTGAATTGTTGAAACACCATCCCAATATTTCTTCTCAGTTCATTAATATTGCATTCAGGACAGTTGACTTTCTCACCTTTAAAGAATATTTCTCCTTCTTCAGGAACCTCCAATAGATTAAGGCACCTTAAGAAGGTGCTTTTGCCTGAACCTGAAGGACCAACAACCACAATCTTTTCGCCTTTTTTTATGTGGTAGTTTATTCCCTTGAGTACCTTCAAATCACCAAAGGACTTGTGTATGTTATTAACGCGTATCACTTTTCCTCAGCTCCTTTTCTATAAAGTTGACAAGGGCAGTGGCAGCAAGCACGAGCACCAGGTATGCAACCGCAAGAACCAGGTATATGACACCAG